>WNFR01004867.1_pt1 | contig 19337 bp, 17 predicted proteins | sample 5400221 | NCBI WGS metagenome assembly WNFR01 (sample SAMN13153357, study PRJNA577476) | soil metagenome | isolation source: 40 cm soil under Madrone tree | place: USA:California | collected 2016-06-14 | reverse complement strand
TTATCCCACGCGCTTCATGCACATCGGTCAGGTCGGTATGGTTGAATTCGCCGTTGATTTGAGCCGAGCCTATAACGACTACCTCTACGATCGCTTCCTACGCCACGAATCGCGGCTCAAGGGAATTGCTGTGCTGCCGCTGCAGGATGTCGCTGCCGCCGTAGCAGAGCTACGCCGGGCAGTAAAGGAGTACGGTATGGTGGGTGGTCTCTTGCCTGCCGATGGATTGTCTCGACCCCTGGGCCATCAGGATTTCTATCCTCTCTATGAAGAGGCCAATCGCTTGGGTTGCATGATGGCGGTTCACTCGCAAAACTCGCTGCGCAACAACGATCTGTTTATGTGGCGCCATGAGGCGGCGACGTTGGCCCACGTCTGGCCACAGATGCGCCAGTTTACCAACCTCATGTTTTCCGGCGTGTTAGCAAAACTGCCGGATTTGAGAATCGCGTTTTTGGAAGCTGGCTGCGGCTGGGTGCCGTATTTGATGAGTAAGATGGAGCGGCGTATGGGCGAACTGCTACGCCCATCGAAACTCATCCAACGAGGGCAGATTTATTTTCAATGTGGCGAAGAGATGACGACCAGCCGCGATCTCGAGTTGCTCGGGGACGGTTGTCTATTTTGGGCGTCGGATTTTCCTCACGAGGGCATCGTCGATATGGCCAAGGCGGTTAAAGAATTCCTCGACCGCGAAGATATTCCTGACCCGGCTAAGCGCAAAATCAGTTACGATAATGCGAAAAAACTCTACCGCATATAAGCGGTCCCACGGGTTAGGAGCCCATTGCCTCCTAGGCTCCTACCCAAAGCCGTCCACAGCGCCCTATCCGGCCTGTACTTGCTTTCGAATATCTTTCCGCGTTTCATAGCTGATGATCTGGATTTTCTCCGCCGGCCCGGAGCGATTACCCATCATAATCATCGGGCCGGAGCCCGTGTTCTCCAACTGGTAGAACGAACCGCCGGTAATGAGCGCTGCCTTACCCGGCTTCAGCACAGCTTCGCCGCCGTCGGGAAAACGCATGGTGCATTCTCCATCGATGACATAAAAGGTTTGGTCAGCATTGTGGCAGTGCATCTCGTCCTTGTGGCCCGGCTTGTAGTAGTGCATCCAGGCATGAAAACGCGGCGTGTTGAACACGTTTTTGCGTCGCTTCTCTTTGTGGGCCAAATCCACCAAGTCGATAACTTCAATGCTCATGAGAAAACTCCCTTGTGTTAGTCGATCCAAACAAGAAAGTTAGAGAACCGCGATCACCTCGATTTGAAACAAAAGCTGCCCCCGCAGGTCCGCTGTCAGTGCGTGACGCGCGGGCCGATCGTGTCCATCGGGAAACATCTTTAGCCATGCTTTATTGACCGACTCGCGATGCTTTTCTTCTTTAAGAAATACCGTCATGTGAGCGATGTTGTCGGGGGTACCGCCGGCTTTTTCCATGAAAAGCCTCAAATTGCGAAACATCGCTTCCGCCTGCTCGTCCGGCTCCGGCGAAAGTACGCCGGTCTTAGCGTCTTTACCGGAGATCGCCGAGGAAAAGATCATATTGCCGATGACGGTGCCGTTCGGAATCGGCGCGCCATGTTCCATTCCTTCGATGTGAATGCTTTTTCTTTTTGCCATTTGAGCCTCTCCCTATTCGAATCAAACCGCTTGGACTTAAGTGGCTAATACCACGTTCAAGAAACCACTGTCTACCGCCGGGAGTCATGGTTAACAGTTAACACAACGCGCAAAAGAGTTGAAAGAGGTTAGTGAAACTCTTACAACATTGCTATGAAAAGGAAAGTCTTCCGCAAGCGGCGGTTTCAGCTGCATTGGGGTGGCGGCTGGATCACAGAGGAGGCACGTTCAAAGACACAATACCACGAACCGTCAATTCAACTCTTATCGTTCGATTCGGGAGGGCAATCGATCCGGTTTTGCTACTATCATGTTGGCTTTTACCAAGGGGGTCCGCTGATCCTCAGCGAATCGCACCTCGCCGGTTTGCGACGTGAGATCCGTAAAAACAAAACCATTCATGCGTTGCTTAAGAAGCTAGTCTGATGGTGGGCGTTTCGCGGGGTCGAGTCACATGCCTGGCTTACGATGATCGCTTTGGTTGATTCCCTGTAGGATCCGTAACCAGATAACTGGGAGAGAAATCGCTCCTTAATTCTGTCCAATCCGTATCGCTGCTGCTTTCGGTATAAAGCCTGGCGGGCGACCATACTTGGATCTGATCTCCAGCCATCCGTTCCGGCTGTCCACTACGTTGACCTCCGTTCCGGGTTCAATGTTGGCGATGAGCTGGGCGTGCTCGCTGGGGGCGCTAAAGACTCGGGTTGCTTGAACGATTTCGTAGCTTTCCCAACGTGTCGACAAAGGCTTTTCATATGCGGTCGTGGCCGTCGTGACTTTCTCCGACTTTTTCGTAATTCCCGGATCAACTGTCGACGCCCGGAGAAGTGCCGGCTCCACAGGTTTGCGGCCTAACGCTGTGTCAGTGGGGGAGGAGGCTGATGGGTTCGGCAGGGTCTCCAACTTCACGGTCTGGTGCTGTGAAATCGGGGACGGGCTTTCGGCTACTGAGGGCTTTGGTTGAGGATCTTTACCCAAATAACCGGCTGCAAGAATTCCGCTGACTACCAATACGCCCATGGCGGCTGGAAAGATCCCGAAACGTCGTTTTTTCTTCGGCTGTGATCTAGAAAGTTCGCTGTTGACTTGTGTTTCGGCGGCAATGGTGGCAGTGAGGTGCGCAGAACTGTTGTGCTGCGGCTCCGCCGAAATACCGTTTGTCTTGTCAAAGCCATTATCATGAGAGGAGTTCAACTCAGAGTTGGGTGCACCAACACCAAAGGGGGTTTGTTGGATTGCGTCCCCATTCTCCGTGTTTACGGGCTTATTCGCCGTCAGATCAAGGACATTACGGCGATCGTGGTGGATCACTTTTAGTGACTCCGGCTGGGTGGTATGTTGCGGCGCATCAAGAAGCTGGGCCACCGCGATAATCTCTTGCTGAATCACCTGGTCCTGTTCGCTGATGTCTGCCTGCTTCAATCGTAGATCTTCAAGTCGCTGGCGAAGGATCTCCAATCGTTCTGCCTGCCGCTGATTCTGACCCATTTGTTGTTGGAGTTGAGAGTTTTCTTCCCGGAGTCGGACATTAGCATCAGTTAATTCCTGGTAGCGCTGTTCCATGTCAGAAAGCTGCATCTGCGTCGTTTCCAATGCTTTGCGGTTTTCCTGCTCGGCGGCGAGAGCGTTCTGTAGTTGAAGGGTGCTGGCCTCGTGGCTTCTTTGTAGTTCCTCAAAATCTTTCCGGTGGGGTTCCACGGCAACAAGCTGCTCTCGGGCGCTCTCCAAGTCGTGAAGCTTAGCCTGGCTGGCCTCAAGCTGTTCCTTAAGTTCGGTGATCTTTGCTTGCCCCTCTGAATTCCAATCCGTTTCGTTGAGACGAGGCTCTTTCGATTCTGTCCGATTTCTTAGTGTCGAAAGCTCAGCCTGAAGGCGCTCGCGGTCCGCAAGCAGCTCAGCGTTCTCAGACTCCTTGCTATTAAGATGAGCGCGAAGAGTTTCCAGCTGTTCTAGCTTGCTCTCGCTTGCCTCGAGTTTCTTCGATAGAGAAGAAACTCGTTGTAAAAGTGCTTCATTTCTCGCAACGAGTTCCGCCGAGGTTCCGTCTTCTTGGGGATAAGCAGCAGTGGAGTTATTGGAATTTTCCCGCACCGGACCTTCGGCAAGTTTATCCTGGAGTTCTTTCAGTTCCTGACGCTTACTCTTGAGCTCCCGTTCCGAGGCAATCAGAAAGACTCCCAGCAAACTAATTGTCGCGCCGGCGAGCATCCAAATAAAAATACTGTCCATCGTTTTTCTCCTCCAGAAATCCACTACATGTGGATCTCTAATCCTCCCTGAGGTTTTTTTTGAGTAACAGGACTTTTTCCTGCTGGCGATACAATACGATCTTGTTTCTCGCTTTCTCTTCCTGCCGTTGGCGGGTAAGGGGATCGGCAAGTTTGGCGGTCAACGAAATTGCATTCATGAACAAACCGCTTTTGTCGACCGGATGCTTGAATCGATCAAATTTCCTGACCGGGGAAAGGCTTTCTGATTCTTTGACGCCAAAAATATGCCAAGCTTACAGCGGTTGGATTTTGCTCTCTAAGGAGTTGATAAAAAAAGTTTTTTTACGGGGGGGCGGGCTTTACTTCGGATTAGGGAACTAGGCTTGCAATGAACAAAAACGTGAAAACGGGGCAAAATTGTAAAGGTACTCTGAGCGGCTTCGGTTAGAATTCGAAATTCGTTTCAGCCTGAGGGATAAACGAAGCTTTCAGGGTAATGAGGAGGAGGTCATGAGAGCGCACAGCCAACGTTCCGACCTCTTGGGAATGACGGTGCTCTCGATTCCTGCTGTTAGTCCTTAATTTGCAGGATCACTTCGGTTTCAACCGGAGCATTATTGGCAAGCGAGGCAACGCCTACCGCCGCGCGCGCATGTTCGCCACGCTCACCCCAGAGTTCGACGAAGAGATCTGAGGCGCCGTTCACGACTTGAGGCATCCGGGTGAATCCTGGCGCGACGTTCACATAGCCGATCAATTTAACGAACCGCTCCACAAGATCGAGATCACCCAAAGCCGACTTAATAATCGCGAGATGATTGAGCGCGCAGCAGCGTGCCATTTCGTAGCCCTGTTCCAAAGTCACCGTGTCACCGACTTTACCTACGTAGGTATGCGGCTTGCCGTTAAGTCTTCCGGTGTTCCCTCCGACAAATAAAAGCTGACCGGCTCGGACGTAGGGGATGTAATGGGCAGCCGGCTTTGGCGGCGTCGGAAGTTCTAATCCAAGGGCGGCCAGTTTCTTTTCGATTTCCATGGAATCCTCCTGCCTCGTTTATACGGCGGTGATTCTAGGTTATTAAAGGCAAAAATTACAAGAGGTTTTTCTCTGACATCCTCGGCGGATAGGAACGCAGACACCGCTAGAGATCGATCGACACTTAAGATTAAGAGACTGCTGCCGGCACATTTGGGACAACCGCTGCGGTAGCTATGATGGAGAATTGGGGATGTGCTAGGAATTCGCGGTCAAGGCCGCAGTATATCCATTCCCTCTGCGTCAGGGGGTTGATATCTGGTGCAACCGAAGACTAGTCTTACGGATCGTGTTTAGGGTTCTCAAAACTATGGAAAGGGAGGGCGCCGAAGATGGTTGTCGATTTTCAGCATCATTACGTGCCGGTGGAACTGGCCAAACAACGTGGGCTTTATTCCTCGCAGACGACTTACCTTCAGGAGGGCGGTCGGCGCGCAACGACGATGCACGCACGGCTGTATGACCTGGAGCTTCAGCTAAAAGATATGGCCGAAGCCGGCATCGACGTCTCTGTATTGTCTTGTCTCCTGGGTTGGTCTGCCACTTTGGAAGAGTGCCGGTTGATCAATGACGATTTGGCGCGAGTTCAAACGGAATATTCCGGGCGATTCGTCGGACTGGCGCAGGCCCCTGTACTGGAAGGCAAAGAAGCTCTGGAGGAAATTGAGCGTTCCATTCATATTCTAGGACTCAAGGTGGATGTGCCTGTCTTCGTTCACCCAGCGCTGGCGCCCGTCGGCTACGATCTGCTTCAAGATTACGATCTGCCGCGGGTACTTGGACGGGAAGTAGATCTCACCGTCGCGACCACACGGCTTATAGCCGGAGGAATCTTGGACCGTTTCCCGAAACTGAAGCTGGTCATCGCGCATTTCGGCGGCGGGATTGCGGCTGTCAAGGACCGGCTTCTAGCGAAGGGCTATCGCTTCGGCACACTCAAGCGCCCATTCGGCGATTACTTCGATATGCTGTATTTCGACCTGGCCGGATTTGAAGGGGGTCTCCCGGCTTTGCATTGTGCCCTCCAAGGCATTCGTCCCGAGCGACTCGTTTTCGCCAGCGACTACCCGCAGGATTTTACCGGCGTGAATACTGACACAGGGAAGGGAATGCAGGAATTAAGAAACTACATTGAAACAATCCGGAAATTGCCGCTAAACTATGGAACGATCGACGCAATCTTGGGCCGTACGGCGGTGGGCTTGTTAAAGTTATGAAGCTTCATTTGTGAAGGTGCGAGATTCGCAGGCCATGCAAAGGTTAGAACCCTCGATCCCCTCGAAGGCTGGGTTTCAGATTCTGCGAGCAAGCAAGATTGAGAACCGGCTCGGGGGTTATTCGCTGGCAACAGGCTTTGCTATGGTCGCTTCGACATACCCTGGTTTGTTGCCGCGTCTGGACTCGACCTTTAACCAACCTTTTTCTTGGTCTACGACGTTGAGCTTTGTCCCCTTTTTGATTTCCGCCACCACCGGGTAATGAGATCCAGGTCCGCTGTGCACTCGGGTATCGACTAGGCTTTCATATTTGCCTTCTACCGGGGACGCGGACGATTCTTTTTTCCCACCGCTACTGGCCTCGATCGAAGTCATTTCGATGTACCCAGGCGCGTTACCTTTCCTCGAAACAATGAGCACCCAATCGCCATCCCGCCCGACGACTTGGACCGTGGCATCGCGTCCGATTTCACCGATGGCGCGAAACTGAGGTCCGGGACCGGCGCGCAGTTTAGTGTTCTCAATAGTGATGTAAGGACGCATCTGCGCGTTGAGGTCGGGAAGACCCTTGGAATCAGCTTCCTTGTGCCCCTCTTTACAGCCCAATAAACCTGAAAAAATCAGAAAGGTTAAAAGAGAAATTAAGAATCTGTGTCTGTATTGAGCCATGGTCTCCCTCCTTATTTCGGAAAAAGCCCCTTATTATAGCACGCTGCGTCGTTGGGTGTTGGGTGATAGATGGATGGAGAGATTGTGGTCCAATAATAATGATGACAGTTAGGGAGTGCGGGGTCAGTGAATCTCTTTCCAAACCTTGGCGATACTGTCGCCATAGACGCTGAGGTCCCACTCGCAGAAGTAACCGAAGGGTGTGGTCCAAACCGAGTAGCCGGTTTCGTGTAACCGTTGCGCGACAGTGTTGATAATGGCCTCGGCGACATCCGGGGAGGCTGTCTCGCCGCCGAGGTGGGTGAAGGAGTGAATGACGATGTTCTTCAGGTCTCTTTTATTGGCGAGCCACTTGATGTGCTTACTGTATGCCGAAGAATTGAGGGTTTTCTGTCTGCTTCTTCGTCGGACTTTTCCAGGTGGACGAAGATGACCGTTGCGTCAGCGACTTGTTCTTCTGTATCCCGGTCCGCTACTTCCGGCAAGGTCTTGGAGTGGGTCTTCCACCGAAAGCGTTTCGCCTGGAAACAAAGCAGTTTCATGCAGAGACTAGTAATACTCGAGGAAATTCCTCAGTAGCTTTTTGCCCTCGTCGGTAAGAATCGATTCGGGGTGGAATTGCACGCCTTCGACGGGTAGTCGTTTGTGACGCACTCCCATAATAATATTATCAGCCGTACGAGCGCTGATGGTCAGCTCGGCCGGCAGATGCTCGGGATCTATAACGAGAGAATGATAGCGCATGGCCGCGAAGGGATTCTTGACTGAGCGAAAGATCGTTTGTGAATCATGGCTCACATCCGAAAGTTTGCCGTGCATGATCGACGGCGCCTGGATGATCTCTCCACCGAAAGCAGCGCCGATACACTGATGCCCTAGACAGACGCCTAGGATCGGTATCTTTTCAGCAAAGCGCAAAATCACGTCACAAGAAATTCCAGCCTCTTTAGGTGTGCAGGGACCAGGCGAGATGACAATTTTCTCCGGTCTCAGGCTTTCGATGTCGTCAAGATTGACCTTGTTGTTACGAAAGACCTTGATCTTCGCTCCCAACTCGCCGAGATAGTGGTAGAGGTTATAGGTGAAGGAATCGTAGTTGTCGATAAGCACGATCACTTTTCCCTCCACTGCTCAGCCAGATCGACGGCTTTCAGCATGGCCCGGGCCTTGTTTAAGGTCTCCTGATATTCCATGTCGGGATCGGAGTCGGCGACAATCCCCGCACCGGCATTGATAAAGACCTTTTTCCCTTTCATGACGATGGTTCGAATGACGATGCAGGTATCGAGATTGCCGTTATAGCCGAAATAGCCAATAGCACCGGCGTACAGCCCGCGCTTCTCTGGTTCCAGTTCGCTGATAATTTGCATGGCACGGATCTTCGGCGCGCCAGAGACAGTGCCGGCAGGAAAAGCAGAAACAAAGAGATCAAAAGGCGTCTTGTCGGGCGCCATTTTTCCACGGACGTTGGACACAATGTGTATGACGTGGGAATAGCGCTCGATTGCCATCAACTCATTAACTTCCACCGAACCTATCTCGGCAACACGTCCGACGTCGTTGCGACCCAGGTCCACGAGCATGATATGCTCGGCGCGCTCTTTAGGGTCCGCCAGTAGATCCGCTTCAAGTTCCCTTTCTTCTTCCGGCGTGGCGCCTCGACGACGGGTGCCGGCGATGGGACGCAATTCGATGGTGTTACCTGTCAGGCGGACCATAGTTTCCGGCGATGAGCCAATCACTCGCAGGTCCTCGAGTTCCAGGTAAAACATGTAAGGCGACGGATTGATGAACCGGAGAGCGCGATAAATCTCAAAGGGATCGCTTGCCGTCTCGGTCTCGAGTCGTTGACAAAGCACGACCTGAATAATATCTCCGGCTTTAATATACGCTTTGGCCCGAATGACCGCATTACGAAACTGATCTGGTGTCAGATTGGAGTGAAATTTCCTATTCCCTGCCTCCTGACTTAAATCTCGGGGCTCGATTCCCCGCGGCTTTTTTTGCAAAGAGGAGATCACTTTTTGAATTCTTTCGCTGGCCTGATCGTAGGCCCTTCTAAGATTTCTGCGTTGGTCCACCCGAACGTTATCGATCACTTTGATGGTGTGCTTTAGATTATCGAAAGCGACTAGGGTTTGAACGAAAATAAAGAAAATCTCCGGCATGGCCAAGGGATCTGTTTTATTGTCAGGAATTTCATGGAATTGTTCTACGGCGTTATAGGCCACGTAGCCAAGAGCGCCACCGAAGAATGGCGGGACGCCGGGCACGGTGACTGAACGGCAACCTCTCAGGAGTTCCTGTAACGATTTCAGAGGTGATTCTGAAGTGAATCTTATTTTTTTGCCGTTTTCGATAATCTCGACTTCATTTCCCCGAGCTTTGAAGATGCGTTGGGGTCGTGTTCCCAAAAAGGAATAGCGGGCCCAGCGCTCGCTTCCTTCCACGCTTTCAAGCAAAAAAGAGTAGCGATCACGTTCAAGCCGCTTGAAGAAAGATAGCGGGGTTTCCAGATCCATGAGCAATTCCTGATATACAGGAATCAGGTTGCCTTGTTCTGTGAACCGACAAAACTCTTTGAAAGTCGGTCGAATCATTGTTTCGCCAATAAAAAGGGCCATAAGGTTTTCACCTATGGCCCTTCCCTCGCTCGATTGAATTGACTGGAATTAGCCACGGTGCGGACGCTGCAACAGGTTCCAGCGCCACCAACCCAAGGCCAAACTTCTTTCCTCCAGCCTATCGATCACAGTCTGCATTCTGCCCTATCTGTCCAAGGGGGTCAAGTTTCCTTTCGAAGCGTATATGTTAGGGGGTGCTTTGTTTTGTCAATTGAGCCAAGTGTGGACATGAAGGAGGGACTAGGAAATCCACGAAACCTGATGTCCATAACCGGCGCCGGATCACGTCCCGTGAATTATAAGTCAAATCGATTCTGACGCGACAAAATGGACCGGAGCGACGGTTTGACAACCGTTGGTGCCTAAGTTAAAACGCCTTTTTGGAACGGCTCTTGTTCTTAAGATGGATAGTCAGGCTCCAACGCCAATATTTCATCTAGGAGGAGACATGGTCAGGCGCGAGAAATCCAATTATACGATTCAATCTGTCTCTCATGCTCTTGATGTATTGGAGCAGTTCAACGGGAGCGTTGATGAGATTGGCGTGACCGAACTTAGCAAACGGCTTAAGCTCCACAAGAACAATGTTTTTCGATTGCTTGCTACACTTGAAGCCCGCGGATATATCGAACAGAACAAGGTTACCGAGAACTATCGACTTGGTTTGAGGTGTTTGCAACTCGGACAGACTTTCATCCATCAAATGGGTTTGTTGCTGCAGGCTCGCTCAACGCTCGAGGATTTGGTTAAGACAACGAGGGAGAGCGCCTTCGTTGCCATACGGAAGGGCGCTGCAATTGTTCCTTTGGAGTTTGTTGAGCCTTCGCGTCCGGTACGCGTTGTTTCGTTTTTGGGGACGGCGTTGCCGGCTCATTGTACCGCTGCCGGTAAAGTGTATTTGGTCTTCGAGTCCGAAGGAGGACTGAGCCAGACACTGCCGGAGCGCTTGGATCGGCACACCGAAAAGACGATTACGGATCGCAAACTGCTCGTAGAACAAATGCAAGAGATCAGCCAGACCGGTTATGCCGTAGACCAGGGAGAGTTTTCGCAGGACGTTAGTTCTGTGGCTGTGCCGGTTCGTGACTACACGCGAACACTCGTTGGAGTCCTTGGGGTTGCAGGTCCGGGCCATCGGCTGAACCCCGAGACGATCAAGCAAGATATTGTTCCCCAACTGCTTCGGGCAGGAAGCGACTTGTCAAAACGATTGGGTTATCCTGAATGAGTGCCGGTTATTAGCACTATCGGGGTGACTTTCGGTGCGGCAAACATGCCCGCTCGCCGTTGCAAAGTTTATTCAACATAAAGTACCGTTTCTAACGGTAAGATCTGCCGCCAGTGATGGTGAATCGCGGTGGGGTGCTGGGCAGCAGTATGGATTCAATCCCGCCTTTATTTTGACAATCTTATCCCGGGCCAGATAAGTAAGGTGAGAAAGGGAGGTCCATGAGACTGGGATGCTGACGAGCCTAGAAAAAATATTTTTCATCACACTTGCGATCGGGTCTCTATACTACGGCGGAAATAGGTTTTACGACGTTTACAGAGCCATCGCTCGGGGCAAACCTGATCCTCGTTTGGACAATCTCGGGCGACGAGTTCTACGCGCGCTGTGGATTGTCTTTACGCAGCAATCCGTGTTCAAGACGCGTCCGCTCGTTTCCACACTCCATGCGATGATTTTCTACGGGTTTGTCTTTTATTTTATAGTCAACCTTGTTGATGTGATCGAGGGCTTCACGTCGTTTGAAGCCCGCGGGGGCGCATGGGCACCGTTCAACTTCTTGGCGGACCTTCTTACTGCGGCCGTCTTGATGGGGATGATCGGTCTAATAATTCGTCGGTTCTTCGTTCGTCCGAAGGACTTCGCTTTCCCTGCCAACGTTCCTTTGCAACCTGAGGTTCGTGCCGGGATTCTGCGCGATTCCTTGATTGTGGCGACCTTCATACTTTTTCATGTCGGCAGCCGCCTTATGTTCAAGTCAACACAGCTAGCTCTCGAAGGTACCGATGTTTTCCATCCGGTTAGTTCCCTATTCGCCAAGCTTTTTGTGGGAATGAGCCCCGATTTCGTCGAGGGTCTGAACCATTTTTTTTGGTGGGGAGCCCTGGGCTCGATTCTTATCTTCATCCCGTATTTCCCGCGCTCCAAGCACATCCATCTCTTCATGGCGCCGATCAACTTGGCGCTAAAAAAGGAGAAACCTGCAGTCTTGCAGCCGATGGACTTCGAAAAGGAGGAGGTCTTCGGCGCCTCCAAGCTAGAGGAGTTTTCATGGCCCCGATTACTGGATGCTTACAGCTGCATCATGTGCAATCGCTGTCAGGATGTTTGTCCTGCGACGAATACCGGGAAGGCCCTGAGCCCGGCGGCGATTCTGATCAATGAGCGTTTTGAACTGAATAAGATCTTGACGAATTTCGCCGCAGGGGAAGAGAGTCCGCGGCCGCTACTCGACTTCGCGCTCAATGAAGAAGCGGCTTGGGCCTGTACGACATGCAATGCCTGCATCGAGGTCTGTCCGGTGGGAAACGAGCAGATGCTCCACATAATTGATGTGCGGCGCGAGCGCGTGCTGGCCGCTGCGGAATTTCCCAATGGGCTAAAAAATAGTTTTAACCATATGGAGCGTTCAGGCAACCCCTGGGGCATTGCGGCGGCTGAGCGACTCGTTTGGGCCAAAGATTTGCCTTTCCCGGTGCCGACGGTGGAGCAAAATGCCGATCCTGATGTGCTCTATTGGGTTGGCTGTGCGGTTGCATTTGACCCTCGAGCGCAGAAGATCGCCCGAAGTCTGGCGGAAATCCTAAACTCGGCTGGTTTAAACTGGGCTGTGCTGGGTAGAGAGGAAAAGTGCACCGGAGACTTAGCGCGCCGTACTGGCAACGAGTATCTCTTCGCCCAGATGGCGACGGAAAACGTGGTAGCTTTGGACGCGGTGAAGCCCAAGGTTATCGTTACGACTTGTCCGCACTGTTTCCACACCATCGCCAATGAATACCCGCAGTTCGGCGGCAACTACGTGATGAAGCACCACACAGAATTCATCGACGAGCTGATCCGAGATGGCAAGATCGAGCTCGTTGCCAACTCCGATGGTTCGTTCACCTACCACGACCCGTGTTATTTAGGCCGTCATAATGGCATCTTCGATCAGCCCCGTAACCTCATCCAGTCCACCGGTGTACGGTTCACCGAGACAGCGCGCTCTCGGAGCAACAGTTTCTGCTGTGGCGCTGGCGGTGGACAGTTTTGGAAAGATGAAGAGAAAGGTACCGAGCGGGTCAGCACGAATCGCTACCGTGAATTGAAACAGACAGGCGCGAAGACGGTGGCGACGGGGTGCCCATTTTGCATGCGGATGATCACGGAAGAGACGGCCAAGGAAGAACCTGAAACGGCGATGGAAGTTTTGGATATCGCAGAGATCGTAGCAAAGCGCTTGCGAAAGTGACATGAGGGCTGCCCGTGCATTTCTTTTTCTGACCTTGTTGACCGTTGTGCTTCAGACCACGGCCTGCCAAGCGCAACCTAAAGTGACTATTGCGACAAAAGAGGGTCGGGAGTTGACTTTTCAGGTGGAAGTCGCGGACACGTCTACCAAGAGAGAACTCGGGCTACAATATCGGCGCGATCTCGCCCCGGATCGCGGGATGATCTTCCTATTTCCGACGGAGTCAGAGCATGCCTTCTGGATGAAGAATACGCCGATCCCGTTGGATATGATTTTCATCAATAGCGATGGAAAAATTGTCGGAATCGTGGAGCAAGCGGTGCCATTTTCGCTGGACTCTCGTTCTGTTCCCGCGACTAGCCGATTCGTGCTTGAGATCAACGGGGGGCTTTCCAAGCGTCACGGAATCAAGATCGGCGATTCGATCCGCTTTCAAGGGATTCCGCCGGAAAGCGTCAAACAATGAAAGAATCAACGGCGACTCTGCCGCGGGTCCCATCGGACCCAGTCGGGCGATTAAATCTCGCGGAAGAAGTAGGGTCTCACCGGTTCCAACTTCTGTTCGTAGGAATCCGGATATAGGAACCACAGCGTCGCTGCCAAGCTGCTCAACAAGGAGTTCCCGTCCTGTGGCGTAAAGCAGGTTCCAATAATCTCTTTGTCACCTCTCATCGCCAGGCTTTGAGTCACAATGACCGTCTGATTCAGAATGCGTCCAAACAAGCCGTGGTCGCGGCCAAAAGAGAAGACCGAAGCGGAAGACTTCTTGTTTGTCAGCGCCACCCGGCCGTTCGATTGAAACCGTCGCATCAACTCGTCCTTGTTGATGCCCCGACGCAAGGTCAGGTTGAAGTGAATCGTGTGCATATATTGCGTGTTTAGTTTTAAGGCCGACGAGTAGATGTTCAAGTTCAATCCTAGAGTCTTGAAAAGGTAGTGCGCGTCTCGTCCTTGATGGGTGCCGAATTCAGCATCGTCATGTTTCCCCGCTTCGGGCGCGGGAATAAACTCGCCTTCCTGGCTCAAATCGTTGGCCCGGCGCATGCAAACGAATCGCCCTTCGTTGAGATTATCTTCCTTTTCTGGCCCTAACGCGACGGTGTCGATCAATACGGCGAGGTTATGGGTATTGCAACTGACGACTTGGATGAAATCGTCTTTGTCTTTGACCAACGCTCTGTCATTGATGCCGCGGGCATACATCTTCCCGAAGCCATATTCGCTGCCTTGGGCGATAAATCCACGGCCATTGCCGGCGTATTTGTTGTAGAGTTTTTTCTTGTTTTCATTGCCGACGGGCGTGCAATCGATAATGACGCTGGCCCGATCAATGGCTTCTTCGGCCTCGAAGCTCGGCTCCATTCCCATGTCGATAAACTTTTGCCACCGCTCCTTGTCGACGCAGAGTTTCGCGCCTTTACTTCCCAACACATGGACTTTCGAACGGTCGGTGAGCAAAGGAGTGCGCTTGTGGAAAGTGACTTCGTCGATCCCGAACTCCTCGCGGAATGTAGAAAGGATCCCAATAAGCGGTTCACCGATGGTTCCGGTTCCTACAACGTGGACAATTTTTTTCTGCGCCATGGTTGGTCCCCCACCTGAAATTTTAATGACCGGATTCTAGCCCAAGACTCCTGAACGATCAACAGATATATTGTCAAATTTGCCACACCTCTCCCTGCTATCGGGGAAAACTTCTTGGCACCCAGGAATCGTCTTTAAGAGTAAGCACTTATATGGTAGAAATCCCAATAAAGGGGGAACCCTATGACAGAGCAAACCTTGCCCGCAGAGTCTTTCTTTGACCGCAATTTTGGCATTGGCACCGGCGAGCTGGAAAAAATCCTTGCCACCGCGTTAGGTAGGAAGGCCGATTATGCGGATCTTTACTTCGAGTACCGCAGGAATGAGGGAATCAGCCTAGAGGAGGGGCTGGTTAAGAACTGTTCTCAATCTACGGCGAATGGTGTCGGCGTGCGCGTTTTGGCGGAGACAAAAACCGGCTATGCGTACACGGATGACATTACGATCGAAAATCTGGAACTAGCGGCGCGCACCGCGCAATACATCGCCCAAAATCAGCAATCTCAGCTACCCATTCCCGTAGGCCAGCCGCCGAACGAAGCTCATGATCTCTACCCGATCAAGGTTCCAGTCAATGATATTTCGTTGGACAAGAAAGTGACGCTGCTTTACGAGATCGACAAGTTCGCAAGAAATCTGGATCCGCGGATCAAAAATGTCTTCGTCTCGCTCGCCAGTGAATACAAAGTTATTCTGGTGGCTTCTTCGCAGGGTTTAGTGGTCGGGGATATTCAGCCGCTGACTCGCCTCAACGTCACATGTATCGCGGAGGAAAACGGCGACCGGCAGATCGGTAGTTTTGGTGGCGGGGGCCGAGTCGAGTTCGGATTTTTCGTGGATACTAAAGACTACGAGCGTTACGCCCATGAGGCGGTGCGTCAGGCGATACTGAACTTGAGGGCGCAAGACGCACCCGCCGGCACGATGGATGTTGTCCTGGGACCAGGTTGGCCGGGAATTCTTCTTCATGAGGCCATCGGGCACGGACTAGAGGGCGATTTCAATCGCAAGCAGACGTCCGCTTTCAGCGGCCGGCTCGGTCAACGGGTCGCTTCCGAGCTCTGTACTGTGGTTGACGATGGCACGATTCCGTCGCGCCGCGGATCCATAAACGTGGACGACGAGGGTACCCCCACGCACCGAACGGTTCTCATCGAAAACGGCATTCTCAACGGATACCTCCAAGATCGTCTCAACGCTTCGCTGATGAGGATGCCTTTAACTGGCAATGGGCGGCGCGAGAGTTATGCGCACATTCCGATGCCGCGTATGACGAATACTTTCATGTTGGCAGGGGAAAGCGAACCGGAAGATATTCTTCGATCGGTAAAGAAAGGACTGTACGCGGTTTCCTTTGGCGGCGGTCAGGTCGACATCACCAACGGAAAATTTGTTTTTTCCGCAAGCGAAGCTTATTTGATCGAAGACGGTAAGGTAACAGAGCCGATCAAGGGAGCGACATTGATCGGCAATGGGCCGGATGTTCTCACCCGGGTTTCTATGGTCGGATCGGACCTTAAACTAGACGAGGGTGTCGGCACGTGCGGCAAAGACGGCCAATCCGTGCCTGTCGGAGTAGGGCTTCCGACCATCAAAATTGACGGTCTTACGGTGGGCGGCACGCGGGCATAACAGTCAAGTTCAAGCCGTTAAAAGTGATTTAGACGTTTCAAACGGCTTGAACGCATTGACCGATCGCTAAAGGAAATCTATGGAACGGCTGGAACTGAGTCAGGAACTGGGGAGAGAAATCCTCTCTATGGCAAAGGCCCGTGGCGCTTCTCAGGGCGACGTCGTCATGGTCGAGAGCGAGTCTTTTTTTGTCACGGTGCGCCTCAGTGAAGTAGAAAAAATCAGCCAGGCTCAGGAAAAGCGCCTGGGCCTACGGTTGTTTTTCGGCTCTAGTTCGGCTTCGGCGTCGACATCCGACATCTCAAAAAAATCAATTGACCGTTTGGTCGACGATACCACTCGGATGGCCCGTGCCACGGCGCAAGATTCCCTCAGCGGGCTGCCGGCGGCGGAGCAGTTAGCCCGAGAAATCCCCGATCTGGATCTTCTCGACGACGCATCACGCTTTGTTCCCGTTGAAGAAAAAATCCAAATAGCCACGGAGACAGAAAACAGCGCCCGAGGGTTTGATTCTCGGATCACGAACTCCGAGGGAGCCGAGTTCTCCAATAATTTCGGCCGGGTGATTTACGCCAGTAGTCATGGATTTTCCGGTGAATACCAAGGTTCAACCTTCGGTCACTCCGTGGCACCTGTGGCCAAGTCAAACGGATCGATGCAGCGGGACTACTGGTATTCGTCAAATCGAAAATTCGCTCGCCTGGAATCACCCAAGAAGGTCGGCGAAAAAGCAGCGCAGCGGGTGTTGAGACGACTCGGGGCGAAAAAGGTAAAAACTTGCGAAGTTCCCATTGTCTTTGATCCGGAAATGGCCGCCTCTCTGCTACGAAATTTATCGTCCGCCATTTCGGGATATTCCTTATACAAGGGCGCATCATTTTTAATGAATAAACTTGAGACCCAAATCGCTTCGGAGCTGGTCACGGTGATTGACGACGGAACCATTCTGGCGGCGTTGGGCTCCAGGCCCTTCGATGGCGAGGGGCTGCCAACGAAAAAGAAGATCATTGTAGAGAAAGGGCGACTCCAAAGTTATCTCTTGGACACCTACAGCGGGAGAAAATTGGGCATGGCATCCACCGGGAATGCTTCGCGTTCAGTGGGGGAACCGCCCAGTGTAGCCCCATTAAATTTCTATTTAGCTCCCGGGATGCATTCTGCCGAAGAAATTATCCGCTCGGTGAAGCAGGGTTTCTACGTCACCGAGCTGATCGGTTTCGGGGTCAATATGGTGACCGGCGACTACTCCCGCGGCGCGACCGGCCTCTGGATTGAAAACGGCGAGCTGAGCTATCCGGTGGAAGAGGTGACCATCGCCGGTAGTCTCAAGGAGATATTCCAAAATATCGAAATGGTGGGCGACGATCTTGAAATGCGGGGCAGAATCGCGGCGCCAACCATTAAGATTTCTCAAATGACCGTGGCGGGAAATTAGTAGTCGAGTACAAAAAAACCGAGGATCGACGATCGAAGATTGCGATCGTCCATCCTCGATTCTCCATCTTTGGTCTTTTTAGAGTACTTTAAATCCCGCTTTCAAGACAGCGCGCAAAAAGTCATCGATATGAGATTGACTCGGATCGAAGTCGATGACAGCAACGCTGCGCTCTACATTGAAATCGACCCGATCCACTCCCGGAACGCTCTGAAGCGCTTGTCTTAGAATCGGCAAATCCTCGGATTTCAAGCTGTCAACGGAAATGATGGCAGTTTTTGTCGGCATAGGATTGAACTCTTTTTAATCTGACAAAAGTTTCTTCCAATCGCAATTGGTATTCTTTCGCGGCGCCATGTGCGGTGAAAATTTTCTTGACACTATCACCACGGTGTGCGAATAACCAAACATCCATCTGCATACGTTGTCGCGAAGCAATCCGCTCTAAATTATGTTTGCTTTTTCCCGACCGTGGCTAGGCAAGGAGGACTAAGCATGGCCTATGATGTGCCGCAGCTCCTGGGAATGTCTCAAAATGAGCTCGATGCGCTTTTCACAAAAAGCCCCACAGGAGAAATTCCCAATGGCGAGGGGAAAGGAACCGCCATCGTCGCGCCCGGAACAACCTACACTCAGGACATCGCCCAATTTGTTAGCCATTTCGCATGGCAAGGCAAAGTTTTCGATGCAAAGAACGGAGTGCTACGAAACAAGATTCTCCCCTTGGGACTCAACGCGATCATCGCCAAGGTTTATAAGGGACAGAGTTGGCTGGACAGCAACGAATGTATCGTTCTTGACTATTCCGAGACTTCGCTTGTTGCTCGCTGGATCCGCGACGAAATCCGCCTGATCGGGCCGAACCTATATCTTGGCAAGGTCTACTGGGATAAAAAACGGCTCATAGATTTTGCCTTAGAGTTTTAATCTTTGGGCGACTAGCCATTTGATCGTGTATCGCATCACCAGGGCGGTAGCGGCCTGTGTAATTTAAGGGAAGATCGTTCAGCCCCGTGACTCCACAGTCTCATTTCATGGTGGTCGCACCGATCGATGCCGGCCGGGAGGATGAACTGAGAACCCTTTTGGCCTCCATGAACTTTCGGCCCGGCGTCGTCAATCCGGAAAACGCTATCGTTCCGTTCGGCCAATTCGGTCGTGTGCATTTCGCTCGTTTCGTTATTCTCGCCGACCAGACTCTGGATGACATCAAAGTCTACGGGGTTCCGTCTCCGACTGCGGTCACGTCCCTGGCCTTTCTGGGGGATTGTGACGGTGACGCTGATGAGTTTCTCGCGGATTTGGTCCGATATGCGGGAAACGGTCTGCGGCGGGTATTTTCGCAGTGCCAAGGGTTCACTCTCAATACCGACCTTCTGCAGTGGATGCGAGATCATTCACAACCGCCTGCGGCGATGTACGTCAACTGGATCGGACGCACGGTGCAACAGATCGAGGAGGAGAGCGCCCTGAGAAATGCGCTGGAGGATTGCTTGGATCAGCAGGCAGATAATCTAAGAACGCAGAGTCCGCGACAGATTTGGGAAAAACTAGTCAAATTCGTCGACGAGGAAGTTCAAGCGAGACGCCTGAGCTTAACGCCTCCACAAGCTACGCCGTTCGGTTGGTGGTTTCGTAACTTGGTTCATTGCGTCAGCGTGCCGATCCTATTACTGCTCCTGACACCCGTCCTTTTTGTCTGTCTTCCGGTATTCGTCTATCAGTTACGGCGACGCGAAAAGCAGGATCCCGAGATCACGCCGCGACCGGAGCTTTCCCACGTGAAACGGTTGGCGGATCTAGAGGATCATGATGTCACCAATCAATTCAGCGCGCTGGGAAGCGTCA
>WNFR01002446.1_pt1 | contig 19342 bp, 11 predicted proteins | sample 5400221 | NCBI WGS metagenome assembly WNFR01 (sample SAMN13153357, study PRJNA577476) | soil metagenome | isolation source: 40 cm soil under Madrone tree | place: USA:California | collected 2016-06-14 | reverse complement strand
GTCGGCCGTATCTCCTGCTCCAGCTCGCTTGGGTTCGCGTGCGCAAATGCTTCCGCATTCGGATATTTCTTGTAAAGCGTTTGCGTCACCTGATTTACGCGCACATCGGTGCACTGCGCCGAAAGAATGGTCGAAATCAGAAGTTGAAACGCGTTTTCGTGCTTCAATTCGCAAGTCGCCGTGGGATACGCCTCGTCCAGCTTCGCCAGGATCGCCGCCACGCGTTTCGGATCGGTTCCCCGGCCCACCGTTCGCGCCACGTTCGCGGCCTTCTTTGGCTTTTCACTCGTCGATCCGATGACGGCGAGTTTCTCATTCTCGGCGCGGCTGCCGCGTTTGGTCGCACGCGTAGCCCCTTTCTTCTTCATTGCTTTTTTCATGATCGGCTCGTCAGACTATCATACGAAAGAAACGCCAGTAGTTTCCGAAACGCCCGTCCGCGATGGCTATATTCGTTCTTCTCCTCGGCCGAAATCTCTGCGAATCCCTTTCCCAGTTCGGAAACATAGAAAACGGGATCATACCCAAATCCTTGAGTCCCTCGCGGCGCCTCCAATATCTCCCCATCCACGCGCGCAGTGACAATCGCCTTCGCTCGCCCTCGCTCGGCCAATGCAATCGCGCAAACAAAATACGCTTCGCGCTCTCGTCCGCTCTTGCCTCGCAGCTCATGCAGCAACTTCGCGTTCCGCTCGCCGCTGCTCGCTCCTGGACCCGCATAGCGCGCCGACAAAACTCCCGGCGCACCGCCTAGCGCCGGCACCACCAATCCAGAATCATCCGCAAACACCAGCCCTTCGCACAATCGCGAATAATGCAGAGCCTTACCCGCCGCGTTTTCCGCAAACGTGGGCGCATTCTCGTCAAACGTTGGCAAGGACTCGAAGCCCGGCAGCAATTCCAATGCAATCGCCGACTCGCGCGACGATTCGGCCTCTGCCGACCGCGCCAGCGCGCGATATTCCGCAAGTTTTCCTGGATTGGAAGATGCGAGAAAAAGTCTAACGGGCGCGCGCACTGAATTTCACGGGCAGCACCGCGCGTTGTTCATCGGTCAGCCGCCGAATCCCCGCTGCGGCCAGGGCCAGCAAGTCCTGCATCTCGCTCCCGCTGAACGGCCGCCCCTCCGCCGTCGCCTGAATCTCCACAAAGTGTCCGCTGCCGGTCATCACCACGTTCATGTCCACTTCCGCCCGCGCGTCTTCTTCGTACGCCAAGTCGAGCAGCGCGCGATCATCCACGATTCCCACGCTCGTCGCCGCCACCGTGTCAATGAGCGGCGAACTCTTCAGCATACCCGCGGCCACCATGCGTTCGAACGCCAGCGCCAACGCCACAAACGCGCCCGTAATCGAAGCCGTGCGCGTCCCGCCATCGGCCTGAATCACGTCGCAATCGAGCCACACCGTGCGCTCGCCCAGCGACTCCTGGTCCGTCACCGCGCGCAGCGATCGCCCAATCAGCCGCTGAATCTCCAGCGTGCGTCCAGACTGTTTTCCGCGCGTAGCCTCGCGAGCGGTGCGTTCTTCCGTTGCCCGCGGCAGCATTCCGTATTCGCTTGTGACCCAGCCCTTGCCGCTGCCCTTCAGAAATCCCGGCACGCCGTCGTCCACCGTCGCGGTACAAATCACGCGCGTGTTTCCCAGCTCGATCAACACGCTGCCTTCCGCCGTGGAAATAAAGTCCGGTGTAATCTTCAGAGCGCGCATCTGATCCGCGCTGCGTCCATCGACTCGCAATTTTCCTCCCGCTGTTGCGCTGCGTTCGCGCGTGCCGTTCATGGTTGTGCCGCCGGCGTGGTCAGTTTGACCGCCGCCGCAGCGGGAGTCAACGTTTGCGGCGTTGCGGAAGCAGCCGCCGGCCCGTCATTTGCGACGGCTGCGCGGGGCCCTGAGACCGCATTCGCAGTCACAACGAATGCCTGGCTCAAGTCCAAATGCCCCGCCAGCGTTTCCACTTCTTGCCCATGAATCAAAATCTTCAGCCTCCGCACTTGCGGCACGTTTGCCGCCAGCGTGTTCGTGATCGAGTCCACGGCCATCTGCTCGCTCTCAATTCCAGAGGGTATCGAAGTCCCCAGCGCTTCCGAAAAATCCGCAATTGCCGTTCCGTCCGGCAACAGATAAAAAGCCAGCAGCGCCGCATCCGGGGGCACTGTGCGCAGTTCCGTGTCCACCGGGCCCGCTAGCAGCGTGTTCAGCACCTGCTTTGCCCGTAGCACCGGGTCACTCGAAAGCGGCAACTCCACCGTTACCGCGGAGAGCGTTCCGTCATCCGCGCCCGACGCCCAAAATAGTTTCGCCTTCACTTTCGGATCGCTTGGATTGATCACCGCCGGTTGCGTCAATTCCCGCCGTGCCTGTTCTTCGCTGCGCTGCTGCAACTTCGCCGCTTGCCGGATATTTCGCCGCAAAATCGGCAGGTAAATTGCCGCAATCACCACCGCCAGTAACAGGGCGGACAGAAACCACCAGCGCCAGCGCGGCATCATGGCCGCTCTCCCGGATTCGTCGGCACCACATAGCTTGGACGAAACACCGCCGCGCCGCGCGCAATCGCATCCGCCACGCCCGGCGCCATGTGATCGAGTTGCGCGCGGTCTTCCACGGTGACGCTCGAAACCTCCACCGCAATCGCCGGCGCCGCCGTAGTGCGCAGTTGCCGCACGCTCGCCGTTTGTGCCGACGCGGGAGATCCCTTGAATCGCTGGGCCAGCAGCGACTGCACCTGGTCGCCCAGCTTGCGGCTCAGCGACACAAACGGAGCCTGCGCGCGGTCCCACGGAATCAGCCCCGTCGCATCCGCTGCCGGCGCCATGTCGTTCATTACGTAAACGCGCGCGGTCCCCGGTGTTCCCGTCGAAGCAATGTGCAGCGTCACAAAAATCGCGCCGCGTTGCGCATTCGCCATCGCCGAGCGATCGTCAAACGATGGATTCGCGTTTGCTTGCCGCGTTTGTAGCACCTGAAATCCCTGTGACTCCAGGGCCGTGCGAACCTGCGCCGCAAATTCCAGCACAATGTCGCTCTCGTGAATCCCGCCGGTTCCCCGCGCGCCCAAATCCGTGCCGCCATGCGCCGGATCGAGCACAACAATATTCAGCCCAGCTCGCGGCGGCGTAGGAGGAGTCTGCGTCGCGGCTCCCGGCGTTGTAGGCGAAGTTGGCGGCGGCGTCGCTTGTGAAGGAGGCGCCTGCTGGGCCGCTGGAGCAGCCGAACCCTGCGGCGAACTCTGTGACGGAGATTGCCCCGCCAGGGTGGTCCCCGGCGCAGCGCCTGAAATATGTTCGGAAAAAGAAAATACAGGCCGGCTCAGTGCCGCCAAAAACACGGCAAGCACAAAAAGTGCCATCCAAAATGTCATTCGACCTGTGTTTTGAACAAAACGTCCCACGTCGAGCAGCATACCAAATCTTGCGAGTGCGCCGCAGCGGACGACCAAGCGCCGTCCACTCCATTGCAACATCGCGCAGGCGCAATTTGGAGTGCGGCGGTCTTGCCGCCGCTTTTACGGTGCAGACCACTTAACTCAATGGTTGTAAGTTTGCCTTATTCAGCGCCTCATTTACCGCCGCCAAATCTCCTTCGACCGCCTTCCATCGCGCAAGCACATCCGCTCCGGCTGCCTCCCATTTTTCTGCTGCGGTTAGCGCAGCGGCAGTAGGCGCCGCGTCTGCCCCATCTACGATCATCAACAATCCGGTCAACGCCGCCGCAACCTTGTGCAACGTCGCCGGCTCTTCGCCTGGCAGCCTCAGCCCAATGAGTCCGAATTCCTCTTCACCGGGGGCGCCATTTAGCTCACTCACCTTTCGCGTAAGCTCAGCGAGTGCCGCCGCGACCTCCGTATTTCCGGCTCCGTCCCCTGTCCGCGCAGCAATTTGCTTTTGCAACTCCTCCGCGCGCGCTTGCGCCGCCGCCACTTCTCCTAAACGTGCCGAAACACGCGAAGCCGCAACGAACTCCCGCCGCAACGCATCCTCCGCCGTGTTAATCCGCGGATCCATCTTCACCGTCAGCGGCTGCGAAGTGCTTTTCTCGTTCGCCGTCAGCGTCACCGTATAATTTCCGGGCAATGCCCACACCCCGGACGGCCCGTAACCGGATCGGTGTACGCTCTTCGGCAGCGCATAGCGCAAATCCCAAACGAACCGGTGCATCCCTGCTTCGGCCGAAAGAGGCTCCGCATCACGCACCCATTCCATCGCGATCGGCACGTCCTTTGGATTTGTCTTCGGCAATGCGTCATCGCTCGAGAAGCGCCGCACCAGCGCACCTTCGCCGTCGAAAATCTCCAACTGCACGGTTCCACGCGGCTTCTCTTTCAGCCAATAATCAACTACCGCCCCATCCGGAGGATTCGCCGCCAGCACTTCGTCCTTCGGCACCGGCGTACCCTGATCCGAACCGGGACGAACGCGATAAGCCGTTGCTGACTTGAACAGCCACAAATCCGCCGCGCTCACCTGCGCATTCATCTGCCTTAGTGGGCTCGCGTCATCCAGAATCCAAAACGAGCGCCCATGTGTGGCGATCACCAAGTCATCGCCATGCACGACCAAATCACGAACCGACGTCGTCGGCATATTCAGCTGCAGCGACTGCCACGAATCGCCGTCGTTGAAGGAAACGTACACGCCCAGTTCCGTGCACGCATAGAGCAAACCCTTCCGCAGCGCATCTTCGCGAACGCAATTGAGAAAGCTGCCCTCGGGTATGCCGCTCGAAGCCTGTTGCCAGCTTTTCCCAAAATCCCGCGTGCGGTAGAGATATGCGTGCAAATCCTCCAGCCGGTGCCGGTCTACCGCCGCATAAGCTGTCCCCGCGTCAAAATGGGAAGCCTCGATGTGTGTCACCTTGCTCCACGGCGTCACCTCCGCAGGCGTGACGTTGCTCCAAGTCTTGCCTTCGTCCCGCGTCAACTGAATCAGTCCGTCATCCGTACCCGCCCAGATTTCTCCCGCTTGCACGCTCGACGGCGCAATCGTGTAAATCACGCCTCGCTGCTTGTTCGGGGGAGCGTCCGCCGCTGTCGCAGCATCCAGATTTGCCGGAACGCCCGGATCCTCGCGCGTCAAATCCGGGCTGATGGCCTGCCACGAGTTTCCACTATCCGCGGTGCGAAACAACTTCTGCGACCCGAAATACAGCACGTGAGCGTCCAGCGGCGAAAACACCAGCGGCAATGTCCACGTGTGACGCAGCTTTTCTGTTTGTGTCAATCCGGGCGGCATCTGCACGACTTGCTCATTGCGCAAATCCTGCCGAGCCACCGTTCCGCCATACACAACTTCCGGGTTCAACGGATCAGGCGCGATGTATCCGTTCTCGTCGCCCGCCTCCATCGGCCGCCAATCGTGAAAATTCAACGACCGATAGTTACTGCGGCTCGGAGTCGCCGCCGCGCCGCTGTCCTGCTGCGCGCCATAGACCCAGTAAGGAAAGCGATTGTCCGTGGCCACGTGATAAAACTGCCCGGTCGGCTGGTTGTACCAACTGCTCCAAGTCTCGCCGCCATTGCGCGTCACCACCGCGCCCTGGTCGCTGCCCAGAATCATTCTCTCCGGCTCGTCCGCATCGATCCATAATTGATGATAGTCGTCGCCGCCCGGCGCTCCCTTGATCACCGTGAATGTTTTTCCGCCGTCGCGCGAGCGATACAGAGCCGTGTTCGGCACATACACTGTATCCGCATCCTTCGAATCCACGCTCACTTCGCAGAAATACCAGCCGCGCCCCCAGATCCGCTTGTCATCAGAAACGCGCTGCCAGTTCTCGCCGCCATCGTCGGAGCGGTACAGCCCGCCCTCCTTCGCATCCGCAATCAGATAAATCCGCCGTGGATTGCTGGGCGCAAACGCAATCCCCATCCGCCCTAAACCTTCCGAAGGCAATCCGTGCCCGCTCAACTGCTCCCAATGCTCTCCGCCGTCTTTCGAACGATAGAGGCCCGCCCCTGGTCCCTTCGATGGGGGATAAATATTCCACGGCGGCCGTCGCGTCTGCAGCAGCGCGGCAAAAATCGTCCTTGGATTTCCTGACTCGAGTGCTAGATCGATCGCGCCTGTGTTTTCGTCGCGAAACAACACGCGCTTCCAATTCTTTCCGCCGTCCTTCGAATAAAAAACGCCTCGCTGCGCATTCGGCCCGTACGCGTGTCCCAGCGCCGCCACAAAAACCCTTTCCGGGTCCTTCGGATCAACCAGAATCCGCGCGATCTGCCGCGAATCCTCCAGGCCAATATGCATCCAAGTCTTTCCGCCGTCCGTGGACTTGTACATTCCATCGCCATAAGCAATGTCCGAGCGCATGTCCACCTCGCCCGTTCCCACATAAATAATCTGCGGATTCGAGGGCGCCACTGCGATCGCCCCAATCGAACCAATCGCCTCCGAATCAAATATCGGTTTCCAAGTCCGTCCCGCGTCATTGCTGCGCCAAACGCCGCCGTCCACCCCGCCAAAGTAAAAGACCTCCGGCTGCCCGCGCACGCCAGTGACCGCCAGCGCCCTCCCGCCGCGCGCTGGTCCAATCGATCTCCACCGCAACTCATGGAACAATTTCGAGTCAAATTTCTGCGCGGTCTCGGGCGAAGCCATCACCCTCCATCCGCCAAATATGCTCACGCACAAAAAAACCACACCGCAAATAGATTTCACGATGGTATCTCCGCCCAAAACAGTTCATTTAAAGAGCCGCGAGTATATACCACTCTATTCTTTCTCTTCTCCGCGACCTCTACGCTCTCTGCGACCTCTGTGTTAAATCTTTTCTTTGCACCCAAAACAAAAACGTCCGGCTAGATCCAAACCGGACGTCAACCACAACAATCAGTGTTCTTTACGTGACTTCGACGTGCTCTGTCATCGCCGGCCGCAACGTTCTACGCCGCAGCCTCGCGGTCCCCAAGTACACCACGAACCCAGCCCCGATAATCATCAAACCAAACAGGAGCCCATTCATCCCCATCACTGTCTCGCTGTCGCCATGCAGCATAGCCAGCCCTAACACGACCATCGGAAACACTCCTACCGAAACCGCGCCCGCCAATCCGCCCGGCACACGAAACTGTCTCTTTAGCTCCGGCTCGCGAATTCGCAGCACCACCAGGGTCACAAACTCCAGCATCAAGCTCGCCCCATACAGAATGATGTCCAGCGTAACGAGCCGTTCAAATCCCAATCCCAGGCAAAGCGCCCAGCCCATCGCCAACACCACGATCGCCACCCACGGCGCGCGAGTCTTGGAATGTGTCCTGCTAAAAATTTTCGGCAGCATTCCGTCCTGCGCCATCGCCAGCGGCAGCCGCGAATAGCTCATCACTAGCGCGTTGAACATTCCAAACGCGCTCATCATCCCGCCCAGCACGAGCAAAAATCCCAGCCAATTCGCGCCGTGCCAGGTGCCGCCAATCAAGCCTGCCACTTGCGCCCACGCTCCATCGCCCGCAAACGCCGCCGCCGGCACGCCCGCCAGATAAACCGCGGCAAAGGGGAGCACATACGTCAACGAAACCAAAATCACCGCCGCAATCATCGCCTTCGGATACGTTCTCTGCGGTCTTTCCACTTCCAGGGCAATCGTCGAAGCGTTGTCCCAGCCCATGTAGTTCCACATCGCGATCAGCATCCCGCCAAGGAATCCGACCGTGCCGACTGAGGATGCGACGGGCGCGCTACTCGCAGCGGCCAATTTGAAAGGTGAAAGCAGAACGATGAGTGCAAATGGCATCGACAGCAGGAAAAACAGCCACAGCGAAGTAATCCCAACCACACGAATTCCGGCAACGTTCAGCGCCGCGCACGCCGTCACCACAAACAGTCCGACCAACACTCCGCGATGTCCTTCGCGAAACCACGGCGCAATTTGCGTGAGGTAGCCCACAAACAGCGTGGGATAAATCGCCATGTCGAAAATGCTCGCCACCAGCGACAGCCACGCCTCCTGAAACCCCCAGAAATTTCCCAGCCCTCGCCGCACCCAGGCGTAATATCCGCCCTCCGCAGGTAGCGCGCTCGCCAGTTCGCCAATCATGAATGCCGTAGGCAAGCTCCAAAGCACCGGCGTCAGCAGCAAAATCAAAATCGCGCGCCCATATCCGGCGCCCTGCACAATTTGTTCCGTGCCATACGTGCCGCCGGACACCATGAAAAATGTCGCAGCGACCAGAGGCCAGAGCGTCAGCTTGGCGATTCTTTTTTTCGCTTGGGGAATTGCGTGGGAAGGGAGTTGGGCGGGCAGCGATAACGTACTCAATTTTTACTCTCGATCCTCCTGGAGCGAACGCTCACTCTCACCGAACACGGAGCGACTTCGCATTCGCAGAATACAAGGTCCATCTCCGCATGCAACAACAAAATGCAGTCAGCAAGAATTTTTTGAATTCGTCTGATGGAGCTCCCCCAGGTGCTCGTGACGAAGCTCGCCCTTTGTGGAGTGCGGCGGTCTTGCCGCCGCTTTCACCACCGAATCGCCGCCGACCAAGTCTCCTTCCAGCCCGCCTCCGAGCCCCTGTGTTAAACTCGCGCGTTTTCGTTTCGCACCCAATTCCTAGGAGCTTCCATCAGATGAAATTTGGCCTCTCCGCCACACTTCTCGCGATCCTCCCATTCGCCACCCCCGCGCAAAAGCCGCCCACGCAGCCCCGCTCCATAACGGTTGACGACCTCTTCCAGATCCGCGAAGTCTCGGATCCCCAGCTAAGTCCCGACGCCCAATCAGTTGCCTACACCGTTAAGACTCTGCTCCCGAAGGAAGATAGGCCCGAAGAGCGCGTCTGGGCCGTCCCCACTGCCGGAGGCGATGCCATCCCAATGACCGCCGAAGGCGTCTCTTCCTCGCACCCCCGCTGGAGTCCCAACGGCAAATATCTTGCCTTCCTCTCCGCCCGCAACGAAGGCAAGACCCAAGTATGGCTACTCAACCGGTCCGGCGGCGAAGCCCAGCGCGTCACGGACACGCCCCAGGACGTCGATGACTTCGTTTGGTCCCCTGACAGCACTCGCCTTGTCCTAATCCTTCGCGATCCCTCCGAAGAGGAACTAGCCGCCGTTAAAACCAAAGACAAGGAAAAAGAAGACACGGACAACAAGGACAAGAAGCCCAAGACAAAAAAACCTTGGGTCATCGACCGCCTTCAATTCAAAACCGATGAAGTCGGCTACCTCGACCGCCGCCGCGCCCACCTCTACGTCCTTGATCTCGCCACCGAAAACCTAACCCAAATCACTTCCGGCGATTACGACGACGCGCGCCCCGCCTGGTCCCCTGACGGCCGCCTAATTGCCTTCGCCAGCAATCGCTCCAAGCCCGACCCCGATCGCACCTACAACACGGATATCTGGGTCGTCGCTGCCAATAACACGGACAAGGGCGGCCAACTAACCCAAGTCACCACCAATCCCGGTGACGACGACATGCCTTCCTGGTCTCCCGACGGTAAGCTCATCACCTACATCACTCAGCTCGATCCGCATCTCTTCCAATACGCCACCCACCACGTCGCCGTGTCGCCCGCCTCGGGCGGGCAAGTTCGCGTCCTCACCCGGTCTTTTGACCGCAACGCCACCGAGCCGCGCTTCTCCCCGGACGGCAACTCCATCTACTTCATCGCAGACGATGACGGCACGCAAAATCTTTGCCGCATTCCCGTAACCGGCGGCGAAGTCACCCGCGCAATCGGCGGCCGCTTCATGCTCTATGCCTACTCGCTTGGTCAAAATGGCGATTTGGCAACTCAGATCGACATGCCCGGCCGGCCCAGCGAAATCTACTCGCAGTCCGCCTCGAGCAACAAACTCTTGCGACTCACCAAGACCAACGACGCCTTCATCGGCCAACTCAAGCTCGTTCAACCCGAGTACGTCCAGTTCAAAAGCAAAGACGGCACTATTGTCCATGGCTATCTCTACAAGCCCCTCGACTACACTCCCGGCAAAAAATATCCTACCCTGCTTGTCCCACACGGCGGACCCGTCTGGGCCCACTACGCCGAGTTCAGCCATCTAGCGCAATTGTTCGCTGCCAACGGCTACGCCGTCCTCCTGCCTAATCCCCGCGGCTCCTCCGGCTATGGTGAAAACTTCGCCAAAGCGATCTTCGCCGATTGGGGCAACAAGGACTACCAGGACGACATGGCCATGGTCGATTACGCTCTCGCGCAGGCCCTCGCCGATCCCGACAAGCTGGGCGTTGGCGGCTGGTCCTACGGCGGCATCTCCACCGATTTCATCATCGCCCAGACCACTCGTTTCAAAGCGGCCATCTCGGGCGCTGGCGAAGCCCTCAACACCAGCATGTACGGTCACGACCAGTATCAGCGCGACTATGAAACCGAGCTCGGCCGCCCTTGGGAAAACCACGCCCTTTGGGACAAGCTCTCCCCGTTCTACAAGGTCGCCAACATCACCACGCCCACCCTCTTCATGGGTGGCGTACTCGACTGCAACGTCCCTATGCTCGGCGGCGAGCAAATGTACCAAGCCATGAAAAGCCTCAACCGCGAAACGCTGCTAGTCGTCTACCCCGGCGAATACCACGAATTCAAAACGCCCAGTCATCTGAAGGACCGCCTGGAACGTTACCTGGCGTGGTACGCCCACTACGTAAAAGGCGACAGCGCCCCGCCCACTCCCAAAATGTGATGGTCGGACTGAAAATGCGTGTCATTGCTGGAAGTTAGGTCTATCCGGAGTTCCATCGTATCCGGTTTGGCCGATCCAACATCATAACCGTGGGTGGCCGGTTAGTTTGGTATAGTCACTTTTACAGCGGGCCTCTCCTCGCCCGATTCAATTCGGCCTGCGCCAAGCTTTTGATCCCTCCTTGCACGAACGGTCTCCACATCTCCGATAGGGAGGGAACCCATTTCAAAAAAGAATCGACGGTAATGAAAGTTCAGCGCCTGGTCGCACGGGCACGTTGCGGTCTCAACTCTGAGGGGTTACCCGCCAAGATCGCCTGCTCTGTGCTAATTGTGTTGTTTTCTTTCCTCCTGGATGGCTGTGCTCGGCAATCTGCTCATGAACCGGTTACATTGACTTTTTTGGACGAGTGGCCGAACAAGACGTTCAGCGAGGCGCGCCAGCAGGAGTTGCTGGAATTCACTCGGGAAACAGGAATCCGAGTCAGTCTCCTTCCGTCTCCGGATTCCGCGCGGCAAAAGTTAGTTTTGTGGCGAGAGTCGCTCGGGACAGGCGCCTCGGGTCCGGACGTCTACGCTGTCGATGTGATCTGGCCCGGGATGCTGGCTGAATATTTCGTAGATTTAAAGCCATATTTCGCCAATGAAGTCTCCCACCAATTTCCGGCCTTAGCCGCTGCCTACACCGTAGATAACAAGCTGGTGGCCATGGCGTATCATCCCGACATTGGACTTCTGTATTACCGCTCCGACCTTCTGCGACAGTATGGATATCGTCAGCCACCCAGGACATGGGATGAGCTGGAGAGTATGGCGGCTCGAATTCAGGCTGGCGAACGAGCCAAAGGCAAGAAACAGTTTTGGGGCTTTGTGTGGCAAGGGGCGGCTGACGAAGGGTTGACCTGCGACGCGCTGGAATGGCAGGCCTCCGAAGGCGGTGGACGCATCATCGAGGAGGACAAGACTATTAGCGTGAATAATCCGCACGCGATCCGGGCGTGGCAGCGGGCCGCGCACTGGGTTGGTTCCATCTCGCCCCCCGGTGTAGTCGGGTATAGGGAGTGGGATTCGCTAAACGTTTGGGTCGCAGGCGACGCGGCATTCATGCGGTATTGGCCGTCAGCCTACGTCGACAGTCAGGCGGCAGGGTCGCCAATCCGAAATAAGTTCGATTCAGCCCTGCTGCCCGGTGGTAAGGCAGGCCGAGTGGGTACCTTGGGAGGATGGGGCTTCGCAGTTTCCCGATTCTCGGCTCATCCCCGTGAAGCCGTTGAGCTGGTTCGGTATCTCACCCGTAGAGACGTGCAGGTGAAGCGGTCCCGCGTCCTTTCCCTGCCACCCACTCTGCCGGAACTCTACAACCTGCCTGAGGTACGTGAACCAAATCCTCGTTTTGACCTATTGAGTCAAGCGTTCCGGACCGGCATTGTCTTGCGTCCCTCGAACGTTACCGGCAAGAAATACGAGGACGTAACCGACGCTTATATACAGGCGGTGCACTCCGTGTTGACTGGCCAGAAGAGAGCGCCAGAAGCGGCTGCAACCCTGGAGACGGAGTTGGTTCGCATAACCGGTTTCAAAAAGGGACCGCCTGCAGTGGGCATCGGCAGCGAAATAGCGAAGGGAAGCCCTGAAAGTGTCCATTAAGCTCGCGTCAATCCGCCGCTTCAGAATTTTTGGGCGAACCGTGAGACGCATGGGAGCGCGTTTGCGGCCGGCGATAGCTCGGTAGAAACAACCGATGGGGCTTCACACCACAAAAGGATTGAACCGTTGGGTAAGAAAGGCCGAAGTGAAAGCTCTTCAGGCTGGCCGCCTCAACATCGGCCCCCGTTTGACACTCGGCTTCGCGGTCATTATTTTTTCGATGCTAGCCGCGGACGCCGTCGTGCTTTGGCAATTCCACCTTGTGCGTGCTCAGGCGGAACGCCTTAACGGCATCGACCGGAAGCTGGTCGCCGTCCTACGCGTTCATACCAGTCTGTCGACGTTTCACGATCGACTGGAAGCGCTCGTGGACTCCCAGGACGCCGGTCGACTCGCGGCAGAAGCCGGCCCTCTCCGTGCCGCGGTCCTGGAGGATGCCCGTCGCGCAATCAGTGCCCTCACTCTGGCGCCTTTAGACCTCCAGCGAGATCCGACTATCCTGCCTACCCTCCAGGCTGTTCAGAGCGCGCTCCCATCGCAGCTTGAAGCGATCACCACGCTGGCTAACGCTGGCGACTGGCGGGCAGTGCGCTTGCGTTTGGCGAATCAGGTAACGCCGCTGAAATCACTGACCTCAACGCTGGTCGAAACCGTCGACCATGAGGTCGGAGAGGAGCAGGCCCAAACTGTGCGGAACATCAAGCGCGTGCAACGTTTGGTCTTTCTGGTTGTGCCGCTGACCGTCGCCTTCACCTTCCTGGTCGCTGCGACCCTCGGCTTGGCCATTACCCGCAGCATCACGCAGCCGCTAGCCGGATTGGTGGAAGCTTCCAAAGCGTTAGCCCGCGGCGAATTTCAACACGAAGTGTCTGTTACTGGAACAGACGAACTCGCTCACCTCGGCCAAGTGTTCAACGATACCGCCCGGCGCCTGCAAGACCTCTACGCCACTCTACAGAGCAGCGAAGATCGCCTCCGCCTGGTCATCGACACAATTCCGGCCCATGTTTGGAGCACTCGGCCTGACGGCTCCGTCGATTTCATCAATCGACGTTTCCTGGAATCAACGGGTCTTTCTATAGAGAAACTGCTGGGCTGGGGTTGGGGCTCCGTAGTTCATCCCGATGACCTCGCGAAGTACGTCGACGAGTGGCACGCTGCCCTTGCCGCTGGGGAACCGATGGAGAGTGAAGTACGGGTTCGGAGGGCCGACGGGGATTATCGCTCGTTGTTGGTCCGCAACGTGCCCCTCCGCGACGAGCGGGGAAATATCATTAAGTGGTATGGGACCGCTATCGACATCGAGGACCGCAAGCGGGCTGAGGCACGGCTCCGCGAGAGTGAAGAGCAATGGCGCGATGTCTTTGAAAATAACCCAACGATGTACTTCATGGTTGACGCTGCCGACATGGTGATAGCCGTCAATCCCTTTGGCGCTGAACAGCTCGGCTACAAGGTGAATGAGTTAGTGGGTCAGCCCTTTCTCAACGTTTTTTATGAGCCGGATCGCGAAGCCGTCCGACGAAATGTCGCCGTTTGCTTTCAACAACTCGGCCACGCGAGGTTTTGGGAAGCTCGCACACTTCGTAAGGACGGCACGGTGCTCCGCGCTCGCGAAACGGCCAAAGCAGTGGAGCGAGTAAACGGCCCGGTTCTCTTGATTGCCTGCGAGGATATTACCGAGCAGAGGCGCGCCGCGGACGCGCTCCGACAGGCGCAGGTCGATCTCGCGCACGTCAATCGGGTGACCACCATGGGAGAGCTGACTGCATCCCTGGCGCACGAAATCAATCAGCCTATTGCCGCCGCCGTAACCAACGCGAATACCTGCGTACGCTGGCTCGCCTCCGACCCCCCAAATCTTGAGGAAGCACGCGCGGCGGCCATGCGAATTGTGAAAGATGGCAGGCGTGCCGGCGAAATCATCAGCCGCATCCGCCTGCTCTTTAAGAAAGGTGCTCCGGAACGGGAGTTCGTGGATGTCAACGAAGTCGTTCGAGAGATGATCGTCCTCCTGCGCAGCGAGACTATCCGCTACAACATATCCGTCCGTACCGAGCTGGACGCGGATCTTCCCCACGTCATGGGGGATCGCGTGCAATTGCAGCAGGTCACCATGAACCTTATGATCAATGCCATCGAGGCGATGAAAGAAGTGAATGGGACGCGTGAGCTATTTATCCATTCGCGCCAAGCCGACAATGAGCGACTGCTGGTCTCGGTCTGCGATACCGGGGTGGGACTACCCACGGCGCAGCTAGACCAGATCTTCAATGCTTTTTTCACGACCAAACCTCACGGTACCGGCATGGGACTTCGCATCAGTCGCTCCATCGTGGAATCGCATGGCGGCCGCCTTTGGGCCGCCGACAACCCGCCCCGCGGCGCCAGTTTTCATTTCACCCTACCCGCCCAATCCGACGCCCACGACTGAACCCTGCTAAGCGCCTTAGCCGTATCGCGCCGGCTCTCCTCCGTACCTTTGCAGCGGCGAGCCTGCCTGCCGCAGGCAGGTTCACCTCGAGTTCTCTCATCAGCGACATTGCCAAGAGAGGAGTCAGCCAGAAACATCCCTCCTTCTCCCAAACACATCTAAGTCTTTATCGTCGTCAACAGCCCTCTGGAACAGCCATTGCTTCCTCAGTGTTGGCTACCGGAAGCCTGGTCAGGATTTTTCAACGCAGACTGCGACAGGAGGTTCGGCGCCAGCGCAGTAACATAAAGTCATTGACCACAGCACGCTTGGCGACCGGCCGCAAACAATCGACAGGCAGGTATATTTTTTAAATGCTTCGTCACTCTTATTTGATCGCGTTGTTACTGCTGTTAAGCCCCATCCCCGGTTTTGCGCGGAAAGCGCCAGACTTCGGCTCTCCCTCCTTCACAACCGTGCCGGAGCTCAGCGTCGGATTCGATCTTCTCTACGAGCAAAAATTCGCGGAAGCACGCGAAGGTTTCACAAACTGGGAATCCCGCAATCCGCAACAGCCTTTTGGTGCGGTGGCCGTCGCCGCCAGTTATCTCTTTGAGGAGCTATCTCGCCAAGGTGTGCTCACTAGCGATTTTTTTCTGAACGAAAAGAAATTCCGGCAGGGGATTGACGGCAGCCCGGATCCGGAGCGCATGAGCCATTTCCGTGATGCTCTCGCTCGCGCCCGCGAGCTTGCCATGGAGCGCCAGAAGACGGATCCCAAGGATGGAGAAGCTCTTCTTGCGTTGACGCTGGCCGCCGGAATGGAATCGGACGCGGAAGCGATTCTGCAGAAAAAGCATCTCGCCGGCCTCAGGCACATGAAACAAGCGAACGGATATGCGAAGGAGTTGCTGGCGCAGCATCCGGACGTGACAGACGCGTACATCGCCCCTGGGATCGCAAATTACATTATCGGCTCACAAGGCGCTGGCTCCCGTTTCGTGCTTCGGTTTGATGGAATTCACGGCGACAAAAAGGTCGGCATGGAGCAAGTCGCCCGGACCGCGGAAAACGGCCGCTATCTCCGGCCCTTCGCCAAGATCATCCTTGCCCTCGCCGCGCGCCGCGAAAATCAGAATGCTCTCGCGCAAAAATTGTTCCGCGAATTGAGCCAGCAATATCCGGATAACGCGCTATTCGCGTCGGAATACGCCAAAGCGATGTCCCCGTCCGTCCCGCCGGGCCAGGGCCGCTGACCTCTCTCCCCGTATGGCGCAGGCTGCCCGTCTCTATGGCGCCGAGCCAGCCTGCCGCAAGCGCGCCGTTCGCTGCCTGCGCCTCCTAATGTAGCGGCCGCGGACCGTCGCGGGCGCTTTTCTCCGCGGCATTCCCGTCGACATGCACGCCACGAAAAGCGTCCCCCCAAGCGCCAGAGGCGCGTCACATCTGTAGTTCGCAAAAAAACTGCTGTCTTAGGAATTTGGGGGTCGGAGCTTTAGCTCCGACATAATCGGCGCCACAAGACTCGGCTTCAGCCGCCGAGGAAACCTCCTAGCGGTGAGCGCCGGCCTGTCGTGACCCTCGGAGGCCGCTCTTCTGGCCTGCGCCTCCTAATGTAGCGGCCGCGGACCGTCGCGGGCGCTTTTCTCCCAAGCGCCGTAGATGCGACACATCTGATTGACAAGCCTCGACGTGGAAAGCGCGCAGCCGAAGCAATGCAGGTGATTCCAGCCCACCGTCCCTCCAATCGGAAGCCCTCCCCTGGCACCCCGATTGGCGGCCGGAACGCAATCAGCATTCTGGCCACACCCTACAGCTTGTCCGCCCGATGCAATACAGGGAAGACCCGATGCGAATGTCCGGTAAAGACCCGCTTGTCACTTTATGTTCCGAGTCTGTAGCATGCCGCAACGTTAAAGCGTTTACGGCGAGTCCGAAAACTCGCCGACGGACGGGTGCTCCGCGCACCCGTCCCCCTCTCGAGGCTTCTATCTTGAGGGTTTTGACTTTCCGCTCAGGCAAGATTCTGCGCTAATCCATTCACTCTCTTGCATTTACACGTTTACCATTGACAAACGTCCAGATCTGTTGTATCATTTACAGTGTTACCTCGAGCCAACCTCACTGGCCTCTTTTGTCGCTCCACCCTTAAGTCTAGCCCCCTCAATCTCTTGCAGCCTCTTTGTGGTCGCGAAAGAAGTCAACTCCTTTGGAATCAAGTAAATCCAGCCTCTTTTTCCAAAACACCCGGGGTGGGGTATCCCCCCGCACCTCATCCTTTTGGAATCAGTAACATACAGCCTCTTTTTTCTGGACGCAGTTGCACTTTAGTTAACGCCGCCACTACTCACTACCCACTACTCACTACTCACTGCCCACCACCCACCACCCACTACTCACCCTCTTCATGCTTGACTTTGCTCGTCAAAAAAAGTATTGCAGCACAGCGAAACGCCGCTCTTACCCGCAGCTCGCTTCGCTGGAGGCCTGTTCTTGACGCCTATCACCTGGACCCAGAACTACGACCCCTTCGGCCATTGGTGGCTCTCCACATTAGTCGCCGCTCTGCCCATCGTCGTTCTCCTCGGCTTGCTCGCGGGGTTCAAGGTCAAGGCGCACCTTTGCGCCATCACCGGAGCGGCCACCGCGATCCTCTGCGCCATCTTCGTGTTTCACATGCCGGCGCAGCTCGCTTTCACAAGTTTTTTCTACGGCGGCGCCTTCGGCCTTCTGAAAATTGTCTGGATTGTGATCGCCGCCGTCTTTCTCTACGACATCTCCGTCGAAACCGGCCAATTCGAGATCATGAAGCACTCCGTAGCCGCGATTACTCCGGACCGGCGCCTGCAACTTCTTCTCGTCGCCTTTTGCTTCGGATCCTTCATCGAAGGCGCGGCTGGCTTCGGAGCGCCGGTGGCGATTGCCGGTGCGTTCATGATTGGTCTCGGCTTCCGTCCCTTCCAAGCCGCCGCTTTAAATCTAATCGCCAATACCGCGCCGGTTGCCTGGGGCTCCATCGGCACGCCGGTCCACACGCTTGCTGCCGTAACCGCGCTACCCGAGTCCGACCTGAACGCCATGATCGGCCGCATCTTGCCCTTCACGGCCGTCATCGTCCCGTTCTGGCTGGTGCGCGCTATGGTGAGCTGGAGCGAAACTCTCGAGGTGCTTCCCGCGATTCTAGTCGTCGGGTTTTCCTTTGCGGGCATGCAATGGTTCTGGGCCAATCACATGGACAGCAACCTCGTGGACATCGCCGCCGGCGTCACCGCCATGGTCGCGACGCTGTTGTTCCTGCGCGTCTGGCAGCCCAAGCGCATCTGGCGCTTTGAAGAAGAGCGCGCCGAAGACGCCGCAAAACTCGCGCGCAACGAGGTGGCAATACAGCACACGGGAGCGCAAATCGCCAAAGCCTGGATGCCCTTCGCGATTCTTTCTCTGTTCGTGCTGCTCTGGGGCTTGCCCACGATTAAAACCGCGATGGGCAAAGCTACTACGCCCGCGTTCGCAGAGGGCGGATGGGAAGTGCCGTACTTGCACAAAGCTGTTTCGCGCGCGCAGCCCGTGGTCCTGAAGCCGACTCCGGAAAACGCCAAGTTCGATTTCAACTGGCTCACCGCGGTGGGCACCAGCTGCTTTCTCGCGGCCGTGTTGTCTGGATTTTTTCTCGGGCTCGGCCCCGGAAAAGTATTCCGGATTTTCAGCGGCACGCTGTTTCGATTGCGATTCGCGATTGTCGCCATGACGTGCATGCTGGGCTTGGGCTACGTCACGCGCTATTCCGGTATGGACGCCGTCTTGGGATTAGCATTCACGCGCACCGGCTGGCTGTTTCCATTTTTCGGCACCTATATCGGTTGGCTCGGCGTCGCCCTGACCGGCAGCGACACTTCCTCGAACGCATTGTTCGGCAGCTTACAGCGCATCACCGCGGAGCAACTGCATCTGAGCCCGATTTTGATGTGCGCCACCAACAGCGCCGGCGGCGTGATGGGAAAAATGGTCGACGCGCAATCGATTTGCATCGCCACCGCCGCTACAAATCAGGTCGGCCAGGAAGGCAGCATTTTCCGATTCGTGTTTTGGCATTCGGTCGCGCTTGCCGCAATCGTCGGCATTATCGTGATGCTATACGCGTATGTGTTCCCGCAATTTATTCCGCATGGTTTGACCTTCATCCGCTGATGGGGCAAGCTTCTCTGCGAGGCGCGACGCCGTGGAATGCAGGATTTTTGACGAGTTGCGCGAAATCGTCGGCCCGCGCGGCCTGATCACTTCGCGCGAAGAACTCCACACCTACGAGTGCGACGGCCTGACAAATTTTCGCGTGCTCCCACGCGCGGTGCTGCTGCCAGATTCCACCGAGCAAGTGCAAAAAATTGTGCGCGTTTGCCACCGCGACAGGATTCCATTTGTCGCGCGCGGTTCCGGCACAGGTCTTAGCGGCGGCGCGCTGCCGGTGGAAAACGGCGTGGTGATCAGTCTCACGCGCATGAACAAAATCCTCGAAGTGGATTTCGCAAACGCGCGCGTAGTCGTGGAACCGGGCGTGATTAATTTGGATGTGACCGGCCGCGTCGCGCCGCAGGAATATTTCTATGCGCCGGATCCTTCTTCGCAATCGGTTTGCAGCATTGGCGG
>WNFR01002445.1_pt1 | contig 19348 bp, 11 predicted proteins | sample 5400221 | NCBI WGS metagenome assembly WNFR01 (sample SAMN13153357, study PRJNA577476) | soil metagenome | isolation source: 40 cm soil under Madrone tree | place: USA:California | collected 2016-06-14 | reverse complement strand
GTCGTCGTCGGACCGGCGGCGGTGATGGTTGCGGTCGGCGCGGCGGCCGTCGTCGTCGGAGCGGCGGCGGTCGCAGTCGAGACAGCCGCGGTCGTCGTCGCGACCGGCGTTTGGGTCGGACCGGGCACGATCACGTCGCACGGAAACGTGGATCTACCGGTGTGCTTCGCGAAATTGTTGCGCAGACTCTCGCACGAGGGCTTGGGGTTGTTCGGGCAATCCTGCGCATTGCAATAGGCGTTACAGAGGCCCGCCGCGGCGCCGGAGAGACCGGCGCAACCGCTTCGACCGTTCCCGTCCTCATTGTCGCCCTGGCCGTCGCGGCCCTGGTTGTTCCCGTTCGCATGGTGGCCCGGAGCGTGGATGCCGTTGTTCCCATTGCCATTGCCGTTCGTCGCGAGCGCCGGCGAGGCGATCACGAATGCGGCGGTGAATACGATGAGCGCCGTCAGTGTGCCGACGCGCCCCAGTCCTCGTGTGCGAGTAGATTTCATCTCGTGTCCTCCCTCGGGTCCATGCGGAGTGGTTGCTCGAAACAACTCGGTAAAGCGGCGCCCCTGACGGGTCGCTGCGATGTGGCAAATGGAACGGGTGCGTAACGGCAGTCGCTGACGATCATCGGTCTCGGTTCTCGGATGCTCGGTTCTCGGTAGCGGTGGCGACGCGCCGATCGTCAGACTCGCGGCCGGCCACGACGCGGGCAATAGCCGTCAAAGGTGACGGTCACCTCACGCCAAAGTGACAGCGCCGCCCATCATTTCCGTGAGGGCGACTGCGCACTTCGCGCTGCTTGCGTACGACAGCGCACCTACACGGCGGCGCCGCCCGACCGCTGCCCCGCCGCCCGCCGAAGACCGAGCGAAGCGGCGGGTGATGCGGCGAACGCGTTGGCCCTGGAGGCGTGTTGGTGTCGCGAGCCAGCACGTCTATGGTGGTGCGTGGGTGGTGCGTGTGCGCTCGGCGCGCCGCCGTCTCTCGCCGTGTGTTCTAGGACCTGCTATCAGCGCTCGATCGGATGACGCCCCTCCAGGCGAGCAGCCAAGCTGCGCGCGTCGTCGCTGCGCCGACGACGGCCGAAGGTCCGCCGACCGTTCAGGGAAAGTTTTTCTGGACCGGGGGCGAGAAGTTCTACCTGCGGGCGGTGTCGTATGGGCCGTTCGCTGCCGCGTCGCACGGTGCCCAGTTCCCCGAGCGCGACATGATCGAGCGCGATTTCGCCTTGATTCGCGAGCTCGGCGCGAACACGATCCGCACGTTCACCGTGCCGCCGCTCTGGCTGCTCGACCGCGCCGAAGCGCACGGCTTGCGCGTGTTGGTCGGGATCCCGTGGTCGCAGCACGTGGCGTTCCTCGACTCGCCGCAGGTGATCGCCCACATCCGCGAGACGATCCGTCGCGCGGTCCGCGACTCGGCGGGACATCGCGCGATCTTCGCGTACATGATCGGCAACGAGATTCCGGCCGACATCGTGCGCTGGCACGGCAAGGAGCGCGTCGAAGCGTTTCTTCACCAGCTCCGTGACGAGGTGAAGACGATCGCGCCGGAGGCGCTCGTCAGCTATGCCAATTTTCCCCCGACCGAGTATCTCGATCTCGCCGAGATCGACTTCGTCTGCTTCAACGTCTACCTGCACGACGAGGAAGCGTTTCGGCGATACCTCGGGCGCCTGCAGAACCTCGCCTCCGACCGCCCGCTCGTCCTGACCGAGCACGGCATCGACTCGCATCGGCTCGGCGCCGACACGCAAGCCGAGATCCTCGCGTGGCAAGTACGTGCCGCGTTCGAGTCCGGCGTCGCGGGCACCTGCGTCTTCTCATGGACGGACGATTGGTTCACCGGCGGTTACCAAATCGAGGACTGGTCGTTCGGCCTCGTCACGCGCGATCGCAAGCGCAAACCGGCGTTTCACGCCGTGCAAGCGGAGTTCGCGAACGATCTGCCGCCGGCCTTGCCGAAATATCCGCGGGTGTCCGTCGTCATTTGCGCGTACAACGCCGAGCGCACGATGCGCGCGTGCCTCGAATCGCTGCGTGCGCTGCGTTACCCCGACTACGAGGTCATCGTCGTCAACGACGGCTCGAGGGACGGGACACGCGCCATCGCGGAGCGCTACTCCGAGTTCACGTTGGTGAACCAGGAGAATCGCGGGCTCTCGGTCGCGCGCAACGTCGGCGCCGCGCGGGCGACCGGCGAGATCATTGCGTACACGGACTCCGACTGCGTCGTCGATCCCGATTGGCTCACGTACCTGGCGTACAAATTCATCGAGGGCGGGTTCGTCGCCGTCGGCGGGCCGAACTTCCCACCGCCCGAGGAGAGCGCGATCGCCGCGTACGTCGCCGCGGCGCCGGGCGGCCCGACACACGTGCTCTTGAACGACGAGGTCGCCGAGCACATCCCGGGGTGCAACATGGCGTTCACGCGCCAGGCGCTCGCCCTCGTGGGCGGGTTCGAGCCGATCTTCGCCGCCGCCGGCGACGACGTCGACCTCTGCTGGCGGCTGCAGAACGACGGGCACGTGATCGGCTTCAGTCCGGCGGCGATGGTGTGGCATTTCCGCCGCAACACGATCGGCGACTACCTGAAGCAGCAGCGCGGCTACGGCAAAGCGGAGGCGCTGCTCTATTTCAAGCATCCATATCGGTTCAACATGCTCGGCCAGTCGCGGTGGCTCGGCCGCATCTACGGCGATTTCACGACGTCGCTCTTCTCGCGGCGGTCGATCATCTACTCCGGCACGTTCGGCCGCGGTCTCTTCCAGACGCTCTACGAGCCGCCGTCGTCACTGTTCGCGTACCTGCCGTTCACGCTCGAGTGGAACGTGTTCGCGCTGATGCTGATCGTCGCTGCCGTTGCCGCGGGCAAGAACATGCTCCTCGCGATCGCGCCGCTCGCGATCACGCTCGGCTCGGCGGCCATCAGCGCCGCGCAGGCGAGAATCGAGCCGCGCTACGACAATTGGCGCGGCCGTACGACGGTCGCGACGCTGATCTATCTCGGGCCGCTGCTGCGCAGCTGGGAGCGCTACCGCTGGCGGATCAAGGGTCTGACCAGCGTCGAGCGCATCCGCTTCGCGGAGCCGACGCAGGCGCCGCGCGTGCGGTGGCTCGCCCGGCAGTTCCACCTCCGGTACTGGAGCGACTCCGGGCAGGAGAAGGAAGCGCTCCTCGACGGCGTGATTCGCTTCCTCCTGCCGCGAAAATATCTCATCGCGCACGACCTCGGCTGGAGCGGCTGGGACGTCGAGATCCATCGCGGCATATGGGCGAAGTCGCAGGTGCGGGTTGCGGTCGAGAACCACGGCGGCGCGAAACGACTCTTCAACGTGCGCTGCGCCGTGAAGACGTCGCGTGCGGCGAAGTTCGCGCTCGGCGGTCTCGCGGCGCTGCTCGGGACCGGCGCGTACTTTCTCGTCCCCGAGCTGCTCGCGGTTGCGGTCGTCCTCGGCATTTTGACGGGTCTGTCGGTCGCCTATCAGAGCTTCGTCGTCGGCCGCGTCATGTACCACGTGCTCGAGATCGTCGCGCAGCAGATCGGGCTCACGGCCGTCGAGTGGCGCGTCTGATCGGCGACTCCGGCGTGACCGACACCCGCCGCGGTGGGCGTTTCGCGCTGCTGCGCACGATTGCGCACTATCTGCAGCCGTACCGCCTGCGCTTCGCGCTCGCGGTCGCGCAAGTCCTGCTGATCAGCGCCTGCGAGCTCCTGAAGCCGTGGCCGCTGAAGCTCATCGTCGACGACGTCATCGGCGGGGTGGCGGTCGCGGTTCCCGGCGTCGGCGTGCTCGCGGCGCGGCCGCTGCTCGCCGCCGTCTGCGTCGGCCTCGTACTCCTCTACGCCCTCCTCGCGGTCGTGAGCGTCGTCAACAACGCCACCACGATCGCGATCGGCCAGGGCATGGTGAACGACTTCCGGCTCGACCTCTACCAGCACCTACAACGGCTGTCGCTACGCTTTCACAGCGGCCGCGAGGTGGGCGATCTGCTCTATCGCGTCACCGCCGACACCTTCGCCATCCAGACGCTCAGCATGAACGGCGTCTTCCCGGTCATCACCTCGACGACGATGTTCGTCGGCATGGTGGCCGTGATGCTGCGCATCGATTGGCAGCTGACGCTCGTCGCGCTCGCCGTCTGCCCGGTGATCTTCTTCGGCATCTCACGCATGGGACGGCGGATCACGGCCGTCGCGACCGACGCGCGCCAGAAGGAGAGCCGGCTCTATTCGATCACGCAACGCGGAATCGCGGCGATCCGCATCATCCAGGCGTTCACGACCGAAGAGGAAGAGGCGCGGCGCTTCGCGACGTCGAGCGGCGAAAGCCTGCGCGCCAATCACCGTCTGTACGTCCTGCAGACCGTCTACGCGTCGGTCATCAACGTCGTCGTCGCGGCCGGAACGGCGCTCGTCTTGTGGGTCGGGACGACGCACGTGCTCGCCGGCACGCTGACGATCGGCGAGGTGCTGGTGTTCACCACGTACCTGGCGTCGCTCTACGCGCCGATCAACAGCGTGAGCCAGACGATCGGGATGGTGCAAAGCGCGGCGGCGGGCGCGCGCCGCGTGCTCGAGATCCTCGAGACGACTCCCGATCTTCCCGACGGCCGGCGCGCGATCGACGCGGCGGCGTTGCGCGGGGAGGTGCGGTTCGAGCGCGTCGGGTTCGAGTACGTCGCGGGGCGGCCCGTCCTCCACGACCTCGACGCCGTCGCGCGGCCGGGCGAGGTGTTGGCGATCGTCGGGCCGACCGGTGTCGGCAAGACGACGCTCGTGAGCCTCGTCGCCCGATTCTACGATCCCGTTGCGGGACGCGTGCTGCTCGACGGCGTCGATCTGCGCGACTATCGCCTGCGCGAGCTGCGCAGCCGCATCGCGATGGTGCTGCAGCCGGCGCTCGTCTTCCCGACGACGCTGCGCGAGAACATCGCCTACGGCTCGCCGTTCGCGACCGAGGAGGACGTCGCGCGCGCCGCGCGATTGGCGCAGCTCGACGGCTTCGTCGCGCATCTGCCGGAGGGGCTCGCGACGCCGATCGGCGAGCAGGGGGCGACCGTCTCCGACGGCGAGCGGCAGCGCATCACGATCGCGCGTGCCATCCTACGCGATGCGCCGATCCTCATCCTGGATGAACCGACGTCCGCGCTCGACGCCGAGACCGAGGCGCTCATCATCGCGGCGCTGCGTGAGCTCATGCGCGGGCGCACGACGTTCGTGATCGCGCACCGACTCTCGACGATCCGTCACGCCGACCAGATCCTCGTCCTGCGCGACGGAACGATCGCCGAGCGCGGCACGTTCGACGAGCTCGTCGACCGCGGTGGCGCGTTCACGCGGCTCTACGAGGCGCAGTTCGGCAAGCAGGCGAAGCGTGGCGCAGCCGGGTGACGGACCGCGGGGCGATCGTGGCGCGGGTCGGTAGCGCGCGACGGGCGCGCGTGGTCGTCCTCGGGATCACGGCGCAATACCCGCTCGCGGGCGTCACGTGGCAGGCGGTGCACTACCTCGCCGGCCTGCGCGCGCTCGGCTGCGACGTCTTCTACGTCGAGGACTCCGGCGCGCCGCCGTACGACCCCGTGAGCGGCGGCATCGCCGTCGACGCGTCGGCGAACGTCGCGTACCTCGCGGCCGTCATGCGGCGCCTCGCGCTCACGGAGCGCTGGGCGTACTGGGACGCGCAGCGCGACGTTTGGCACGGCCTCGACCGCGCGCGCGTCCACGCGCTCTACGCGTCCGCCGACGCGATCTTCAACCTGTGCGGGGCGACGCGCCTCCGCCCGGAGCATCGCCAGGGCGCGCGTCTCTGCTACGTGGAGACCGATCCGGTCTACGAGCAGATGCGCGTGGCGAACGGCGAGGCGGACAGCATCGCGTTTCTCGCCGAGCACGACGTGCTCTTCACGTACGGCGAGCTCCTCGGTTCACGGTCGTGCACCGTGCCCGTCGAGCGCTTCACCTGGATCGCCACGCGGCCGCCGGTCGTGCTCGACCAATGGCAGCCGCACGGCGAGGGCGTCGCCTACCGCACGATCGCGACCTGGGAGAACAAGGGGAAGAACGTCGTCTTTCGCGGCGAGACGTATCAGTGGACGAAGCATGTGAACTTCCTTCGCATGGTCGACGTGCCGCGCCAGGCGCGCGTGCCCGTCGAGCTGGCGATGGACCCGCTCGACACCGCGGTGCGCGCGGACCTCGGCGCCCACGGCTGGACGCTCGTCGACCCGCGGCCGATCTCCGCCGATGTCGACGCGTATCGTGCCTTCATCGAGGCCGCGCGCGGCGAGTTCACGGTCGCGAAGGACATCTACGTCCGGCCGCGGAGCGGCTGGTTCAGCGATCGCAGCGTGTGCTTTCTCGCCGCCGGGAGGCCCGTGATTACCCAGGAGACGGGATTCAGCGACCGCGTGCCGTCCGGTCGCGGCGTGCTCGCGTTCGCGACGGTCGAGGAAGCGGTCGCGGCGGTTCGAGCAGTCGAGGCCGATTACGCGGCGCACGCGCGCGCGGCGCGCGAGATCGCGGCCGAGTACTTCGCCGCCGAGCGCGTGCTCGGCGCGATGCTCGACGCCGCGCAAATCGGATAGAACGGCGTCGTGCGCGTGATCGTCACCGGGCTCATCGGCACGTACCCCGTCGGAGGAGTCGCCTGGGATTACGTGCAGTACGTCCACGGCCTCGCGGCGCTGGGGCACGACGTCACGTACCTCGAGGATACGGGTCAGTGGGTCTACGCGCCGGCGACGCAGACGTTCACCGACGATTGCCGGGAGAACGTCTCGCACCTCGAGCGCGTCTTGCGCCGGGGCGACGGCACGGTACCGTTCGCGTTTCGCGACCCGACGGGCGCCGTGCACGGCATCGAGGAGCGCGAGCTCATCCGGCGGTGTCGCGACGCCGAGCTCTTTCTGAACGTGTCGGGTGCGTGCTGGCTGCGCGACGAGTATCGCGGTCGCGGCGTCGCGGCGTACGTCGACACCGATCCCGGGTACAGCCAGGCGAAGCTCGCGGCCGCCGCCGCCGGCACCGCCGACGAGCACGTCGCGTACTCGGCGGCGATGATCCGTCGCCACGACGTATTTTTCTCGTTCGCCGAAAGTATCGGCCGGCCGGAGTGCATGATCCCGACGGCGGGGATCACCTGGCACCCGACGCGGCACCCGATCGTGCTCGGCGACTGGCGGCCGAGCGAGGCGCCGGCCGCAGGCGCCTATACGACGGTGATGTCGTGGAAGATCGACGTCACGCCGCCGGCCGTCGACGGGCGCGTGTACGGCGGGAAGAGCGTCGAGTTCGCGCGCATCCGCGATTTACCGCGCCGCACCGCCGCGACGCTCGAGATCGCGATGGCGGGCGCGGCGCCGATCGCCGAGCTCCGCGCCGGTGGCTGGCGCGTGATCGACGCCCGTGACGTGTCGGCGACTCCGCAGGCGTACCAGGCGTATCTCGCGGCCTCGCGCGGCGAGCTCAGCATCGCCAAGGAAGCCTACGTCGCGACGCGCAGCGGCTGGTTCAGCAGCCGCTCGGCGTCGTATCTCGCGAGCGGCCGTCCGGTGATCGTACAGGACACGGGGTTGTCCGCTCACTATGCGATCGGCGAGGCGATCTTGCCATTTCGCGACGTCGAGGGCGCGGCGGCGGCGCTCGCGACCGTGGAGGAGGGCCACGCGCGGCGCTGTGCGGCCGCGCGCGAGCTCGCCGGCGAGGCGTTCGACGCCGGGACGATCCTGCGGCGTCTCCTCGCCGACGCCGGACTCTGATGGGCGCGCGCGTCGTCGTCGCCGGCTATTTGGTGCGCTACCCGCTCGGCGGCTACGCCTGGCAGGCGCTGCACTTTCTCGCCGGCTTCCGCGCGCTCGGCTGCGACGTCTTCTTCTACGAGGACAGCGCGTACTACGCATACGCATACGTGCCGGGCGCGCCGGCGATGCAGGCAGAGGATTACTCGTACGGCGTCGCCCATGCGCGCGCCTTCTTTGCGGCACACGGCTTCGGCGACGCGTGGGCGTTCTGGGACGCGGGCGCCGAGCGCTGCTTCGGCGCCGACCTGGAGCGCACGCGCGCAATCCTCCACGACGCCGATCTCGTCGTGAACCTCGGCGGCGTGAATCGCATTGCGCGTGCGCGCTGCCCGCGTGCCGTCTTCGTCTACGTCGACCTCGATCCGGCCTACACGCAGCTGCGGCTGCACGAGGGCGATCTGCTCCTGCGCTCGATGGTCGAGGCGCACGACGTCCACTTCACGCTCGGCGAGAACATCGGGACCCCCGCCTGTCGCATCCCGACGGCGGGGATCGCGTGGCGGCCCATCCGGCAGCCGGTCGCGGCGGAGCTCTGGATGCCGCTCGGCGGCGGCGGCGCGGACGGCGGGACGTATACGACGATCGGCAAATGGGACAGCGCCGGCCGCGACCTCACGTTCGGCGGCGAAGTCTTCACGTGGCGCAAGCGGACCGAGTGGTTTCGGTTCATCGATCTGCCGCGCCGCACGGGCGCCCGGTTCCGCGTCGCGGCCGACATCGCCGCTGTGCCCGAGGATCTTCGCCGGCTCGAGGAAGGCGGTTGGGAGGTCATCGATCCACTGCCGATCTCCCGCGATCCGGACGTCTATCGTGATTTCATCCGTGGCTCGAGAGGCGAGTTCACGGTCGCCAAGGACGTGAACATCCGCCTCGCGAGCGGCTGGTTCAGCGACCGGAGCGCCTGCTATCTCGCTGCGGGGCGTCCCGTCGTGAACCAAGACACCGGCTTCGACCGCGTGCTGCCGACCGGCGTGGGACTCTTCAGCGTGCGCGACCTCAACGAGGCGGTCGCCGCGTTCGCGGCGATCGACGGTGATTACGAGCGTCACGCGCAGGCGGCGCGCGCCCTCGCATGCACGTACTTCGACCCGGCGCGGGTGCTTGCCGCGGTCGTCGGCGTGGCGCGATGACGCGCGCGCCGTCGATCCTCGTCGCCGCGCTGGCGCTGAGCGTCGTATCGGCCGTCGACGCGGCGCCGACGCCGCGTCGAGCCTCGGCGCCGAGTCCCGCCGCAACCGGCGCGCCCGCCGACACGCGACTCTTCGGGCCGACCGAGGAGAGCGGGCGCGCGCATCCGCCGAAACCCACGATCACCTATTGGAAGGTCACGATCGCGATGGCGGTCGAGCCGTCCGCCACCCCGGCCCACGTGCGCATGCTGGTCCCCCTCTCCGACGAGCGCCAGGCGATCCTGAGCCGCCGCATTCGTCCGAGCGCGTTCCACTTCGCCGAGCAGAGTGTCGGACCGAACCTCTGGGCGCGCTGGGAGGCGTCGACGGTGAAGCCGGGGCACGGCGGCATCGAGTACAGCTTCACCGCGCGGACCACCGACGTGTGGATGGACGTGCCGCGCATCGCGGTGCATGCCAATCCTCCGCCGCCGAGCGGCGGCGACGACCTCAGCGCCACACCCGAGATCCAGGCGAACGACGCAGCGATCCGGCGGCGCGCCGCCGCGCTCACGCGCGAGGCGACGCGACTCGACGAGATTGCGTGGTCGCTCTTCCAGTACGCCGGCTCGTTTCTCCGCGCCGAAGCGGCCGAGGGCGCGGCAAACGACGCCGCGAGCGTGCTCGCCGCGGAACGCGGCAACGCGACCGGCAAGGCACGGCTGCTCGCGGCGCTCTTTCGGAGCGTCGGCATTCCGGCGCGGCTCGTCGGCGGCGTGCGCCTCGAGGACGCGGCGCGCAAGCGGACGACGATCTCCTGGGTCGAGGCGTGGCTCGGCGGCGCGTGGGTGCCGTTCGACCCGGCGGGCGGCAACTATGCACACGTGCCGAGCAATTACCTCGCGCTGTATTACGGCGATCTGCCGCTGATCGAGCACACGGCGAAGCTCGGCGTCCGCTACGACATGCTCATGCACCAGGTGACGCGCCAATCGCTGCTCGCGGAAGAGGGCGAGGTGCCGCCGCGCGCCGCGCGCGCGCGCGAGGTGAGTTGGGAGAGCGAGCGGGTACGGACGTACGCGTTCTACGCCGAGCAGCCCGTCGCGTCGGTCGTCCTCATCACCGATCACGAGATCCCCGACGGCGTGATCGCGCAGATCGTCGACGACGCGCGCGAGCGTGCGATCAGCATCGTCTTTTTGAACGCCCGCTTCGAGTCGCGCTACTTCCGCGAGAACTATCTGCAGCGGTTGATCGCGAACAACTTCGACGCCGTCGCCGAGTCGCACTTGCTGCTCGTCTCGACGCGCGATGAAGCGGGCCTGTACGCACTCCTGCAGCTTGGCGAGCAACGCGTGGCGCTGCGCGACGCGCGCATCGTCATCGCCGGCAGCTTTCCACGGATGGTGGGACGCGTGCTCGGCTCGGTGCTGTACAAGCTCGTCGACCCGGGCGAGCTCGTGCTCGTCACTCCCGGCGCGCCCTTGCTGTCGCTGTGGAAGATGGCGCGCGCCAATATGCTCGACGGCACGCCGATGGTCGAGGCGGCGGGTCTCTGGGACATCCACCCCCTCGTCATCGACGACAACGACGTCCGCCACCTGGCCGGGTGGCGGCGCTCGCTCGTGTCGGCGTGGTCCAAGGCGGTGCTGGCGCAGGTGCCGCTGCAGGCGATCAATCTCATCCTCGTCTTGCCGGTGATCGCGTGCATCGTCGTCATCTTCTGCGTCATCGTCGGCGTCGGGGTCGTGATGCGGAGCGCGCTGCAGTGGTTCCGCATCCAGCTCGTCGCCCGGCTCGCGATCTTGATTGCGATGGTCTCGGCGACGATGGCGGCGCTCACCGTCGGCGGGGCGTACTTCGGCGTCGGCGCGCTCCTCAACGTCAGCATCTTCCCGATGGTGATCATGTCGAACGTCATCGAGAACTTCACGACGACGCAGGTCGAATCGGGAACGCGCGAGGCGCTGCGCCTCACGATCAATACGTTGATCGTCTGCGCCGCGTGCCACGTCGCGATCGAGCGCGGCGGCGTGCAGTCGATCGTCCTCTCGTATCCGGAGATCCTGCTCGGCGTGGTAGCGCTCGAGATCGTGATCGGCAAGTGGCGAGGCCTGCGTTTGCTCGAGTACGTGCGGTTCTACGATCTCGTGCGCCGTCAGCCGACGTCGCCATGACGGTGCCGGCGCACCGGCAGACGAGAAGGCGGTGAGCGGCTTCTGGCAGCGCGTGCGGCGGCTGCGTCGCGAGGCGCTCGGCATGAACCGCCGCAACCTCGCGTTCCTGGTGCCGTACAACCCGCGTCCGCTGTTCGGCATCGTGGACCACAAGCCGAGTGCCAAGCGGCGATTGGTCGCCGCCGGCATCCCGGTGCCCGCGACGTACGCCACGCTCGCGATGCAATGGGATCTGCGCCGGCTCGGCGGGATTCTCGCCGCGCACCGCGATTTCGTCCTCAAGCCGGCGCGCGGCTCCGGCGGCGGCGGCGTGATGGTGATCGTCGATCGCGACGGTGACCGCTTCGCCAAAGCGAGCGGCGCCACGGTGACACTCGCCGACCTCGCGGATCACGCGGCGGAGATCCTCGGCGGCGCCTTTTCGCGGCGCCAGCACGTCGACGAGGCGCTGATCGAGTACCGCGTGCACGCCGACGCCGTGCTCGGCGCGATCAGCCATCGCGGCGTCCCCGACGTGCGGGTGCTCGTCTTTCGCGGCGTGCCGGTCCAGGCGATGATTCGCCTGCCGACGCGCGCCTCGGACGGGCGCGCGAATCTCCACATGGGCGGCATGGGGGTCGGCGTCGACCTCATCACCGGCGTGACGACGTACGGTGTTCTCGGCCGCAAGGCTGCGACGACGCATCCCGATCTCGGCACCTCGATCGTCGGCGTCGCCGTGCCGCAGTGGGACGAAATGCTGATCATCGCGGCGCGTTGCTACGACGCGGTGCCGCTCGGGTTCCTCGGCGTCGATGTCGTCCTCGACGCGGAGCTCGGTCCGCTGGTGCTGGAGATGAACGCGCGCCCCGGTCTTACGATCCAGCTCGCGAACGGCAGCGGCCTGCGGTCGCGGATGGAGGAGGTGGCGCGGCGCGAAGTCGCTCGATTGACGGCGACGGAGCGCGTCGCGCTCGGCCGCGAGCTCGTCAGGACGTCCGAACGCTCTGCCAGCCACCGTCGCGCATGACGGCGCGATTGCGTCGTCCCGATGGCTCGTCGACCACGGTCGCCCCGGGCTGCGCGGCATCGTACGCGGCGTCGCCCGGGTAGAGTACGGCCATGCAGCCATCGATCTGGACCGGCTTCGGCAGAATCGGCGTGACGCTGCGCGCGGCGGCAGCGGCGATGATCGCCGCCGGCGTGCCGAGGACGGCGAGATCGTCGAGCGTGCGGACCGTGGGCGGCGCGAGAATGAGCCGCCCGCAGCGCGCCTCGTCGAGCGCGGCGCGCGGGGTCAACCAGGTCGTCGAGATCGTCTCGCGGTCGTCGTGCAGCGGACGTTGGCCGGGGGGCACGCGGGCGACGAAGAACCGGGCGTCGTAGCGGCGCGGCACGTTCACCGGCGTGATCCAGCGGCTGAAATAGTGCAGGGCGTCGGTCGCGAGCTCGAGGCCTTCGGCGGCGACGATCTGCGCGAACGTCACGGCGCCGGCGAGCAGGGCCGCGCGGTGGTCACGGAAGCACGTGTGCGTCGGCTCGTCGTCGAAGCGAAGCAGCGCGCCGTTCCGGCGGGCGAGGAGCAGCCCCGCCTCCTCGAAGAGCTCGCGAATCGCCGCGATCCAGAACCGCGGCGCGGTCGCGCCGGGCTCGCCGAGGCGGGCCGCGGCCGCGCTGAGCAGCGCGGATCTGTCGCGCAGGGCGGAGCCCCCGTCGTCGGGGTCGACCACGCCGCCGGGAAAGACGTGCGCTCCGGCAAATGCGCGACTTGCCGCGTGACGCTCGACGAGGAGCACCTCGCACTCCGCCCCGGCGTCGCGCAAGACGACCACGGTTGCGGAATCGGCGGGAACGGAATCGGGCACGATGGCGACAGTCGAAGAAGTGGTCGACCCTGTCAAGAAGCACGGCATCCGCGCGATTTCATAGGATGGCCGTACGATTTTGCTTGACAGTCCGCACCTCGACTTAATACCGTTCCTCCCGACCTGCGTAGCGCCGAAACCCCGGGAGTGCCGTCTGCATCGCCCCAAAAGGGGTGAGGATCCCCCCGGAACACTTTCATCGTCTCGAGACCGTGAGGAGGAGCTCCATGACATCGCTCGTTCGCGCCGGCCTGTGTGCCGCCGTAATCGCCGTCGTCGGCTTCAGTACCCCCGCCGGCCTGCATGCGCAGTGCTCCTCCGGTGGCACCGTCTCGAACCTGACCGATTGCATTCCGGTCGGCACCGACGTGCGCGACTGTCTCGCGGAATGGTCGGTCACGCCGCAGCCGCCGGTGAATGGACTCGGCCCTCCGAGCTCCAAGATCATCTGCACGGACAACGACCCGAGCTGTGATGCCGATACGACGCCGGGCCAGTGCACGTTCTTGATCGGTGCCTGTCTGAACGTGACCGACCCGCGTACCTCGTGCACGACGAGCGACGCCGCGAGCTACGTCATCGGCAGGCCGGGTCCGAAGGACGTCACGAAGGCGCAGAAGGATCCAAACGCGCACAGCAACCGCTACTTCCTTGATCGCGACCTCGCCGCGCTCGTTCCTACCGCGAGCACGAACGTCTGCACGCCGCAGGAGAAGTTCGTCGTTGCCTTGAAAAAGAACGGCACCAGGAAACGCCTCAGCAAGTTCAACCTGGCGGTGACGAACTCGATGGGAGAGACGGACACCGATAACACCCTCAGGCTCACCTGTCTGCCCAATCCCGCGATCGCCTCGAGCGTCTGCGCATCGGCGCGTCAGATCGCATCGACGTCCGAGCTGATCGGCGGTCCGCTCGCGATGGGCAAAATCGGCGACTACCTGCTCGAGAACGACAAGGCGCGGTTCATCGTCCGCGACACCGGCCGCGAGTTCGGCTTCATGCTGACCTACGGCGGCCACCTGATCGACGCCGACCTGCAGCAGAAGCTCGGCCCGGGCACGCTCAGCCCGCCGTATCCTCCGGGTCGCGACTCGTTCCAGGGGATCACGCCGCTGATCAACATCTCGTCGAGCGACAACGCGACGTCGATCACGGTCGTCAACGACGGCGCGGCCGGCGGCCCGGCGAAGGTCCGCACCGTCGGTCCCGACGACCTCTTCGATCCGATCGATCCGCGGGTCGCGATCATCGGGTTCTCGTCGTCACTGTCGGTTCCGGCCTCCGCTACCGACGTCGACCTTCCCGTGACGATCTCCAACGACTACACGCTGAACTGCGGCGACGACTTCCTGAAGCTCGAGACGACAGTGCACAACAACGGCGGCAGCGATCTCGACATCTACGCCGGTGATTTCGCGAACGGCAGCGGACAGCTGGAGCAGGTCGGGCCGGGTCTCGGATTCGGCGACATCCCGATCCGGCTCGGCGACGGCGAATCGCCGCCGCCCAACTACCACTTCGATTGGTTCGGGTGGTACGGGTTCGGCGACGCGGATCTGCGTTCGTACGGTCTGATTCCGGAGATCAACCAGTCGACGAGCTCCTTCTCGCAATCCGGCGTCGTCGTCCCCGTGTACGGCAACAATCTGCTGCACGTGCTGTTTGGGGTGAACCCGAGCGATCCGATGAAAGAGCCGGGCTCGCTCCACGTTCCGGCAGGCGGCGACGCGACCTTCACGCGCTGGCTCGCGGTCAGCGACAACGGCATGGGCCGGGTCGTCGACGATCGCACCAGGCTCGCGGGGCGCGGCGAACTGCCGCCGGTCAAGACCGGCTACGTGCAAGGCACCGTCACCGTCGCGGGCGTGCCCGTCGACGGCGCGCGGGTCGTCATCGGGAACGATGCCGGCGGGCAGACGTTGCTGCGCGGGGATAGCTTCCAGGTAGCGGACGTCTTCGAGACCCGTGACGGCGGCTTCTTCCAGGGCACCCTCCCGCTCGGCGCTTACCGCGCTGCGGTGAAGGTGCCGGGACATCTCTATGAGGCAAGCGCGTCGGTGCCGATCCAGAAGCTGATCAAAGTGAGCAAGGGGACGGTGGTCGTCAACTTCGACGTCCCTGCGACGGGCTGGGTCCGGGTGACAGCAGTCGACGGCGTGTCCGCGCTGCCGATCGCCTCGAAGGTGTCGGTGGTCGGTCTCCAAGCGACGCCCGATCCCGGCACGCACGAGCGCGTCACGCCGACGACCATCGAGCCGGCCAATCTCTTCGGCTACGACGCCCACGAGAAGCTCACGATCTACGGCCTGCCGCAGGTGCACTTCACCGATCTCGGCGGCGACACGGGCACCTTCGCGCTGCAGCCCGGCACGTATCAGATCGTCGTCTCGCACGGACCGCGTTACTCGGTCTTCAAGCAGATGATCACGGTCGTCGCGGGGAGCGAGGCGGCACCGCAGGTGGTGAACGCGAGCGTCGTGCCGGTCGTCACGACGACGGGCTTCATCTCCGGCGACTTCCACGTGCACATGCTGCAGAGTCCGGACTCGGTGGTGAGCAACCAAGAGCGGATCGTCACGATGCTCGCCGAGGGCGTCGACTACTTCGTTGCCAGTGATCACGATTTCGTCACCGATCTGACGGCGGACGTCGCGGCGCTCGGCGCGACCGGCGCGGTCAAGACGGCGCTCAGCCAGGAGATCACCTACTTCGACAGCGGCCACTTCGGCGCGTATCCCTTCGATCCCGCCAATCTCCCGGATCCGAACAGCCACACGGGCGGCTCCCTCGACTGGGGTCGCCCCGGGGTCGCGGCCGGCGCCGGTTACCCGTCGAACGGCAGCTACGACCTCAGCCCCAATGAGATGGCGGCGATGGCCAAGGCGCCGCCGTTCAACGCGATCGTCGTCCAGGCGAACCACTTCAACAGCGGAACGCTCGGCTACCTCCGTCTCCACGGCATCGACACCACGGTCGTGCCGCCGCAGTCGAGTGTGTCGCCGGGCCTCATCCGCCTCGATCCGAGCGTCACCAACACCTATACCGACGAGCTCACCGCGCTCGAGCTCTGGATCGAGAACAGCCGGGCGCAATCGGCGCTCGCGATCGGCGAGAACCTCGGCGATTGGTTCAATCTGATCAACAACTGGAGCTCGACGCCGGGCCACGAGCTGCTGCGCAAGACGGCGACGTTCGACTCCGACACCCACTCGACGACGATCGTCCAGGCGGGTGGACCGCGCAACATGATCGCGGACACCTCCGGATCGATCGCCGCGATCGATCCGGTGACCGTCGCCAATCACATCAACGAGGGCCGCGACATCGGCACCAACGGCCCGTTCGTGCAGGTGTCGATCGTCGGCGACGGCGGCGCGACGGCGTCGCATGCGATCGGGTCGCCGCTGCTGGTACCGGCGACGCTCGGCACGGCGGCGATCCACGTCGACGTCGCGAGCCCCGACTGGGCGGAGTTCGATCAGATCCAGATCTTCGTGAACAACGTGCCGTCCTGCACCACGACGTCGCCGAATTTCGTGGGCAGCACGAAGAAGGTCTGCACGCCGGTCGCGGACTACACGCTCAACAAGAACACGGACTTCGTCGTCACGCCTGTGCCGGTGAACGGGTCGACGCGCCTCGAGGCGCACGTCATCAAGACGCTGACGGGCGGCAGCCTGCCCGCCGGCGACGCGTGGGTGGTCGTCATCGTGAAGGGCACCGACGGCGTTTCGAAACCGCTCTTTCCGATGGCGCCGACGTCGATCTTCGCCAAGGCATGCACCTTCGATCACTGTCACAGCTGCAGTTCGATCGGCGATTGCGCGCCGTTCCTCGGCAATTGCGACAATCAAAATCTCACGGCCGCAGACCTCGGTGACGGCAACCTCGGGCAGTGCGGCGTGACGACGCTCGCGATCGCGAATCCGCTCTTCATCGACCGCAACGGCGACGGTTTCTACAAGGGTCTGACGGTTCCCTGATCGCGTTCGAGCCTGATCGTGACCGGGGACGTTTCCAAGCGGGGACGTCCCCGGTACAACTCTCCCGATGAACCTTCGACGGTGGCGGGCCAGGCGCGCGCGGCTGCGGCACGCAACGCGTGTGCTCGTGACGCTCGCCGGCATCGCCGCCGCATCGTCAGCGTCGGCGGCGTCGGTCTTCAAGCTCGGGCACGACTCTGTGCTCGTGGTCCGCGGCGTCGTCGACGACGTGCGGAGCTACAAAAACGACGCGTTTCTCGTGTTCACGATCACGCCACGCACGGTGCTGAAGGGACCGGCGACCGCCGGCGTGCCGATCCGGCTGGTGCAGGAGCGGGTCTTCGGCTCGGAGCGACCATACTTCGAGAAGGGCGTCGAGACGCTCGTCTTCGCCGTGCCGCTGCCGCCGTACTCGTACTATCGCGAGTCGCTGCCGGGCGCCGGATACTGGACGTGGACGGACCGCAACGACAACGCGCAGCAAATCGCCGCGCTCGCCGATCCGGAGGTCGCCTCCGCGGTCGAGGCATATCTCGCCGCCGAGGGCGCGCCCGGGACCGCGGCGGTGAAGATCGGGGAGTTGCTCGCGAGTCCGGTGTCGCGCGTCCGTGCCGACGCGCTCGATGCCGTCGAGCACCATCACGCGTTCGCCGCTGCGCTCGACCGCCAGGCGCTGCAACCGGTCGCCGCGTTTCTCGGCGACGCGAGCGTCGCGATCGTCGAACGTGGCGCGCTGCTCGTGCGCTTGGCGCACGCGGGCGCGCCCGGCACCGTCGCCCTCGCCGAGCCGCTCGTCGCCAAGCCCGGCGGCCTGCAAGCGCCCGCGCTCGAGGCGCTGGTGGCGCTCCGTCACGCGCCGCCCGAGGAGCGCCTCCTCGAGTGGTCGCACCGCGATGACGCCGCGTTGCGCCTCGCCGCGTTGCGCGGCCTCGCGCGATCGCGATCCCGCGCTGCGCTCGATCGGCTGGCCGAGGCGGTCCGGACGGAGCAGGACGCGGACGTCCGGAACGCGGCGACCACCGCTCTCGCCGAGAACGGTGACGAGAGCGCCATTCCCGTGCTCGCCAGCGTGCTGCGCGAGCACGATTCCCGCGATGTGCTCGCGGTGACGAGCGGACTCGCCCGCATCGGCGGCGCCGAGGCGGTGGCGGCGCTCTCGGAAGCGCTGCGCGAGGGCACGGTCGAGACGGCGATGGCCGCGGCGTTCGCGTTGAAGGAGACCCGCCGCGCCGACGCCGAGGCTGTCCTGCGCGAGCAGCGCGACGCGCATCCCGACCCGGAGGTGCGGCGCGTGATCAAGCTCGCGCTCGGCGAGAAATACGAAGCGCACGGCGATTGATCGCCTCCGCCGCATGACCGCGCGATACGTCGCGGCGGCAACGCTGCTGCTGGCGATGCTCACTGCGCCGCCCGCCGGCGCGCACCAACAAGGAGTGAGCTACTCGGACGTCGCGGTCGAGAACGGCCGCGTGCGCTACGACCTGACGCTGTCGACGCACGACCTTGCCGACGTCGACACCGATCACGACGGGGCGATCTCGGACGCCGAGGTGGTGGCGCAGTATCCGATGCTGCGCCGGCGTTTCGAGCACGCGCTCGGCGTGCATGCGGGCGCGACGCCGTGTCCGCTCACGTTGCAAGACTTCGTGCAGGACGCGTCGGGCGGCATCACGTTTCGCCTCCGCGGACCGTGCAGCGATGAGCCGCCGCTGCGCGTCGCGTTCCAGCTGCTCGCGGCGACCGCCGCGCCGGGGTACGACCTCGCGAAGATCCGCTTCCGCGGTACGCTCACCGAGCACGTGTTCACGCGCGAGGATACGACGGTCGAGATCGTCGCCGGTGAGGGGCTCGGCGCGACCGCGCGGCGCTTCTTCCTGCTCGGCGTCGAGCACATCGCGACTGGATACGACCACATCCTGTTCCTGCTCGCCTTGTTGCTCATCGGTGGCGGCTTGCGTTCGCTCGTCGGCATCGTGACCGCGTTCACCGTCGCGCACAGCATCACGCTCGCGCTCGCGACGCTCGATCTCGTCGTGCTGCCGACCCGGCTCGTCGAGAGCGCGATCGCGCTTTCGATCGCGTGGGTCGCGCTGGAGAACGTGCTACTCGACCGCAGCCACGGGCGCTGGCGCATCACGTTCCTTTTCGGCCTCGTCCACGGATTCGGCTTTGCCTCGATTCTGCGCGGGATGCACCTCCCGGCCGAGGGCATGGCGGTGTCGCTCGTCACGTTCAATCTCGGCGTCGAGACGGGCCAGATCGTCGTCGTGCTGCTCGCGTATCCGCTGATCACCGCGATCCAACACACGCCGCGACGGCGCGCGATCGTCGCGACGGCGTCGAGCGCGATCTTGACCGTCGCGCTCTACTGGTTCGTCGAGCGCGCGTTCTTCACGTGAGCCTTGACAGCGTCGCGAGACGCGTGCGACCTCTCGCGTCGGG
>WNFR01002444.1_pt1 | contig 19349 bp, 14 predicted proteins | sample 5400221 | NCBI WGS metagenome assembly WNFR01 (sample SAMN13153357, study PRJNA577476) | soil metagenome | isolation source: 40 cm soil under Madrone tree | place: USA:California | collected 2016-06-14 | reverse complement strand
TCCTGCATGAGCATTACTTCCTGCACGGCTCCGGCTTGCGCAAAAAGCTCCTGCAATTCGTTTTCGGTCGTATTGAAGGGAAGGTTCCCTACGTATAATTTATTTCCCATTGAGTTTATTCTGGAAACGCCGCTAGGTCACTGTTCCCGCTCATCGGATTTCAAATCGCCACTGAACAAACTCAACTGACAATCCACCAACTTCCAAGCTTCGGTTTCCGTTTGGGCATCTTTTTAGAGTGCTTCGCTTGAGAAAGCAACTGGAATCGCGAAAATCAGGTGGTTACAGTTTTGACATTTAACGCTTCCAACGGAAAAACAGGGCGCGCTCGCGTGGCGATCGTAGCCGCAGGTGTCATCAGCCCTCTCGGATCTGGCCTCGGGGAAACGCTAAGTTCACTGCGAACTGCCCAGGATTGCATTACGCCGGTTACGAAATTCGCCGTCGATCAATGTCGATGCAAAACGGCCGGCCAAATCCCGGACGAGCAGCTCCAGCCAATTAAAAACAAAGGACGGCATATAGCCCGTTTGCATCGTGCCTCCCATATGATGATCAGCGCTTTGGAAGAAGCGCTCGCGCAGAGCCCGGATTTCAAACCGGAATTGACGGTAATTGGAACGACCAGCGGCGGAATGTCGTTTGGCGAAGATTACTATCGTTCGTTAGATCGAGATCGGACCGCGCGGCATTCGCCCACCTGGCTGGCGAACTATCCGCCGCAAAAAGCGGTGATCGACGCGCAGGAAGCTTGTGGAATTTCCGCGCCCACTCAAGTAATCGCAAACGCCTGCGCATCCGGAACAAATGCCATCGGTCACGCTTTCACGTGCGTTCAATCGGGGAAATATCAACGAGTGCTCACCGGAGGATTCGACGCGATATCGGAACTCGTTTTCGTCGGTTTCGATTCCCTGCAAGCATCGACGCCCGAGAAATGCCGGCCCTTTGATCGCGAGCGAACGGGGATGGTCCTCGGGGAAGGCGCCGCGGTCCTTCTCTTGGAGAATTGGGAAAACGCGCGGGAGCGCGGCGCTAGAATTTTGGGCGAGATCATCGGGTATGGAATCTCTACCGACAATCATCACCTTACTCAGCCCGATCCATCCGGAATCGGGCCGCGTCGTGCCATGGAGGAGGCTCTGCAAGTTGCAGCGATTAGCGCGCAGGAAGTCGATTACATCAATGCGCACGGCACGGCCACGCCGTTCAATGACGCAGCTGAAGGGAAAGCGATCGGCGAGTTATTCAAGAACGTTCCGGTAAGTTCGACCAAAAGCATGATGGGACATTCTCTCGGAGCGGCCGGCGCAATCGAGGCAATCGTGTGTCTGCTGGCGTTGCAGCACCAATTCCTTCCCGCCAACATCAACTTTCGCGCGCCGGATGAAGATGTCGATCTTAACATCGTGGCGAATGAATCGCGCGCCGCTTCGCTAAAAACCGTCCTATCGAACTCGTTTGGCTTTGGCGGAACCAATGCGTCGATTGTGATGCGAAAGAACGCGGCATGAGGTTGCACATCGCCGGGATGGGCTGGGTCACTCCGCTCGGCAGCGGGATCGAAGCGGTATGGGAGAGATTGCTGCGCGGCGAGGAAGCCAGCGCCAGCGCAATAGCGGGCCCGTTCGAAAACAAAAGTTACTGTGCTTTTCGTGTTCCGGCCGAAGCCCTCGCTGGTTTGCCGGCACACTCGCGGCTTCGTCGGGCCGACTCCATTTCGCGATTCGCGGTAGCCGCGGGAATGGCAGCATTGGCCGATGCAAGATCGACAATCAACAGCGAGTTCATCGACCGGACAGCGCTTGTCTTGGCAGTTTCAAATGGCGGCGTGTCTTACACGAAACGATTTTATCACGACATTATTAAGACTGGAGCCGGTTCGGCGAGTCCCCTGCTTTTTCCAGAGACGGTCTTCAACGCGCCGGCCAGTCATCTCGCGGCGGTTCTCGGATTGACTGGCGCCAGTTACACGCTGGTCGGTGACGGGTCCGTCGGAATTCTTGCGATCCAAATGGCGGAGGATTTGATGGCCGGCGAAGCGATTGATCATTGCCTCGTAGTTGGTGCGGAAGAAGTCGACTGGGTGCTTTGCGACGGATATCACAAATGGCGACTTACTCGCGCTCAGCCGCCGATCGAACCGTTCGGGAAGCCCAGTCGCGGGACCATTCTCAGCGAAGGAGGGGGCGCGGTTTTACTGGCGCCCGAGGGTCCGGTCGTAATCGAAAGGATCCATCCCGGCGGCAATTTTGCCGAACGCGATGAGGCGAGCCGCTGGGCAACAAAAATTCTTTCCGAACTGACAAGTCATACTGCGAGCGCGATCATCAGCAGTGCCAACGGCACTTTCATCGACAACGCGGAGCACACGGCTGTCTGGCACAGCGCGCCTGATGCGAGTGTCTACACGCCAAAACCAGCTCTTGGAGAAAGCGTGGGGGCCAATGGAATATGGCAGGTAATGATCGGAGCCTTGGCCGCGCGCACGAGACGGCTCCCAGCCGTTTTGCACGCCCGCCCGGACACGGGTCTGCGGCTATCCGCTACCGGGACGAAAATCGACAAGCCGGATGCAGTTGTTTTGGATTGTGGCTTGAACCAGCAGATCGCGGGATTGCGTTTGTCCGCAAACGACTGACAAAATTCGCCTCTCCCAGCAAACTTATTAAGGCCGGGCACTTCGGGCTTTGCAAGATGCCCCTTATCCGGTACCTTCGGCGTCCGCCCATGCGAAAGCCGGCCATCACGATTATTAGCATATTCCTGGTAATCGGGTTGGCCAAGGCAGCGCCGACCCCTTCCGATCATCTCCCGGTGGAAATCACATCGAGTGGGCAAACAAATTACGAGAATGGAATCGCCACCGCGCGGGACAACGTGGCCATCCACGTGGGCGACACGGACATTTATGCCGATTTCGCGCGGTACGATTCACGCACGCACGAGATATCGCTCGAAGGTCATGTGCGGATCTATCGTGACACCCAGCTCTACCTGGCCGACCACGGCGTTTACAATACTGAGACGAAAGAGATCCGGGGCGCCGAAACGCGGACGGAATACAATCCCTATTTTCTGGGGGGCGAAACGGTCGACACGATTTCCGAGAATGGTTACCTCATTCACAACGGCACGTTCACAACCCACGATTCTTCGAAGCCCGATTTTTATTTTCGCGCACGGACCATTCGGGTCTACGAGAAAGATCATGTCATCTTTCAGAACGTCACGTTCTACGCCGGCAATGTCCCGATTTTTTGGTGGCCTTATCTTTATCAATCTCTCGACGACGCGTTTAGCTTTTCGATTTCCCCGGCCTATCTGAGCTCGTGGGGACCATCGCTGCTTAGTCAGGTAACTTTTCCGATCGGCGAAAAGATCAAGGGGCGCGTCCGGCTCGATTATCGGGTGCGGCGCGGGGTGGCGCTCGGTTTTGAATCCGACATCGATTACGGAAAGGACGATAGCAGCTGGGCGAAGCTGAAGACGTATTACATCCAGGATCAGAATCCTTTGATCAACCGCACCTCGTTGCCGCGCGGCTCCGTTCCGACCGGCCGGTACCGGGTCAGTTTGGAAGATCGCACCAATTTTACCAAAGACATTTACGGGATTGCCGACATTACCAAACTCAGTGATGCCTTTGTCATGCAGGATTTTTATCAAAGCGAGTTCCGGATCGATCCTGTCCCCGACAATGTGGTTGCTTTGACGAAGACAGATCCCTTCTATACGCTCACTGGCATTGTCCGCTTCCAAGCCAACGGCTTTTTTGAGCAAACCGAGCGGCTACCGGAAGTAGTTTTAGACGTCAAACGTCATGCGCTTTTTGGAACCCCGATCTTTTACGAGGGCGAAACCGGGGTCGCGGATTTGCGGCGGAATTTCGCGAGCGGCTCCGGCTTTGAAGATTATGGTACGACCCGGATCGACACTTTCCATCAGCTGCTTTACCCCAATACCTATTTTGGCTGGCTCTCGGTCGTTCCGCGCGTTGGTTTTCGCGGCACTTACTACGGGGAAACACGGGACCTCGGAAAAACCATTTTTACGCCTAATGACAACCCGTTGGTTCCTGAATTTTTCCTTCCGGATCCAACTCCGGCCAACCCGATAGTGGATGGTGGCGACAAGTTCCGCACGATCCTCAACGCCGGTGTGGAAGCTTCGTTTAAGATGTCCCGCGAATGGGAGGACGTGCAAAACCGCGCCTTCGGTCTTGATGGGATTCGTCACATCATCCAGCCATTTACGAATTTTTCCTACGTGTGGAACAACGGGCTAAATCCCGCCGCCGTTCTCCAGTTCGATCGATTCGAACCTTCGACGCAACTTCGACCGATCGATTTCCCTCAATTCACTTCCATCGATTCAATCGACCGTTGGACTATTTGGCGCGCCGGCGTTCGCAATCGTCTCCAGACGCGGCGTGACGATCTGACGGTCAGCTGGCTGGAATTGGAAACTTATGTCGATGTTAACTTTAATAATCCGTTTGATCGAACTCAGTACTCGAACCTTTTCAATAATCTGCGCTTCACGCCGGTACCTTGGGCGACATTGGTGATCAACTCACAGGTGCCAGCCTTTGATAAGGGGTTCACAGAAGTGAACACGAGCATCATTTTCCAACCAATCGCCAACCTGCAATTGAATTTCGGACATCGCTATTTGAACGACAACCCCTTCTTTGTTAACAGCAGCCTGATCGTGGTCGGCGGCTATTACCGCCTTGACGACAACTGGGGCGTGGGCGTTCAGGAGCAGTACGAAGCGACGACCCACACCCTCGAGCAGCAGCGTTACTCACTTTACCGCGACCTGACCAGTTGGGTGGCTTCGGTCGGCGCGGTCATTCGCGACAACGGCGGCGTGAATGAATATGGCGTTCTTATGACCTTTACACTAAAGGCGTTTCCAAAATTTGGCTTGGACCTGAATTTTGATCCCGCCGGGGCGGGGGAAACTCCATGATTACGCTGTCGCGCCGCGGTTCCCCTCCTGCCCTGGTGGCTCGTCGGCTGCTTCTCTGCCACTAAGGCGGCGGCTTCTCCTTCTTCGCGATGGATCTTTCGATTATTGGCTCCGGATATGTTGGTCTCGTCACTGGCGCCTGCTTTGCCGACGTCGGCCACAACGTGATCTGCGTCGACAACGACGCGCGCAAGATCGAGGCATTGCAGGCTGGTAAAATTCCGATCTACGAACCGGGCCTGGAAGAAGTGGTCCATCGCAATGTTTCCGCTCATCGCCTGCGATTCAGCGGCAGCATTCAAGAGGCGGTCGATAATTCGCAAATCGTTTTTATCGCCGTCCCCACTCCGCAGCAGGCGAGTGGAGATGTCGATCTTAGCTTTATCGAGAAAGTCGCTCGCGAAATCGCCGGCGTGCTGACCGATTATCGCGTCATCGTGGACAAGAGCACCGTGCCAGTAAAAACCGGGGAAAAAGTCGCGGAATCGATCAAGCGATATAATCGCCGCGGCGCGAAGTTCGATGTCGTGAGCAACCCGGAATTCCTGCGCGAGGGTTGTGCCATTGGGGATTTGATGCATCCCGATCGCATCGTGATTGGCGCGCAGAGCGAGCGCGCCATTGATCTCATGAAAAAGGTCTACGAACCATTCATGGCGCCCATTCTCGTCACCGATATCAATAGCGCGGAGCTGATCAAACACGCCGCCAATTCTTTTCTCGCTCTGAAGATTTCTTATATCAACGCCGTCTCCGCCATCTGCGAAGCGAGCGGCGCCGACGTCGAGAAAGTGGCTGACGGAATTGGAATGGACCGCCGAATTGGGCGTAATTTCCTCAATGCCGGCATCGGCTACGGCGGCTCGTGTTTTCCAAAGGACATTGCCGCTTTCATCACGATCAGCGAACAGCTGGGTGTTCCCTTCAATTTGCTGAAGGAAGTGGAACGGATAAATGGGCTGCAAAAGGAACGTTTTTTGAAAACCATTCGCGAAACGCTTTGGGTATTGCGTGAAAAGAAAGTCGCAATCTGGGGCCTCACCTTCAAGCCCGATACGGACGACATACGTTCTTCGGTCGCGATCGATCTCGTGGCCGACATGTTGCGCGAAGGCGCACATGTCACAGCCTACGACCCTAAAGGAATGGAGAAGGCGCGCGAAGTGAAAGCAATCGCTGAAATAAAGTTCGCATCATCCGCCCTGGAAGCGGTCGAGGGGGCAGAAGCGCTCGTCATCGCGACAGAATGGAGCGACTTCGCCAATGTCGATCTTGCCATAGTAAAGGCAAAAATGACTACGCCGATTATTTTCGATGGCCGGAATCTGTTTGATCCCGAAACGATGCGTCAGCTTGGGTTCCGCTATCATTCCATCGGCCGCGCGACGGTCGCACCGCGCTAAGTCACCGTTTTCCCCGTGGCGTTGTTCAATGCTCGTCAGGTCGCACTCCTGGCATTGCGAAGCGGGCGAACAAAAAAGGAGTTTGCCGACTCAATTATCGGGAAGCTTCTGGACGAGACGCGGCTGGCCGATTCGGATCGCGCCTTCGCCTTGGAATTGTTTTATGGCGTCTTGCGCAATCTAACCTTGCTCGACTTTTGGATCGCTACGCTCCGATCCTCACGTGTAGAAGTCGATCTTCGCGACATCCTCCGGCTCGGTCTTTACCAGCTTCTGCTCACTGATACCTCGGAACACGCAGCCGTTTACGAAACGGTGGAACTAGCGCCGAAAACGCGACGCGGAGTAATCAACGGCATTCTGCGCAGCGCCTCACGACAGCGAGCGGAGTTGGTCAAAAAGGCGAAGGCGCAGCCGCTTCATGTTTGGAGGTCTCATCCAGAATTCCTGGTAAAACGCTGGGAGAAGAACTTCGGCAAGGAAAACGCAGAGAGCCTGTGTTTCTGGAACAACCAGCCGCCGCCGATCTATGCCCGCGTTAATCGATTGAAGATCGACAGGGACACATTTCTTCAAACATACCCGAAGTCGCGACCATTATCGCACGATCCCGATTTCGTAGAGTTCCGGTCATTTGAATGGAACGCGCTCGCGCGCGGCCATTGTTATGTTCAGGACCCAAGCACAACGCTGGCGTGCCGTATGGTCGATCCGAAACCGGGAGAAAAGATTCTGGACGCGTGCGCCGCGCCGGGCGGCAAGACCGGTTACTTGGCGGAGCTCATGCAAAACCACGGTCTTATCGTCGCTGCGGATCGTGAGCCGAAACGGATTGAGCTGCTCGATAAGAACCTTTCCCAACTGGGCGTGCAAATCGCGCGTGCCGTCCGTTGCGACTGGGTTCGCGAGAAGGCACCGAACGAAGTCGCGTCTTTGGCGCCGTTCGATCGGATTCTGCTTGATGCCCCGTGTAGTAACACTGGAGTGATGCGCCGACGGGTCGACGTTCGCTGGCGGCTGAGGCCAGAAGATTTCAGACGCATGGCCAGGCAGCAGATGTCGATCTTGCGCAATGTTGCGCCACTCTTGAAGCGAGATGGCGTTCTGGTTTACAGCACGTGCAGTCTCGAACCGGAAGAGAACGAAGAGATCGTTGCCCAAATGAGGCAAGACGTTTTGAATTTGTCGCTCGTGCACCAAGAGAACGTTCTGCCGTTTCGCGACCATTTTGACGGCGCTTTCGTGGCAAAATTTGTTCGACTTAGCTGATCGCGAGAACCGGTTGCATCCCCTGCTCCTAATGGAATCGTAGCCGTCTATGCACGACACCCGTTTCGACAAACTCGCGAAGCTTCTCGTGGAATACTCGACCCGACTCAAACGAAACGAGAACGTATTGATCGAAGCATTCGACGTTCCCGATGAAATGACAATCGCCCTAATTCGGGCGACCCGGAAGGTCGGGGCAATTCCATTCGTGCAGATTCAGCGCGCACAGGTTAATCGAGAGATAGCGCTTAAAGCATTGGATCGACAATTGAATCTTGCGGCACGGCACGAGTTAGCGCGGATGAAGAAGATGGATGCGTACATCGCTCTGCGCGGAAGCAACAATATTACCGAGTTGTCCGATGTCCCGGTGAACAAGATGCAGCTCATCGCCAAGAAAATGCGCCCCGTGACGGATCAAAGGGTGAAAAAAACGAAATGGGTAGTGTTGCGGTGGCCCACTCCGTCAATGGCGCAGCTCGCTTCCATGAGCACGGAAGCGTTTGAGAACTTTTACTTCGATGTTTGCACGCTTGACTACCGGAAGCTGCAACCGGGCATGAAAGCGTTGAAAAGGTTGATGGAGAAAACAGGCCGCGTCGAAGTGAAAGCACCGGGGACGGACCTGCGCTTCAGCATCAAGGGGATTCCAGCGGTGATCTGTGGAGGCGATCGCAATATCCCGGATGGCGAAGTCTTCACTGCGCCGGTCAAGGATTCCGTTCAAGGCCACATCACTTTTAACGCGCCGACAATTTATCAGAGCGTTGGCTTCGACGGAATTCGCCTCGAATTTCGCGGTGGCAGGATTGTCGACGCAAAGAGCAACCAAACGGAAAAGCTGAATAAGATTCTCGATTCCGACCCGGGGGCCCGTTACATCGGCGAATTTTCGCTCGCGTTCAACCCTCACATCCTGGAACCGATGCGCGACATTCTGTTCGACGAAAAAATCGCCGGCTCGTTTCATTTCACTCCCGGGCAAGCTTACGACGAAGCCGATAACGGGAACCGAAGCCAGGTGCACTGGGACATGGTGAGCATTCAGCGACCGGATTACGGCGGCGGAGAAATCTACTTTGATGGGAAATTGATTCGGCGAGACGGCGAATTTCTCCCGAAACAACTTCGGTCGCTCAATCGCCGTTCCTTTATCAAGCGCAACCGCCGCGCCTGATCGAACTAAAAAACGACGACGCGAACGGTTTCCCGTTCGCGCTCAGAATAATCGTCGATCTTAGCTATGCTTTATGTCCGTCTGGGCGCCTGGCCGATCGCATGCACTTGCATCAAACCAAGCTCGCCAGTGCCGGCAATCTGCAGATTGGCAATCTCAAACATCGGCGCGTCGGGCGAAGGGGCACCGGGCAGTTGAACGGAGATGTTTTTCGAGATCGAGTTCAGGACGATGGAAGCAATCTCAAATGAGGGCGAAAACTCCACCGTCGCGATCTGGAACGAACTCGTAACCAAAACGCCCGCCTGCCCTGTTTGCGCCGGCGTGATTTGAAGCGGCGCTGCTTCGAAGTTCGAAACGAGCTGGAGGCCCGCGACGTTGAAGGAAGGCGAGCCGACGACCGCTGGTCTCTGTTGTTGTGAGGGAGTCAATCGAACGCTGCCGAGGCCTCCTCCCGAGGGCTGAATCTTTGAAATCTCGAAGTTGACCTGCAGATTCATGGCTGGCTGCGGCGATCCCGATGGCGCAAGGCGCATCGTGACCACTTTAGAAGTTGGGCGCAATTGCAACGCACCCATCTTGAACGCAGGCGTAAGCTGCATGGAAGCGATCTCGAAAGAGAAAGTGAGCTGGACGGCCGTTTGCATGGCGCCGGCAGGTTGCGGACTGGTGGTGGGCGTTCGGACTAACGGAGCAGGAGCAGTTGGAATTTGGATCGGTTCAGGCATGGTTGCAGTGGTGGTTGGTTGCGAAATGGTTGGACGCGGGACGAAGATTGGCTGCGGTTGCGGCCGGGGTCTAGTAATTTCAGCCGGCGGCTCTGGGAAAACAGTTGTTTGGTGAGGAATTGGCTGGCCTTGTCCGACTGGTTCCCCTTCGGCCTCAGGCGAGCTTTGCGCGTAGACCGGTTGCACAACATCGAGAGGGGCAGGCTCGGGCGCTGGGCTAAACGTCGTCTCCGGTGTTAGCGGCATGAAGTCCTGTTCGATGATCGGGCCAACAGACTCCAGAGCAGGTTCCCCGGCCGCCGCAGTGGCGATTTCGGACTCGGTGTTTCTACTCCAGTCTTCCACGGGCGCGGCTTCACCGACCGGTCGCGCCAATTTGCCTGTTGGCAGCACTGCGTAGCGCAGTGAAGGCTCCGACGCTTTCAATTTCAAGGATATCTGGCGCGGACCTCCAACCAGCCGGTTCCCTAAGCTCAACGGTTTTTCGGTAGTTGTCGACGCGACTTCGTCGATGTGCGGGCCCGTCGCCGGAGTCGGACGACGGAGCAAAGCGACTTGAGCAATTCGCCGACGAACTTCCGGCACGACCACCGACGCCAAAAGAATTACGCCCGCGATGAGCAATGCACCCACGAGCAACGTCTGCGGGTCAGCCAAGCGATCGAGCCTTTCGCCCATGGTAGGTTGCGACCATTCGCGAACGCGCGATGGAGCGATGGCTGTTGCTGGAGTGGCTGAAGCGACCGTGCGTGCAGACGAAACCAGCGGCGAACTGGCCGGGGTCGTTTCGACGATAGGGCTCTGTTGCAAGGAAGCAATCGCGGTAGACGCGGGCGAAGCGTCTGCGGCAACCGGCGTCTCGACCGTTGGCGCGAACGTCGGCGCGGGAACCGCGGGAACATCTCCGGGTCTCGCCGGACTTCCGGCAGCACGCGCGGGGCTCATTGTTTCGATAGCGGCAACCGCAGGAGTTGCTACAGCCAAAGCCAAAGGTTCGCTGCTCGACTCCTTTGCCGGCTTGCCCTTCGCTGCCGCCACCGCAGGAATTGGGCTGGGCTCAATCGCCGGACTCGACGACTCTGCTTGCCCGGATGACATTACGGCAGCGGTTTCTGTCGCCGATGTCGCCGTGGCCGCCCGACTTTCGAGCCACCCGAGGTCATAAAAGGTGTCTGCGAACACCACATTGAGCGCAGGTGAATAGATTTTCCTGGCTGAAGCAATCCAGTCAGTTCCTTTCGTCGGATTGTTGTGCGCAAATTCCCACGCTGCTTGGGCGTAATAGAGTGCGGGCGTATCACCAGTAAACTGGAATTGCTCCATCATTTTTTGCGCGCGACTCTCTTTGTCTTCGAGCAACAGGGTCATGAAAATCTTGAACTTGATGAGCTGCGCCGCCTGGTTCTTATCGCCGCCCGGTGTTTGGCTAAAGAGCGCTTCGAAACGGCTCCGAGCCTGGGTGTAGTCTTTTTTCTTAAAGGGAACCTGCGCGAGATTGTATTGCGCCTCGCGGAATTTCGGATCCGCTTTGACTGCGGCTTTGAAGGCGGCCTCGGCCTGATCGAACTCTTTTTGTTCCATCAAAACTTCGCCGCGCATATTAAGAATGACGGGCTGATTCGGGTCCGTGGCGTCGGCATCATCAATGAACTTGCGCGCCGCCGTCAGGTCCCTTTGTTGCAATGCTTTTTGCGCTTCTTCAAATCTGGAACGTGCGAAGGCCTTGGACTTCGCCGTCCGCTCCGCTGCGCTCGTCAGTTCGAGGGCGGGGCGCGCCTGACCAGCCGGCTTTTCCAGCCAGCCCACTTCATACAAAGATTCAACAAACAACTTATTTAACTGTGGAGAAAAATTCTTCTCCGCCGCGACCATCCAATCCTTCGCTTCTTTTGTGTTTTTGTGTTGAAGCGCAATGGCCGCGTTTGCGTAATGCACCGCCGGCGTGTCAGGGGACAACTCGAACTTGGCCAGAATGGAATCGACCATGTTCTCCTTGTCCTCGAGCAAATATGTCAACAGGATTTTGTATTGAATCAGTTGCGACGCGTCGCCTTGCAGTTCGGCGGCATTGCTCGAAAGGAGATCTTGAAAACGCTTGCGCGCTTCCGCCCAGTCTTTCTTAAGAAAAGGAATCTCGGCCAAATTAAAACGGGCATTCCAAAACTTCGGATCGATTCGAAGCGCCTCCATCAGCGCCGTCTCCGCCTTGTCGTAAATACCCTGGCGCATCAAAATGACGCCGCGTAAATTTTGCGATTCCGCCAGATCCGGTTGGCGGGCATCAATCGCATCGAGGTCCTTCAACGCTTCCGAAAAATTATTGGCATCAAACTCACGAAAGGCTTTGTCATACATCGCCTCGAGCTCCGATTTTGAAGGAGCGACGTTACTCGCCGCAAAAGAACTGAATACCAGAACTGCAATTACGCCGATCTTCCGAATCTTCATGCCTGCCTGCATACAACCTTTGCCCGCCCTTGATGACAAGCCTAAAATTGGGCAAAGAAAGCGATTTTTCCTCTCGAGAACTGTCGAAATCGCACTCCTCACGCCAGCTTCTTAACCCGTCATTTTGGATTCCGGCCAATATAGACATCGTCCCGGTTGTGCCTTTTGCCGGGCTCTATGAATTGATATTGGCCGCGATTCGCAGGCCCTCCAGGGTTAAATGTGGATGGACCGCTTCGATCTCCGGCACCTCGGCCGCGATCAACTCGGCATAACCGCCCGTGGCGACGATCCTGACCCTGTTGCCCGGGAAGGCCTCCGCTTTGATGCGGGCAATAAGTTCCTTTACCAAACCGCGATAACCGAAAACGGCGCCGGCCATCATGGCCTCGATTGTCGACCTTCCGATCGCGCTGCGCGGTTCGCGCAGCGCAAGTTTAGGCAACAACGCCGTGCGTTGATAAAGAAAACTTGTCATTGCTTCCAAACCCGGGGCAATCACCCCGCCGATGTATTTTTTTTCTGCGGAAACAATGTCGAAAGTCACCGCCGTGCCGAAATCGACAACAATCGCGGGCGCGCCGTAGAGCGCGGCGACGGCCGCGGCATTGGCAAGACGATCAGCGCCGATTGTCTTCGGCGACGGATACTTAATGCCCACCCCAAGTTTCACATGCGGGCCCAGCCATAAGATTTGTGTCTTTCTCGCCGCCGACTTTACCTCGCGGTTCTTCTTTGGCACGACCGAACTGACAACGAACATGTCGATCTTACGGCGATTTATGAACTCGCGAAGACGCGCGGCTGTAAGTTTGTTCGTGGCAATTCGAGTGGGCCGCGCAATTCGTTTTCGCGAAGCCAAGGCTAGTTTCGTGAACGAATTACTGATGTCGATCAAAAGATAGGTTGTAGCGCGGGTCATTCGAAACAAAGGCGCAGGCCAAGCAGGCGCTACCGTGAAGCTCCCGCGCCGTCAAGTCCGACGGCGTGTCCGCCAGTCGGACGGATTCGTGTCGCCGCGGCGACCGAACTTGCGACGCATAAAGCCAACGCGTAGCCTCGACCTATGAGAAAATTGGTTCATCGACCGCGTCGATTGCGCAGTTCTCCCGCCATGCGCAATCTCGTTCGCGAAACCAAATTGAGCGCGCACGATTTCGTTCTGCCCGTATTCGTCAGTGAAAAGATCAACAAGCAACGCCCGATCGAGAGCATGCCCGGCGTCTTCCAATTTTCTTTGAAGGAAGTGGCCGGTGAAGCGCAGCGCGCCCAGGATTCAGGCCTGCAAGCAATATTGCTGTTCGGAATTCCGGCAAAAAAAGACGAGCAGGCGAGCGGCGCTTACGCGACAGACGGCGTCGTCCAAAAAGCATTGCGCGCGATCAAGAAAAAATGCCCGGAGCTTGTCGTGATCACCGATGTTTGCTTGTGCGAATACATGAGTCACGGGCATTGCGGCGTGACCCGTGTGGACGGCGATCATTTCCACGTTTTGAACGATGAGACTGTCGATCTTCTGGTCAAAACCGCACTGTCGCATACGCAAGCTGGCGCCGATATGGTGGCGCCAAGCGACATGATGGATGGTCGCATCGGCGCGATTCGGGAAGCTTTCGATGCGAATGGGTTTCAACAAACCGGAATCATCAGTTACGCGGCCAAGTTCGCGTCAGCTTTCTACGGGCCATTTCGCGAGGCGGCGGAAAGTCCGCCGCAGTTTGGCGACCGGCGTTCTTATCAGATGGATTGCGCGAACGCGGATGAAGCGTTGCGTGAAACGGCGTTGGATATTGAGGAAGGCGCCGACATCGTGATGGTAAAACCGGCTCTGCCCTACATCGACATCCTGTGGCGTGTGCGCGAACGATTTGGTAAACCGACAGCGGTTTACCATGTGAGCGGCGAATACGCGATGGTTAAAGCCGCCGTGGAGAAAGGCTTCTTGGACGAACGCGCCGCCGTCCTCGAGATCATGACCTCGCTGAAACGGGCGGGGGCGGATATCATCATTACCTACTGGGCGCGAGATTTGGTGGAATGGGTGCGGGATTGAAAACGGGGGAAACTGCGACACACGCACGCCTCAAGCGTGTCGCCTTCCTGTGGGCACAGGCACAAGGTTACGCGGCTTGCGCACTCGAAGTCAGTTTGCCCCGCTGCCGGTATCGCACGGATATCGCCGCGTATCGGCCGGAGCCAAATGGAATTGGATCGACTGCGATATTTGAGTGCAAACAAGCGTTATCGGATTTGCGACGGGACAACTGTTGCGCTTCGGCTGCGCGCGCGCGGCTAGAGATTGTCTGTCGGCGCCGCCAAACCCTGGAAAAACATTTGCGCGTCCATTATCCGAGCTTGCGCATCGCCGATACACTATTTCCTGAATTCGATTCGCACGATTTCGCGGCGATCGGACACCGCGGTTATACGCGAGTCTTGCGCGAGTTGGCCGCTCTGCAGAAGCGACTCTACGACTGCACAAAATTCGAAACTTTGCTGCGCTATCGCTGCGCCAATTTGTTTTTCCTGGTCGTCACCGACAAGCTCTATAACGAAGCGGAACTTCCAGCGGGATGGGGCGCTTTGGTCGAATCCGATGGAACTCTTTCGCTTATGCGCAAGCCGGTTCGGCATGAAAGCACACCGGAAAGCCGGCTTGGACTATTGGAACGCGTCGCTCGCGCCGGGACGCGTGCATTGAGTCGAGAACTCGAGATCACGTTCGAGGATGTGATCTCGCTGCAATGTCGATCCTGCTAATTGATTAACACGCCACCCGGGCCGGAGCTCCGTTGTCGATCTGGCCAGGTCCTCACTGGCCTGCTGAAATCGGAGAGAGCAAATTGCGCCCAGTCATTTCGGCCGGCTTGGGCAATTCCAAAAGAAACAGCAACGTCGGGGCGACGTCGGCGAGAATGCCGTCCTGGACGCGAGATTGCGCGGCATCCTTGGCCACATAAATGCAGTGAACAAGATTAGTGGTATGCGCGGTGTTGGGCGAGCCATCGGGATTGCGCATCTGCTCACAATTGCCATGGTCGGCGGTGAGGATGCATTTCCCGCCAAGATCGAGAAGCGCCGGAATGATTCGCGCAACACATTCATCGACCGTTTCGACCGCCTTGATCCCAGCTTCCAAAACCCCGGTGTGTCCGACCATGTCGGGATTGGCAAAATTAAGAATAATCAAATCGTAATTGGCCATCCGATCGAGCACCTCATCCGTGACGGCCCGCGCGCTCATCTCCGGTTGTAAATCGTAAGTGGCAACCTTTGGCGAAGGCACAATCTTGCGATCTTCCTTGGCAAACGCGCGCTCGATTCCGCCGTTAAAAAAATAAGTGACGTGCGGATATTTCTCCGTTTCAGCAATGCGCAGCTGTGATTGGCCGGCGGCGCTTACCAATTCGCCCAGAATGTGCACCAGGTTCTCCGGAGCGAAGATGTAGGGCGAAGGATACGTAACATCATATTGCGTGAGCGTGACAAAATGAACTTGCGGCCACACTTCACGCTCAAAGCCGTCGAAATCTTTGAAAAGAAACGCTTGCGATAGTTGACGCGCGCGATCGGCGCGAAAATTGAAAAACAAAACCGTATCGCCGTCACGAATGCGCTGTTCATTCGCGCACTTGAAAATCAGGGCCGGCATGAATTCGTCGGTCTTGCCCAGTTTATATTGTCGATCTAACGCGGCTGAGGGCGAACCATCACAAATTTCACCGCGACCGAGAACGACCGCGTCCCATGCTTTTTTCGTTCGGTCCCAACGCCGATCCCGATCCATCGCGAAATATCGGCCGACGATCGTCACAATCTGCGCGCCGCTTGGCTGTAGCTCCTTTTTGCAAATCTTCAAATACTCGCGTCCGCCGGTTGGCGACGAATCGCGCCCGTCGGTGAAGGCATGGACGAAAATTTCAGTTACCCCTGCGGCTTTGGCTGCGTTCGCGAGCGCGATTAGATGTGAATAATGACTGTGCACGCCGCCATCGGATACAAGCCCAAGAAAATGAAGACGATGTCCACGCGCGCCCGAAAGAGCTTCTTGCAAAACACGATTCCGCGTGAGCTCGCCGTCGGCGATTGCTTTGTTAATTCGAGTCAAGTCCTGATAGACGATCCGCCCCGCACCCAAATTGAGATGGCCGACTTCGGAGTTGCCCATTTGCCCGTCGGGCAAACCGACATCCGAACCGCTGGCGCTGAGTTTTCCCCACGGATATTCCCGGTAAAGCTTGTCGTGAAAGGGTGTGCGCGCGAGGAGCGTGGCGTCTCCGTTCTCTTCACGCTTCCCGGGGCCGCCGGGGTTAATGCCCCAGCCGTCGCGCACGATGAGCATGACGGGCTTCGCCATATCGCGCGCACTGTGCCGACGATTCACAAGATCGACAAGCGGTTCTTTCGTTGACAACGCAAACCCCTCGCCGCTACATCGCCCTCATGAAGTGGCGCAATCGCGTGTTGGCATTGCTTTGTCTCACGGCTTTCGCCGCCCTGGGCATTCTTTATTTCCAACATTGGGTCGTACAAAAGCCGTTCGGCATCATTTTATTTATCGGCGAAGGTTTAACGCCGGGCCGATTAGCGGCCACTCGCGTTTACCTGGGAGGTGCGGATTCACCTCTCGCCATCGATTCGCTGCCGCATTTTGCTCTGCTCACTAATTATTCCAACGACTTCGCGACGCCCGACCAAGCGGCGGCGGCGACCGCGATTGCGACCGGGAAAAAGGTTAACAATAGGACAATCGCGGTGGATGTTAAAGGCAAGCCGCTAACCAGCATTATCGAGTTGGCGCGCGAACATGGGCGCTTAACAGGCATCGTGACTGATGCGAAACTAACCGACCCAACAAGCGCGGCGTTTTATTCGCACCCATCCGATCCAACGGATAGCGATACAATCGCACTGGAATTAGTTACGGGCGGGAAGATCGACATCGCCATGGGCGGCGGCGGCGCGCAATTCATGCCGGAAACGAAGGGTGGCCGCCGGTCGGACGGTCGGGATCTTCTCGTCGATATGCAGCACAATGGTTTTGATGTTGTTCACACCAGAGCAGAACTGGAAACGATTCCGACGTGGCGTCGGCCCCAACTAATTGCACTTTTCTCCAAAGAGGAGATCGCATTCGCGGATCAGATCGAGGAGCGAAGCCAACAGCCGAGCCTTTCCGATATGGTTCGGCGCGCGATTGAGTTGCTGCAATATAATCGGCGCGGCTATTTGCTCGTGGTCGATGCGGGGTTAATGCGGAAAGCGGCCCAGGATAACAATGCGGAACGGACCCTGAACGAGACGGGAGAATTAGATCGCGCGGTCTCAGTCGCGCAACGTTATTCCGGGCAAAGATCGACAATTATCGTTTGCGGGGACGTGGGAATCGGTGGTTTGAACTTGAACGGCTTTCCATTTCGCAAAGATAGCGGCATCGCGTTGCTTGGCCTTAACTCGGCCGGGGAACCATGGATTACCTGGGCGAGCGGTCCGAAAGGCGCGCGAGCTTATGGTGCAGCAAAAATCGAGTCGCCCCCCAATGTTGAACAACCTATGACGGAGGCAAGGAATCTCGAGCCAGCCGCATTCTACGCCAAACCTGCCCTCAACACGGTTGACGATGCCGTTGGCTTTGGAGCCGGACCGGGGACAGAAGCTCTGCGGGGCTCGACGGACAACACGACGATTTTTAAAATCCTCCGCGACGAACTCTAGTTCCGTTGGCCGTTTGACGATTCGGGATGTTTCGCCAGAGGAAGAAACGCAAATCCTATTCGCTAGTCAGGACTAGTCGGGACTATCTCCGGAACAAATACAAAAGGTGGCGGAGGCGGGAGAGCAGGGGGAGGAGCTTCTGCGGGCGGTTCCGGACCTTCTGCCGGTATGTCCTTGAAATCCTTTGCATCTTTAGGGTCCAGCATCGTCTTTCCGTCGGGAGACATGCGTCCAGTGCCTGCTCGACTTGCATAAGCGGCCATTAAGCTGGCTGACTGACCACTGCCAAACGCAGCAATCTCAGCGACCGAGAAAGCGGCATCCTGCGGCCCCGTTGCGTCCCATTTAACCATGACATAACGGCCGGTAGTGGCGGGAAAGTCGACAGCGGCGCGTCCAGAGCCATCGTCTTTAATGGATGCGACGGGTCGCAAATTGTTCTGGACCATATCGCTCACTCGCAAAGTTGACGGCGGATTTTCTGCGACCGAAGAATTCGCAACGGAAATACCGGGAAGCGTTTGAAGAACGTAAAAATTAATCGTTCCCTTTCGCGACGAATAGATTGCGGAAATGCGGCGCAAGGAAGTAGGCGCGCCGAGATCGATCACGGCAGTGGGGGCGACATCATTATTGGCGAAGCTGAAACTCGTGGAGGCCTGATCGTCGATCATGTTGTTCGCCTGTTTTAGATTTTCGCCCGAACTCACGTAAAGAGCGCGCGTCTTAGTATGCAGGTCAGTCACGTTGTAACTAATCAGCCCGAAAGTCTTCGACTGGTTTTCTATCGCGGCCTTGTTCGGCCGTGGCATCGTAAAATCCGAGACCGCGGCCGTAGGGTATAGGCCGAGGCCGGCGACGCGACCTGGTTCAGTCACATTAAAAGTGAGCCGCACATACTTCGCTTCGGCGGGTCCGATTTTCGCCTTCACCGTTCCAGACGTCAGTTCTTGCTGCGAAACTTTGTGCCATTGTGGACTCTCGGGCGGAAGCTTGGCGCTGGCCGACGCGACGGTCACATCGCCTCTCACGCCGTCATTCAAGAATGAAATAGTATCGATATTCTCAATTGCCGAGAGCGAGACAAGCAGTGTCGTGCGACCGATCGGCAACGCATAACCGACAGTCGGGTCATCACCGAGCAGTGCGGCTTCAAGCGCGTTGCGGTCCCGCAACTTCGCGTCAACCTGCAGAGTATTGCCGGAATTGTTCTGCGACGCGAGTTCCACTTGCGCGCCCAACCGATGACGCGCGAGGTTTTGTGGAAAGGCGGGCGCTTGCTCAACTGTAAGCGGAGGCACTTTTTGAAGGACCAAATCCGAGGCGCTGAGCTGAGAAGCGCCGAAAACGATCAAGCAACCAAGACCAAAAACTTTGTCAAAACGAAGGCGGGGCGCGCTCAGAATTTCCATAACCACAAAAACGATGATAGCGGGAGGCTGGAGGATTGGCAACACAAATTCCGGACAACCGGGAAACTTTTTGTCTGCCAGCCTACCGTCGACCAAAGAGCCAGATTGGTCGGCTTCTCATGGCCAAACTGGCATCAGTAAATTGTCGATCCTGAGGCAGGCTTGGAGTACGGCTCGGATGGGAAAAGATACGGCCTAATTCTGCGCAAAAGGTGTTGGC
>WNFR01007036.1_pt1 | contig 19357 bp, 15 predicted proteins | sample 5400221 | NCBI WGS metagenome assembly WNFR01 (sample SAMN13153357, study PRJNA577476) | soil metagenome | isolation source: 40 cm soil under Madrone tree | place: USA:California | collected 2016-06-14 | reverse complement strand
CTCGCAGCAGACGATTAAAGTTGGCCACGTCTCCGCTGACAATATCGTCCAGCCTCTTGCGCAGCGAAGCCAACTGCGCCTTGAACATTGTATCGACTTCGAGTTGTTGGGTGGTGGGGGCAAAGTCCCCGCTGTTGACTCCGCTCGCGAGGTAGTTAATCTTGCTGATCAGCTTTGGCGGGAAACGGACTGTGTCCTGTCCCTGCCCGGTAATCTTTCTTTGCACCAGATTGTCTTCGACGTCGATCAATTTCTTGTCGAGATCGTCAGCCGCGAATCGTACATCGGCGTTGGTTCGCAGCAGCGACCTTAAATTCTCCAGCTGCGCCCGAATTGATTCGATCTGGTTGACCATGTCAGCGGCTGCCTCGAGGTCCTTGCGCAGATCGAGCAACATCGCAACCTGCTTTTGAATATCGCTGTCGTTGCCCGCGACGTTGGGATCTTTCAGCACTGTCAAAGGCTGACTGAGTTCCTGGCCGTCGATCGTCAGCTTCACCGTGTAAGTTCCCGGCGGCACTAATAAGGCCATGCGCCCGCCCTCGGGCAGAGGCCGCCAGCCGTCGGGACCAACGCGAACCTCCGGCGCATAAGCGGGACTAGTGCGGAGGCGAACTTCTTTCGACTGTTCACTGCGCAGATCCCACCAGACCCGATTGATGCCCGCGTTGCGCGTACCGCGAATAGTACGTACCGTCTTCCCTTCTGCATCGACAATTTTGATCGAGGGCTCTGCTTTGGGCGCGGTTTTTGAATAGTAATTAATCGAAGCGCCGTAAGGTGGATTTTGGCCCGCCGTTGGATCATCCGGGGACGAGTACGGCACAGTGATACCGCGGAAACGATAAGCCGCTCGCGGAGTGAACAGGTACGCAGGTGAGTTCAGCACCTCGGCGTTTGCCTGCTGCAGTGGGGTGATGTCGTCAAGAATCCAGAACCCGCGTCCATACGTGGCTATAACCAAGTCGTGAAAGTTTTCCTGAATCGTGATCCAGTAAACCGGCGCATGCGGCAGATTGCTTTGCAGTGGTTGCCAATTTGCGCCGTCATCGTACGAGACGAAGAGACCGCCTTCGGTGCCTGCATATAACAAACCCGGCCGCACTGGATCTTCGCGCACACAGTGGACATAGCTGAGCATCGTGTGGGGAATGCCATTGGTAATCGCCTTCCAGGTCTTGCCGTAATCGGTGGTCCGATAGATCCAGGGATCGCGATTGTTGACCTGATGACCATCGACTGTGAGGTAAGCCGTGCCGGCGTTGTAGCGCGAGGGCTCGATATTACTAACCGTGCCCCAAGAGAGCATGCTGGGAATATTCTTGGTAACGTTGGTCCAATTCTTGCCGCTATCGCGGGTGACTTGGACGATGCCATCATTCGTACCGGCCCAGATAACCCCTGCTTCTTTTGGTGATTCGGCAATCGCGAAAACGACCGGCGCGTACTCGACTCCTATGTTGTCGCCGGTGAGACCGCCTGAGAATCCCTGCTTGCTCTTATCATTCGAAGTAAGATCGGGGCTGATCACTTGCCAGCTATTCCCGCCGTCAGTCGTTTGATGAACGAACTGACTGCCGACGTAGACCTTGTTGTGATCGTGCGGCGAGATCGTCAGCGGCGCCGTCCAAACAAAGCGATACTTCAAGTCCGCCGCGGTTGAGCCGTTGACTTGATCGGGCCACACTTCGACATTGCGTGACTGGCCGGTGCGCAGTTCGAAACGCTCGACGATGCCGCCGATACTGCCTGAGCCCGACGCGCTCGACCAGATAATATTGCTATCAACGGGATCGGGAGTGGCCCAGCCGCTCTCGCCCCCAGCGACTCCAATCCAGGCGCTGCGTGGAATGCCGCCGCCAAATCCGCCACCGCCGCCGCCGCCAGTGCGGCTCGGTCCGCGATAAGATGGCCCATCCTGTTTGTTGCCATAGACGTAATAAGGGATCTGGTTGTCAACAGTGACGTGATAAATCTGCGCAATGGGAAGTTGAACCCTTTGCCAACTGCGGCCCCGGTTAATCGACAGACTGACACCAGAGTCGTTAGCGACCGCCAGGCGATTCGGATCGGCGGGATCGATCCAGATGTCGTGATTGTCGCCGCCTGGGCTGCCGCCAAAGCCTGCGCTCGCGCGCGTGGTTTCACCGCCGTCGAGTGAAACTGCGTAGCCGGAGGTTAGAAAATAAGTTTCGTTTTCATTGTCGGGCGCGACGGCCACGCGAAAGTAATAGTGCGTGCGGCCGCCGAGGTTGCGATCATAACTAACCAGCCGCCAGTTCTCGCCGCCGTCATCAGAACGCCAAAGCTTGCCACGATCGGTTTCCTGTCCTTTGTAAGGCACGCCGTCCCCGGTTTCGATCAGCGCGTAAACGCGATTCGAATTTGAGCGCGCAACCGCCAAAGCGAATTTGCCGGTCGTGTGCGTGGGCAAGCCATGACCCGTTAGTTTTTTCCAGGTGGCGCCGCCGTCGCGCGACATGAAGAGTCCGCTGCCCGGACCGCCGCTTTCCCGGCCCCAGGTATGAATCTCCAGCGGCCACATGCCGGCAAATAGAATGCTTGGATTGTTTGGATCCATCGCTATGTCTGAGCAGCCGCAGTTTTCGTCGGTAAACAACACGCGGTCCCAGGTTCTGCCACCGTCGGTTGTGCGAAAGACTCCGCGCTCCTGTTGCGGGCCATAAGCATGGCCGAGCGCGCATGCCAGAACGATGTTGGGATTCTTTGGGTCGATGGCCAGGTGTCCGATGCGCCCCGTTTTTTCGAGACCCATTAACTTCCACGTCTTACCCGCATCAGTTGATTTATAAATTCCCTGCCCTACGGAAATGTGGCTGCGAATCCAGGCTTCGCCCGTCCCCGCCCAGACAATGTTTGGATCGGACGGGGCCACCGCCAAAGAACCAATCGATGACACCGGTTGGCCGTCGAAGATTGCTTCCCAATGGATGCCCCCATCGACTGTTTTGAAGATGCCGCCCGACGCAGCGCCGGCGTAATAGACATAAGGCTGCCCAGGCACTCCGGCTACAGACGTAACGCGATTGCCGACCGGACCGATGTATCGATAACGCAGCGCGTCGGTGTTTGGCTCCTGGGCGCGGACCAGAGCGACGCGGGTGCTAAACGAAAAACCCAAGAGGACTTCGCGTGCGTTTCAACATGGGAACCTCCTCAGAGAACGAAGTGAACGAACTCAAGCTCAAAATCGATCCGGCTTCCTGGCTATTCTGCTGGTGCGGAACTCAGTAAGGAGGAGATGCTTCTATCGAGAAACCCGATCAAAGTCAATATAATTTTTCGCCATGCATCAGTGGCGGAAGCCCGATCGTAAGGGAGGGCAACTAGTTAGAGAGGCAGCCTCCCTTACGGTCGGGCTTCTGACATATTGCAGTGCTTCCGAGGCAGAGCTAAGCTAAGCTAAGACATGCGAATCAAGTACTTCGTTTAGAAGCGGGCTATCGCCTGCTCGGTCGGGCAGTAGGCCGGCTCTAAACAATTCGTGGGGGTTATCTATGGCAAACGAAAAAACGAAAGCTCTGATAGTCGTAGACGTGCAGAATGATTTTTGTCCCGGCGGATCTCTGGCTGTGGCGAACGGGGATGAAGTCATCGCGCCTTTGAATAGGTTGATCAAAGAGTTTCTCGATCGCGGCGAGCCGGTATTCAAGTCACGCGACTGGCATCCAGCCGCAACCAAACATTTTATTCCCTACGGTGGGATCTGGCCGGTTCATTGTGTTCAGAATACGCCCGGCGCCGAGTTTCGCGCCGGACTCTCTGAGGACCCGCGCATTACCGTAATTTCAAAAGGAATTGATGAAAGCGCCGATGGCTATTCGGCGTTCGACGGAACTGACCTCGCCGGGATTCTGCGCGATCAAGAAGTCAAAGAAGTTTGGGTGGGAGGGCTCGCGACCGACTATTGCGTGAAGCACACTGTGCTCGATGCGCTCCGGCAGGGCTTTGAGGTAAAGGCACTGGCCGATGCCATGCGCGCGGTCAACGTCAAACCTGACGACGGCGCCTTGGCGATAGCAGAGATGCGCACAGCGGGCGCGGAGATTATCGGCACGGCAGTAGCCGGAACGTAAGGGAGGGCGCCTCATTGGTAACCTCAACGCCCTTCCTCACGGTCGGGCTTCTGCCTCGCCCTCAATGGCAATGACGCTTGCACTCATTTCTCGCCTGCTTGGCCGCGTCCTCGCAAACCTTTCGCTGGCGCTTGTAAGGGATGGCCTTGCAAATGTCTTTTCGCAGATTGTAGCGATCTTTGCAGCGATCCTTACAGTCATTCCTGGCGCCTGACACTGGCCCCGCGGCAGCAAGCGTCCCGAGACAAACCAACAACATTAAGCTCGATCGCAGCATAGACGGAGTTCTTTTCATCTCGATTTCTCCTTTTCGGTCCAACTGGTATTTTGCGCGTCGGTATTCTGTCGCGCCAATAAATAGATGTGGCCGTCCCGAGGGCGTCCGGCGAACTTTGGAGGAGAGCTGTTAGGATACTACCGCAGACCAACATTCAAAAGGCGGGCCGGATGGCAGCGTCGTACGGCGTTAAGCGGCGCACAGAGTACCGACTCTAGTCGGGTTTTATGACGCGAGAAAGAACCCAACTGAAGTTGGTACTCTAAACGCCCTTGAAATCAAGATCTCACCCAACGAGTCCATGGATTCTGGATGGCGCAACTGGACGTGATATTATCTTCGCCCAATGGGCACGCTGAATATCGATCGCTATCACGCAGCGATGGGTGACGCATCTTACAAAGACGTCACGCGCGTTCATGGCAAGCCACTCAGCGACACCATCGCCACCTTTTATGTGACGCAGCGAAAGCTCCCGTTTGCCCCGGTCCTGGGGCACGAGCGTTTGATTCGCCTGCTCGTGGATAGTCAAATCGATCGGCCGCGGCTGCGCTTTCTCGAGCAGGACCGCGGCGGACTCCAACGCTTTGCCAAAGCCATCGAAGACATTCAGTTTGCCGGCAGTATTCGCGCCGTACGCCCCGGCACGATCATGTTTCCACAGCAACCGGTCGCCGACATCACTGGAAAGTTCGGCCTCACCCAGGCACAGGAGATCAAGTTCGAACACGCTTTCGATCTGCCCATGACCACCGCCAGCGTCGCCATGCAATTTCGCATGGCCGCGGGTAGTCGCTGGCTCTCGGATTTTTCGCTGCGCCGCAACGGTGATATTGAACGCGCGGTAGACATCGCAACCTATGCATTCATCGGCGGCTTTAACGACACCTCGAACATGGAAGCAGCGCACCGTCTGGACATCCCGGCGGTCGGAACCGAAGCACATTATTGGCAGCAGGCTTACCTGGCATATCTCTACGAGCCGGAGATCGAACCGCGAACCGGACAGCCCAAGCATTTTGAGCAGGTCGCTTTCGAATGCTGGCTCGATGCGAATCCCAACGGCACCACTCTTTTGCTGGACACGATTGACGTTTACATGGGCGCGGTGCACGCCGCGATGGCTGCCACTTCGAATGAAACTCGACGCAAAGCTTTCAAAGGCTTCCGCGTCGACTCGGGCGATCTGGCCGAGTTAGGCAAGTGGTGCCTGCGCTTTTTTGAAGCGAATGGCCTGAAAGACTTGCGGCCCAACTTGACCGGCGATCTCGATGTCGAAAAAGTGAAACAGATCGTGGCTACATTTCCCGAAGCCGCAGGCTTTGGCATCGGCACCAAACTCTCAAGTGAAGTTAAGAACGTGGCCGGGGTGATCTTCAAAGCATGCATGATCGATGGCCTTCCCACTTTGAAGGCTTCCAATTCCCTGGAGAAGACTACCCTGCCCGGATGCATGCAGGTCTTTCGCGGTCTTGATGCCGCCGGCAATTACCTTGGGGACGTCACCGGCCGCGAAGACGAACAGATCGAAATTCCGGGCGCCGTCACCGTTAAGCGCCTGCTGCAGCCGTTCTGGGAAAACGGACAGCACTCGGCCATCCCCTCGATCGAAAAACAGAAAGCCTTTGTTGCCGATCAGATCAGGCGTTTCGCGGATCTGCACAACTATCCCCGGACGCTGAGCCCTGGTTTGACGAAGCTGCGTGACGAACTAACGGAAAGAATGCAGGCCGACAGTTCAGGTTGGGAGAGAGTTTTACGGCTACCGGAAGAAATGCCGGAAGAGTTGGCCCAAACCTGACAGGATCCCCCGAAGGAGCTCCTCACCTATGCGACGTCAACTACTCATCATTACTGTTATTCTCCTGTTAGCTCTCTTCCTAAGTGGTTGCGAAGTGATGTTCACTCATGCACCCGCTGGGAAATTCAGAACAGACAAATCACTCATCGGTACTTGGATTGCCCAGCAAAAGGGCAAGGAAGCCATGACTCTCAAATTGGACCAGGGTGCTGGTGAAGCGATCAAGGTCTCAATTCTGCCGCCCGATCCCGACGAGAGGAACCCCGTCTTTACCGGAAATGTCTTAGTAATAGCCAATCGTTCCTATTTGGTTTTGAACCCCACAAACGAGGACCGGGACAAAGGTTTTCTTATCGCCCGGTACGAAATCACTGGGGAGGAGTTGGTAACCTGGATTCCGACGGAAGAAAAGTTCAAGAACCTAATTCAGCAGAAAAGAATAATCGGCGAAGCTCGATCGATGAGCGCCCTGGTGAGCGATAGCCCCGAAAATGTAGCCAAACTTTTCGAATCAAAGGACATTGAAGACGCGTTCGAGCCATTCGGGACGTTCCGAAGGGTCAAGCGCTGAACTTCCGATTAAATGGCGCCTTAATTTGAGGTGAGGTCAGTACCGAGAGCGGACCAGGATCCCCAAGCGGGCAACCCGCTTGGGATGTGCGACCGGGTACGATCCTCGCAGTCTCGACTCTCGGTATAGTTGCGACCCGGTCGCTACCGCTCCCGGTACTGATTCCATGACTGTCGTCGACGGCTCGATGGCTGCGATCGCCAGCCTCATGTATACTCGGATTCTCTCCAAACACGTCAAGAGGTTGGATTCCGGCTATGAAAGTTTTCCTGATTGCTTCGCTAATTCTGTGTCTGCCATTGCTCAGTCTGGCACAAACATCGCGCAAGGCCTTCGCCTACGATTACAACATCGACGATCTTCCCAACGGACTGCGCGTGGTGACGGTGCCGACGGATTATCCAAATCTGGTCGCGCTTTACATCGTGGTGCAAACCGGCTCGCGAAACGAGCCGGAGAAAGGCAAGAGCGGGTACGCGCACCTTTTCGAGCACTTGATGTTTCGCGGCAGCGAGCACTATTCCGGACAAGAGCGCGACGCGATTCTGAAGAAGGCCGGAGCGGATTCAAATGCCTACACCACCGACGACCGCACCGTTTATCACGAAGTCTTTTCCAAAGATGATCTGGACAAAGTTATCGAACTCGAAGCCGATCGATTTCAGCGTCTGAAATATCCACTCGACGGTTACAAAACCGAAACCAAAGCCGTGTTGGGCGAGTTCAATAAGAACAGCGCCGATCCGGAAGAGAAAGCTTACGAAGTCCTGCGCGCGACCGCGTACAAAGTCCATACCTATTCGCACACCACGATGGGCTTTATCGAAGACATCGAGGACTTTCCCAATCAGTACGACTACAGTCTGCAGTTCTATGGGCGTTACTACCGGCCCGAGTACGCGACGATAGTCGTAGTCGGCGATTTGAAGCGCGATGAAGTGCTCGCGATGGTCAAGAAATATTTCGGCGATTGGAAACGCGGCAATTATGTTCCCGACATTCCCACCGAGCCCGATCAAACCGCGCCACGCGAAGCACATGTCGATTGGCCTTCAGAGACTTTGCCCCTGGTTTATGTAGCGTTCCGTGGTCCGGCGTATTCGGACTATAAGAAAGACAAGGCGGCGCTCGATCTGCTGGCGCCGATTGACAAGCTTGATTCCACTCGCTCGCGTTTGCGTTACGGGTTCGCTCTGGGAATGAATAGCTCGGACGCGATCGCTGGAGCGATGGCCGGCTATATCGGACTGCGGCGCACGCCACTAACGATCGATAAGTTGTTTGCGCCCTACGATACGATCACGCCGGAAGATATGCGCCAGATGGCGGCAAAGTATTTTGTCGATAGTCATCGGACCATCGTCACCCTTAGTTCAAAGAAGGAGATGGCGAAGTGATGTTAAGACGAAAGAGATTAACTCTTCCTTACGGAAGTACGGTTGAAAGACCAGCGCCGATGAGCGCCGAAGGCGCGACAGATCGTAGCCTGGGGCAAGCGCAGCGCCGCCCTTGGATCGCATTGATGAAACGTCCGCGCCCTGACGGGGCGCGAAGCAAACGTGCCCGCAGCCGTTCCTCGATATATTCCCTTGCACCCCTTCAGGGTGCAGTCAGGAGATCATACCGTGACCAGGGGCAGCGCCCTTCGCGCTTGCCCCTGGCTACCTTCTTCTGCGCCTACAGGGCAACATCCGTGCGCAGCGTCGCGGTGATCATCTCACTCGCTCTTGTCATTATCGCCGGAGTTCCGACGGCTTTTATCCAAAATTCACACGCGAATACGGGAACATCTCATTCCATGAATTTAGCTGAAACCAACACAGTGCTTTTGCCTAACCGTTCACCGCTGGTTACCTTTCGCATCCTGTTCATGACGGGCTCGGCCTACGACCCAAGAGGCAAAGAAGGCCTGGCATCATTGACGGCCGCGATGCTCGCCGACGGTGGGTCGCGCTCTAAAACTTTTTCTGAAATCACCAACTCGATGTACCCGATGGCCACTTCGTTCGAGTGGCAGGTCGATAAAGAAATGACTGTGTTCTCAGGCAGCACGCACATCGACAACCTGGACAAGTACTACTCGTTGATTCGCGAGATGCTTCTTGATCCGGGATTTCGCGATGACGATTTCAAGCGTCTCAAGGAAGACGCGATCAACTACCTGAAGACTTCACTGCGCGGCGGCAACGATGAAGAGTTGGGCAAAGAAGTGCTCTTCACGATGATTTATCCGAGCAGTCACGCGTACGGTCATCAAAATATGGGCGCGATAGGCGCTCTGGAGAAAATGACTATCAAAGACGTGCGCGACTTCTATCAGACCAACTTTACCCAAGCCAATCTGGTTATTGGATTGGCCGGCGGCTATCCCGAGAGGTTTCCCGCACAGATGCAGACTGACTTTGCCAAACTTCCCAAAGGCAGCGCTAATGGACTAAAACTTTCAAAGCCGGTGCAGACGCCGGGGACTAAGATCGAAATCGTCCAGCGCGAAACTCGCTCGACGGCCGTGTCGCTCGGTTTTCCGATCAATGTAACGCGGCCGAATAACGACTGGCCGGCGCTGGCGGTCGTGGCTTCTTACTTTGGCCAACATCGTTCCAGTAATAGCTATCTCTATCAGAGACTTCGCGAAGCGCGTGGCTTGAACTATGGCGACTACGCCTACATCGAATACTTTCCGCGCGGCATGTTTCAGTTCGAGCCCGACGCAAATCTCGGCCGGCAACAACAAATTTTTCAGATCTGGATTCGTCCGGTCGAGCCTCAGAATGGCCACTTCGTTTTGCGCGCCGCGCTGTACGAATACGACAGGCTGGTGCGCGAGGGAATGTCCCAGGAAGCGTTCGAATCGACCCGCGAGTTCTTGTCAAAGTACGTTAACGTGTTGATCGCGACGCAGGACGCGCAGCTGGGGTACGCTCTCGACAGCCGCTACTATCGCATCGCGGACTTTCCGGCTTACATGCGGGAGCAACTGGCGAAGCTCACCCTCGACGATGTGAATCGGGCCATCAAGCTCTATCTGAAATCCGATGCGATGCGCATCGCGGTAGTAACCAAAGACGCCGAAGGCTTGCGGAATGCGATTCTGAGCAACAAGCTCTCACCGATTACTTACAACGCGCCCAAACCGAAAGAGATCACAGACGAAGATAAGATCATCGAGAATTACAAGATCGGCGTGAAGCCTGCTGACGTGATTATCGTGCCGGTCGAGAAGGTGTTTCAGTAAATGTGGCCTTTCAAATTCTTTCTGCCAGCCATCCTGATCTTAACCGCTGTTTCCTGTTGGCTATGTCCGCCCGGCGTGTCGCAGGCCTTTGGGCAGTCGAAATACATTCCAGTAACCAAGTACGATCCGAAGCGCGATGCTGTTCAGGATATCCAGGAGGCCATCAAGGGAGCACAGCGTGCTCACAAACGTATCTTGCTGGACGTAGGTGGCGAATGGTGTAGTTGGTGTCACACGCTGGACAGGTTTTTCGAGGCACACGCCGAACTGATTCAATTGCGAGACAAGAATTTTGTCACGGCGAAGATCAACTTCAGCGAAATTAAAACAAAGACGTCTTGTTCCGGTTCGGGGACATTCCTGGCTATCCTCACATATTCGTGCTTGATTCGGACAGCAAGCTACTGCTTTCAAAGAATACCAGCGCAGTGGAAAAGTAGGAAGTCGTACGACCTGCAAAGGCTTACGGCGTTTCTAAAAGAATGGGCGCCTGCCGGCATGCAATAATCCTTACCACCACACGTTTCAAAGAATCGTCTACAATTCGAAGCGCCGAAAGCGCGAAATGTAAAAGCCTGGGGCAACGCCTCAGGTTTGCGGCCCATTGGAATTCGAAAAGCGCTGAAGGCGCGAAATCACACCGAGAGCGAGAAGAAAGAAATGCCTCAATCATTATCTTCAGTTCTGGTTCATCTTGTCTTCAGCACAAAACACCGCGAGCCTTTCATCACGCCGATAGTTGAACCAGAATTGCACCGATACATGGCGTCAATCTTTCGGGAGTTGACGTCACCATCGCTGGCAATCGACGGAACCGTAGATCACGTTCACATTCTCTTCGCGCTCGGTCGAGTAATCACCATTGCTGACCTCGTGAAGGAAATCAAAACTGGTTCGTCGAAATGGATCAAAACCAAGGGGCGCGAATTTGGAAACTTTCATTGGCAGAAGGGCTACGGAGCATTCTCGATTGGTCAATCAAACGTAACCTTGTTGAAGCGTTACATTCTCGGCCAAAAGAAGCACCACCAACGCGTCACCTTTCAGGATGAATACCGTAAATTCCTCAAGGCTTATAGAGTGGATTACGACGAACGATATGTATGGGATTGAGTTTCATTTCGCGCCTTCAGCGCTTGGTCGGTTTGTGAAACGCAACCTGGGGCGTTGCCCCAGGCTTTTACATTTCGCGCCTTCGGCGCTTTGGCTCACTTTGATTCCTTTCCGTCGGCGGTGTTGCCTTCGTTTTTTTCAATAAACTCGTTGACAGGAATGTTAGCCTCGGAAAGTGCCTTTAAGAAATGTTCGCGTACAGCTTGGTACTCGCTCTTGTCTCTCACGTAACGGTCCGGGCTCAGTCGATATGGAGGGCCTCCATACGTGAGAGTACCTTCCTCCTCCTCATCCTCTGTGTCGATTTCGTTATTACAAAACTGATCCAGCGTTTCATGCTTCAAGATTTCCTTTGGTGAGGGTTTCAATCCCCACAGGACTAGATCGTGAGTGCCTTCATGATTCAACAAATAGTCATAAAACTCCACGTTCAGTTTGGTCATGGGATCAGCCACGGAATTGACGATCTGTCGAGTAAGGAATTCAATTTTGCTAGTAGCAACCGATATCGTGCTGAATAAGTCAGCCACTCGCCGCGACTCGCTTTCAGACGTTAAGAATCGGTACATCATTCCCGACCACTGTAACTTTAGATAGTCTTGTACCTGCTCAAAATCAGAAAATGGAAACAGCGCATTGTTGACCACCTGCCCATGAACCTGAGTAATGAAATCAAATATCTTGTGAGAGTCTACCGACGGATATGAGATTTTCTCAGGGTCAATTGATTGGTTGCTTCGATTGTAATTGTACACATGAAATTGCTCGTAGACGCCTTGCTCTACCAAAGCAAAGATCGGTATTTTTGCTTTCACCGCTTCCAAATATTCTATGTTTGTGATCGATTTCTCAGATTCCTTGTAACGGCCCCCATACCTTCCGCCAATTATTAAGACCATTACTTGACACGAAGGCACCTCAGCCAAGCACGCGTCCTGAACATGAAGAGCTGGATCGTAAAACACGTTTCCCTCTTCACTTAGAATCGGTTCCTATCCGAGATTGCGGATAAAGAACTTGAGATTCTCACGTATATATTTGAGATCGTAGCAGGTTGAGCTTACGAATACTCTCGGGGTTGGCATGGGAGTGTCCCTTCTATTTTTGGAGTTCGACTTCGCACAGTACCATACGCTATTCACCCACGCCGGCCGGTAATGGATATTTCTTCTTGGTGGATACGGTTGCCGCGGTTTCTTGCGGCGCAGGCACTGCTGGTGAGTCGCTAACAGATTCGTTCTCTGCAGGCCGCGCCGCATTCCTGCTAGTTGGCGCCAATTTGCGAACGACCTTGGTCACGGGCGCGCTAAATCTGGTCGTGGCCCTGGCCCAACGCCGCCAGCGCGCCGTCGAACTCAGATCATCGAGCAGCGAATACACGACCGGCGTAGCGACCAGGGTCAGCAGCAGCGACAATGACTGTCCGCCGATGACTACGATTGCGATCGAGCGCCGCTCTTCCGCTCCCGGACCAGTGCCCAGGGCCAGCGGGGCCATACCGGCAACCAGCGCCAACGTCGTCATTAAAATTGGCCGCAGGCGATCGCGATTGCCCTGGACGATGGCTGCTTCGCGCTCCATGCCGAGCGTCCGTAGGTTGTTCATGTGATCGATTTGCAAAATCGCGTTCTTCTTGACGACGCCAAACAACACCAGGATTCCCAGCGCTGAATAGAGGTTCAACGTATCACTCAACAGCCACAACGAAAGTAAGGCAAATGGAATTGACAACGGCAGACTAAGCAAAATTGTCAGCGGATGGATCGTGCTCTCGAACTGCGAAGCGAGAATCATGTACATGAAAATGATCGAGAGCAGGAAGGCCCACAGAAACTCGACGAACGTTTTCTCGAGTTCGCGTCCGCGGCCGGCCACGGTCGTCGAATAAGCCGGCAGCAGATTCATCGCCGTCGCGGTCTTGCGCAAGGCGTCAAGCCGGTCGGCCAGGGCAAAGCCGGGCGCCACGCCTGCTCGCATTGATGCCTGCCTTTGCCGATCGAGCCGATCGATGCGCGAAGGGCTGAAGTCCTCCTTGATATCAACCAGGCTGTCCAGACGCACCAGTCCCCCGCGCGATGAAGGCACATACAACCGGGAGATCGTCGCGGTGTCCTTACGATCCTGTTCAGTCAGCCGCAACTGCACGTCGTAGTCTTCGTTAACCGAAGGATCGCGGAAACGCGAGACCTGATCGTCGCCGCCAACCATCAAACGCAAGGCGGTGGAAATGTTCGAGGTGTCGACTCCGAGATCGGCGGCCCGATCACGGTTGATGTGCACGCGCAGTTCCGGCTTATCCAGCTTCAAAGTCGTGTCGGCGTCGACGATGCCGCCGATCTCTTTGGTTTTTTCTCGCAAAGTATCGGCGTATTTGGCCAGCTGTTGCAGCTCCGGACCGCGAAATACAAAGTCAATGTCGGTATTGCCGCCACCGATGTTAAAGCTCGGAGCGTTGCGGACGGCGAAGCGGAGCGGAGCATACTTCTGCATGCGGCGCCGCACCTCCTGCATCACGTCACGCTGGGTATAATTGCCGCGCCAGGCTGCCAGAGGATGTCCGGCTTTGATCGATTCCCAAAGCTTGGTCAAAGAGAATACTCGCTCTCCATGTGGCGCAATGCGCACATAAACTCCACCCTGGTTCACCGCGCCCAAAAACGATCCGCCCGACGAAGAAAGAACCAAACGCACTCCCGGGGTCGAGAGTATGTCCTTCTCGATCGACTGCATCGTGTCATTCATCGCGTCGATGTTCGTGCCTTCAGGGGCGTTGACGTTGACGTCGAACTCCGCTTCGTCGACATCGGTGGGAATGTATTCCTGTTTGACGACGCGATACAGCGGAATGCTGGAGAGGGCGACCGCGATCGCAATCACGGCGACGACAGCGCGATGACGCATCGCCAGCCGGAGCAGCCAGGTGTAAAAGCGATCGATGAACGAATAGAAACCACGCCGTGAAGAAGCCGCAGACACCGTATCGTGATGGTGCCCAATCTCTGATACGTGACCCACGGCGGCGTCTTTGGCGCGCAGTAAACGCGCGCTCATCATCGGCGTCAGCGTAAACGAGACGAGCAGCGAGACCAGGACGGCCACCGCCGCGGTGATACCGAACTGAAACAGAAAGCGGCCGGAAATCGATGACATGAACGAGACGGGAAGAAAGATCACCACCAGTGAGAACGTCGTGGCCATCACGGCCAGGCCGATATCGGCCGTGGCTTCCTTCGCGGCACGCATGGGTGTGATTCGCTTTTCTTCGACAAAGCGAAAGATGTTTTCCAGAACCACAATCGCGTCGTCGATCACGACGCCGACCATCAACACGAGCGCCAGCATCGTTACGCCGTTGAGCGTGAAATTCATTGCGCGCATCATCGCGAAAGTCGAAATCACTGAGCACGGAATCGCGATCGCCGCAATCAGAGTCGAGCGCCACGAGCGCATGAACAAGAGCACAACCAGGCTGGCGAGAATGCTGCCCAGTACCAGATGCCGTGTAATTTCATGAAGCGCCGCCCCGATGTATCGCTCCTGATCGCGAATTACTTCCATCTTCACATCTGCAGGCAGTTGCGCCGCGACGTGCGCCATTTGCGTCTGCACGTTGTGAATGACCTCGACGGTGTTCGCGCCCGATTGCCTCTGCACTTCCAGAGTCACCGTTGGCGTGCCATTCAAACGTGCAATGGAGCGCTGCTCTTTCGTGCCATCTTCGACCCGACCGATGTCGCGAATCCGGACCGGCGAGCCATTAATATTGGCGACCACCAGATCTTCCATCTCGCGCGGATCGGTGTAACGTCCCAGCGTGCGCAGAACGAGTTCCCGCTTTCCCGTCTCGACGTTGCCGCCAGGAACGTCGGCGTTCTGGCGCTGCAAAGCGTCGTGCACCTGACTGATCGGAATCTTGTAAGCAGCCAAACGCTCGGCGTCGATCCAGACATTTATGGCGCGATCGAGACCGCCAACGACGTTCACGGCGCCGACTCCGCCCGCGCGCTCTAACTGAACCCGCACGACTTTGTCGGCGTACTCAGTGAGCTCGCGAATCGAACGTTGACCGGAAAGCGCAATGGTGACTACTGGCGTGCTGTCGTTATTGAACTTGGCAACTACCGGCGGCTTGGCGTCGGGCGGCAAATTGCGGACAACCGTGCTGACGCGATCGCGCACGTCCTGCGCCGCGGTGTCGATATCGCGATTCAGATTGAAAGTCGCCAGAATGATCGAATTGCCCTGAACCGAGACTGAACGCAGGTTGTCAATGCCATCAACTGTATTGACGACTTCTTCGATAGGTTGCGAGACCAGGGTCTCGATCTCTTCCGGAGAAGCGCCGGGCAGGTTGGTGCGAACACTGACGGTGGGTAGATCGACAGATGGAAAACGATCGACGCCGAGCTTGAAATAACTCGCCGAGCCAACCACGACCAGCGACAAGACAATCATCGCGGCAAAGACCGGACGGCGAATACAAATTTCGGCGAGCTTTTGCACTGGAAGTTTAGTTCACTCGTTCCTGCCAGAGTTTGGGATCACGACTCCCATGTAGCACTGCGATCACTTGGATCCATTAGCACTCGATAATAAATTAAGTAAGGGAATCTGCGCAGCGTCCCGCGCCGAACATCACGAAATGCCACTGCGTACATTTGCGGCATCGCCGCGATACGCTCGAGCACATGATCGACTGACTCGGCGAAAGCGATTTCCAGTCCGGGACTTTGTGTTGCGTACCAGTCGCGTGCATCTTTCAAATCCGCTTCGGCCTGGGGCCGCAGAATGATCGGCAGGCTCATTGCTTTTCAAACAGTCGCTTCTTGACCTGCTCCCAGGGAATGCCTGCTTCTGGATTCGCTTCAGCATCCTTCAAACGACGATCCAGTTCATCTTTATGCCACTCCGGAACGGGTAACGTTTCCAGGGAATCAGAAATGCTATCCCAAAGTTGAGAGATCAGATCCAGCCTCTGTGATACTGTTAGCTCCGCCTTCAGGACTTCATCAGCCAGATTTGATTCGGCTTGTGACATCTGATTTTTCTCCTGTCAATTAAAATCTAAAACTCAGTCACCGCTTGTCCTGACTGCAGATTCCCTGGATCGACGATCACGCTTTGACCAACGTTGACGCCGGCCTTGATCTCAATCCAATCGGGTCCCCGGCGTCCGGTCGTGACTGCTTTTTCTGTCGCCTTTCCATTTTCTATCAACATTACTTTCTCGATCCCGGCGAAAGTAACGATTGCGCTACTGGGAACCGTGACCGCGGTGCTGGTCTGATCGGTAACGATCTCGGCGCGCACGAACGCTCCCGGACGCAGACGGCCGTTGTTGCGCACGTCGGCTTCGACGGCCAGGACACGGTTCTGTTCGCTGATAGTCGGACTGAGCCGTTTGACGTAGCCGAGGTAGACTTCGGCATCACCTTCGACGGTGACTCGCACACTCTGACCGTTGCGAATGCTGTGCGACTCGCGCTCAGGAACGTTGACCTGCAATCGCAGAGGGTCGATGCGGACGATGTTTACGATGGGCGCGCCGGCGGCCAGGTACTCTCCGACGCTCGCCTTTTTCTCTTGCACTACACCTTCCAGAGGCGCGTATACGATCGTATCGGCGAGTTGTTGTCTTGCCAGCGCCAGTTCTGAACGCCTCTGCGCCAGTAGGCCCTGACGATTCCGAATCTCTTCCAGGGAATCCTGATAGCGGCTCAAGGCAACCTTGTATTCTGAGTCGACCGTGTCAAACTCGGCGTGCGGAATTACACCCTGCTGTACCAGCTTAGCGGCGCGATCTCGTTTCGATTTCGCGTCTTCCAGTACGGCTTTCGCCTGTCGCACGGTGCCGGTCTCTTCGGCCGTCACCCGATCGTCGGCGCCATCGGGCGATAAACCGAGACGCGCGCGCGCCTGGGCCAGAGCGGCTTCCGCCTGTTGCACGCGCAGCTGGTAATCCTGCTGTTCTACCTGGGCGATCGCCTGTCCCTTGTGGACCACACTGCCGAGATCGATTGAAATCGTTTGCAGCCGGCCCGGCACTTTAATGCTCAGCGTCGTATGATCGTAAGCCGCCAGAGTTCCGTTCACCGTGACGGTTTGACCAATCGGCATTTCCGCGACTTTGACGGTTTTGACCTGGCGCGGCTGGCCCTTGCTCTCGGGACTGGCGGCTTTTCCTGAAGCTGGATAATCGCTCTTACAGGCCAGCGGGCCGAGGGGCAACAGCGCGAACAATGAAATTAAAGCAAGGCCGGAAGTTCGCATGTTAAGGGCTCTAATCGAAAACAGGGACATGGTTGGTTGTTCGATGGTTTATTCGGGAAAACTAAGGACAGTCTAGCATGAAGACGCCTCTGGCCTGAGTATGGTTACGGTCCCGGAGCAGCCATGGCTTTTCCACGACCAGCACGGATTACTTCGTCCATCGTCCCCCGGATTCCTTCCGAGATTGCCGATAGTCGAGGCACAATTAATTATTCAAAGAAATCGCTTGCGTCTGACGCTACGTCAGAGTTTAGCATTAGTCTGTTTTGGGGGTACGCCGATGGGACAGAGTGAGGAAAAGCTTTTTCAGGCCCAAGAATTCGCAAAACTTTCCGGCGTAACTGTGCGCGCCCTGCACCACTACGACCGGCTCGGTTTGCTGAAGCCGAGTCGACACACGCGCGCAGGGTACCGGCTGTACAGCGAGAACGACGTGGAGCGCCTGGAGCAAATCGTAGCGCTGAAATTCATTGGCTTGTCTTTGAAACAGATCAAGGAGGTGCTCAGTCGAAAGTCCCTTGATCTTGCCAGCACCCTCCAACAACAGCGCCAGGCCATCGAGGAAAAGCGCAATCGTCTGGATTTGGCAATTAAGGCGATTCAGCGAGCGGAAAACGTCGTGGCCGCCAACAACCAACCCGACTGGGGAACATTCGTAAAAATAATCGAGGTGATAAACATGCAAAATGATATGGATTGGAGCAAGAAGTACTACTCGGAAGAAGCGCAGCAAGAAATTGCGAAACGTGCCGCGACCATTCCGTCTGCAGTGATCGAGCAGGCTCAACGCTACTGGGTGACGCTCATTAAGGAAGTCGAGACCGCGGTAGCCGCGCACGAAGATCCGGCGAGTGAACACGCGCAGGCGTTGGCAGCTCGTTGGACGGAACTGCTCAAAGGCTTCACCGGTGGCAATCCTGAAATTCAGGGTGGTCTCAACAAAATGTACGCGGACAGAAACAACTGGCCCTCATCAATGCCCAAACCGTTTAGCGATGAAGCGCAAGCTTTCATCGTTAAGGCGATAGGACATCGAAAAGGGTTGTGATTCGGATCGCGGACATGCTGTTCGCCTGAGCGTGCAGCGAGAATGGTTCTTTGTTGCCGGTCAATCCAACAAATTTAGATTGAAGCTGCGATTGAGGTCGTCGTGGGAGCAGAGATCATCCAAAGCTCTTGCGGAAGAGGTATGACATTTTGATGAAGAAGGTGCGGCCATTGCGCCGGAAGCCGGGTTCCAGTTGGCCACTGAAGGGATTGAACCCGTTGCGACTCAGATCGTCGTTATAGCCGATGTACATGGCGGTGCCGGGATTCGGCGTCCAGCCGAAAAGGAATTGGCCCTTGACGTTCGATGCTATGGAATCAAAGTCGATCCGTCCGCGAGCAAAAATGAATCTGGTGAATTGATAAGTACTGCGCAGTGAGACAATGTTCTCGTCAAAGGCGAGCAGCCCGGTGTCGTACCGCCTGAGTCTTTCTTTGGTGAAGCTCAGACTGAGATTCAATGGCGTCGATGGCCGGTAGTTCACAGTGGCGTCGAAGTGCAGAAAAGCGCCGGGTCCCGGGTCCTGGGGAGCGGTGCAAACTGGCGGAGGAACCGGTCCGTTGCAGAGACCCGCAGCTTGAGCGTTGCGTGCGGCAACCGCCGGGATGCTTACACGCGGAAAACGCGGACCGGCGCCGAAATCGAAATCGAGACTGCCGGCCCTGCCATTGATGAACATATTGAAGTCAACCTTCTTCATCGGCGTCGAACCCGCGAACATGTACAGACCTTTGTTGTAAGCGGATCGTTCATCGTCGGCTCCCCAGAACGTGCAGGTATTGGTCAACGCACAATTTGATGCCGCTGCTTTGCGGGTGGGGCCAAACTCTCGTTCGAAGACCCGCTCGTAGCCCTGGTCGTAACCAACCCCGAGATAAGTCTGTCGCCTGAAGCTGAACTGAATTTGTGATTCGTTATTGAAAACCTGAGAGCGCCCCTGCCAGT
>WNFR01002578.1_pt1 | contig 19357 bp, 14 predicted proteins | sample 5400221 | NCBI WGS metagenome assembly WNFR01 (sample SAMN13153357, study PRJNA577476) | soil metagenome | isolation source: 40 cm soil under Madrone tree | place: USA:California | collected 2016-06-14 | reverse complement strand
GGACAGGTGGCCGTCGCGCACTCGATCTCGGCCGGCCTGGATTACCCCGGCGTCGGCCCCGAGCACGCCTACTATAAGGATGCCGGCCGCTTCGCGTTCGTGTCGATCACCGACGAGGAGGCGCTCGAGGGCTTCCAGGCGCTCACGCGGCTGGAGGGGATCATGCCCGCCCTCGAGTCGGCCCACGCCGTTGCCCACGCGATGCGCCTGGCCAAGACCCTGCCGAAGTCGAAGGCCATCGTGGTCGGTCTGTCCGGGCGCGGCGACAAGGACGTCCACGTCGTGGCGAAGGCGCTCGGCATGGAGCTCCGATGAAGGCTCCAGCGACCCGGCTCGACGAAACCTTCACGCGGCTGCGCGCGCGCGGCGAGCGGGCGCTGGTCGCCTACCTCATGGCCGGCGACCCGTCGCTGGCCGAGACGGGGCGGCTCGTGATCGAGGCGGAGCGCCGCGGCGCCGACGTGATCGAGCTGGGCGTGCCGTTCTCCGATCCGATCGCCGACGGTCCGGTGATCCAGCGCGCGGGCGGCCGGGCGCTCGCGGCGGGGACCACCCCGTGCTCGCCTTCGGGCTCAAGAGCTTCGCACGCACGGCCGCCGACGCCGGCGCCGACGGCGTGATCGTGCCCGACCTGCCGTACGAAGAGTGCGAGCCGCTGCGCGCGGAGACGGAGCCGGCCGGCCTCGACATCATCCAGCTCGTGGCGCCGACCTCGACGCCCGCGCGCGTCAAGACGCTCGCGCGGCTGTCGCGCGGCTTCGTCTACCTCGTTTCGCTGACCGGCATCACCGGCGAGCGGCGTGAGCTGCCGAAGGACCTCGACGTCCAGATCCGCACCCTGCGCCTCGTGACCACCAAGCCCGTCTGCGTGGGCTTCGGCGTCTCCACGCCCGAGCAGGTGGCCGCCGTCGGCAAGCTCGCCGACGGCGTCGTCGTCGGCTCCGCCATCGTCCGCACGATCGAAGCCCACGCCAACACTGCCGCCCTGGTGGAGAAGGTGGGAGAATTCATCGCCATGCTCAAACATCCCCTCCGCGCAAGTTCGAGCGCGGGCTTTGCCCGCGCAATCGAGGGGGGAGGCACGGAGGAGCGCGCCGTGAGGCGCGCGACGACGGTCGGAAGGGGGGCGAAGCCCCCCTCCGAGACGTAAATGGCCTGGTTCAGACGCAAGCCCGAAGAGACGGCCGGCCGGCCCCAGAAGGTCAACATCGCCGAGGGCCTGTGGATCAAGTGCGACTCCTGCAAGGAGATCGTGTACCGCGCGGAGGTCGAGCGCGGCGGGCGCGTGTGCCCGAAGTGCCGCTACCCGTTCCGGATCGGCTCGCGCGAGCGCATCGGGCTGCTCGCCGACGCCGGCAGCTTCGAGGAGCGCCAGACCGGTCTCACGCCGGCCGACCCGCTCAACTTCAAGGACTCCAAGCGCTACCGTGACCGCGTGAAGTCGGCGCGGCAGAAGACGACGCTGGAGGAGGCGGTCATCACCGGCGTCGCGCGCATCGGCGGCTTGCCGACCGTGCTCTGCGTCTTCGAGTTCGACTACCTCGGCGGCAGCATGGGTTCCGTGGTGGGCGAGAAGCTCACGCGGGCCATCGAGCTGGCCATCGACAAGCACATGCCGGTGATCATCGTGTCCGCCTCCGGCGGCGCGCGCATGCAGGAAGGCATCCTCTCGCTCATGCAGATGGCGAAGACCTCGGCCGCCCTCGAGCGGCTGTCCGAGGCGGGGCTGCCGTACGTGTCGGTCCTGACCGATCCCACCACGGGCGGCGTCACCGCCTCCTTCGCCATGCTGGGTGACGTCAACGTCGCCGAGCCGCGCGCGCTCATTGGCTTCGCGGGACCGCGCGTGATCGCCGAGACGATTCGCCAGCCGCTGCCCGAGGGCTTCCAGCGCTCGGAGTTTCTCCTCGAGCACGGCCAGCTCGACCTCGTGGTCGAGCGCCGCGACCTCAAAGAAACGCTGCGGCGCCTGCTCGCCTTCTTCGCCGACCAGCCGACCGACCCGCCGCCCGAGCGCGCATGACCTACGCCGAGGCCGTCGCCCGGCTCCTCGCCCTGCGCGGCGGCGAGCACGCCGGCATGCGCCCGGGCCTCGAGCGCATCGAGACGCTGCTGGAGGCGCTCGGCAATCCGGAGCGCCGCTATACGCTCGTCCAGGTCGCCGGCACGAACGGCAAGGGCTCGGTGGCCGCGATGCTCGCCGCCATCCTCAAGGCCGACGGCCGCCGCGTGGGCCTGTACACCTCGCCGCACCTGGTGTCGTTCCGCGAGCGGATCCGCGTCGACGGCGAGGCCATCGCCGAGGACGACGTCGCCGACGGGTTCGACGCGATTGCCACGCTGGTGGCCCGCCTCGACGCCACGATGTTCGAGGCCAGCACGGCCCTCGCGCTCGATCACTTCGCGCGGGAGGCCGTCGATGTCGCCGTGCTGGAGGTCGGGCTCGGCGGGCGGCTCGACGCCACCACGGTCGGCACGCCGGCGGTGACCGCGATCGCGCGCATCGACCTCGACCACCAGGAGGTGCTCGGCGCCACCCTCACCGCCATCGCCGCCGAGAAGGCCGCCATCATCCGGAGCGGCGTCGCCGTGTCCGCCGCGCAGGCGCCGGAGGCGGCCGACGTGCTTCTCGCGCGTGCCGCGGCCGTCGGCGTGCCGCTGCTCATGGAGGGACGCGAGCTGAGCGTGCGCGTCCGGGCCCGCGACCTCGAGGCCCAGACGATCGACGCCGCGGGCCCCGGCTGGCGGCTCGAGGGGCTTCGGCTGCCGCTCCTCGGCGTCTACCAGCCCTCGAACGCGCTCGTCGCGCTGGCCGCCGCGCGCACTCTCGGCGTGCGCGACGCCGCCTGCCGCGAGGGGCTGGCGCGCGCGCGCTGGCCCGGGCGCTTCGAGGTGCTCCGCGCGCGCGACCGCATCGTCGTGCTCGACGGCGCGCACAATCCCGCCGGTGCGGCGGCGCTCGCGGCGTCGCTCACCGAGTGGTTCGGCACCACGCCGCTCACGCTCGTGTTCGGCGCGCTCCGCGACAAGGACGCGCCCGGGATGCTGGCGGCGCTGGCCCCGCGCGCGCGGCGCCTCATCTTCACCGCTTCGTCGAGCCCGCGCGCGGCGCGGCCGGAGGCGCTGCGCGATGCAGCGCCCCACGGCGCGGCCGTCGAGCTCGCGGATTCGGCGCCCGAGGCACTAGCCCTCGCCGCGCGCGAGCCGCGGACCCCCATCCTTTGTGTCGCCGGATCGCTGTCGCTGCTGGGCGACGTGCTGCGCGCGACGAGGGGCGATAAACCTTGCCCCATCGAAAAGGCGGCTGATAGCATAGACTCCCTTTTCTGACGGTGACTTCTGGGACACTTGAGGACGCGATTCCGCGGTCGACTCCGGCGTGTCGCGACGGGACTCTTGCTGGCCGTGGCCGTCGCGGCGACCGCCGAGGCGCAGCAGCCCCAGGTGCCCGTCACGGTGCCGACGGCGGCCGGTGACGTGACGATCATCGCCGACCAGCTCGAGCAGGCGGCGCCGGACCTGTTCATCGCCACCGGCAACGTCGAGCTGACGAAGGGCGCCGCGCGCCTGATGGCCGATCGCATCGAGCTGAACCGCGCCACCGGCGATGCCGTCGCCCAGGGCCGCGTGATCTTCTACGACGGCGAGGACCAGCTCACGGGGCAGCGTATCGAGTACAACGTGAAGACGGGCGCCGGCGTCGTGTACCAGGCCGAGGCCCACGGCGCGCCGTACTACCGCATCACGGGCGAGAGAATGGAGCGCCTCGGCGAGAGCGTCTACCACGTGAAGAAGGGCGTCTTCACCACGTGTGACGGCGACCCCCCCGACTGGGCCTTCCATTTCGGCTCCGCCACCGCGGACCTCAACGAGTTCCTGTACGGGACCAACGCGTCGTTCTGGGTGCGGAACATCCCGCTCATCCCGTTCGTGCCGTTCTTCGCCGCCGCCATCCGGCGCGAGCGCCAGACGGGTTTTCTGTTCCCGAAATTCGGCCAGTCCTCGCGCCGCGGCTTCTACGCGGAGCTGCCGTTCTTCTGGGCCATCGACGACAGCCAGGATCTGACGTTCTCGCCGCTCGTCTACTCCAACCTGGGCGAGGGGTTCAACCTCGAGTACCGCTATCTCCTGCCGGAAAGCCAGCGCGGGCGGGTCGGCGGGTTCTTCATGCAGGAGACAGCGAGGCACGATGCCTCACGCTTCGTGGGCACCACGCGCCAGGACTGGAAGCTCGGACCCCGCACCTGGCTCAAGGTGGACGCCACCGGCGTGTCCGACGATCGCGTGCTCCAGGACTACGGCGACGCCCTTGCCCAGCGCAGCGCGCAGCGGGTGGAATCGAACGTGTTCGTGACGCGCAGCTGGGACACGTGGAACCTCGTCGGTGACCTGTTCGCCTACCAGGATCTCACGACCCGGCGGCCCGTCGAGCTCAACCGCCTGCCCGACATCCGCCTGGTGGGCACGCCCCAGCCGCTGCACGACGTGCCCGGCGTGCTGTGGCAGTTCGACGGCAGTGCCGTCCGCTTCGTGCGCGTGATCGGCTCGGACGGCGACCGCGTGGACCTCCACCCCCGGGTGTCGCGGCCGATCCCGCTCGACGTGCTGACGCTCACGCCCTTCGTCGGGGGGCGTCTCACCGGCTACGACCGCACCGTCACCGGCTATCACAGCGCCGTGGGTGTGGCCGGCCTCGTCGAGGACACGAACGACGACACGCGCTTGCGCCGGCTGGTCGAGGTCGGCGCCGACCTCGAGACCAAGGTGTCGCGCGTGTTCGACACCGGCGGCGTCTGGAACATCGACGCCATGCTGCACACGATCGAGCCGCGGGTGAATTACACGTGGACCGCCGGCAAGGACAAGAACCGGCTGCCGCAGTGGACGGCCGCCGTCGACAACATCCAGGACTCGAGCCAGCTGGAGTACTCGCTGACCAACCGCATCCGGGGGCGCACGGTCGCGCTCGCGAACGCCGAGCCCGTGCGCTGGGAGCTGTTCCGGCTCACCCTCGGTCACGCCTACGACGTGCGCAAGGATCAGTGGGCGGACGCCTTCGGCACCCTCATCGTGGCGCCGACGCCGTTCGCGCGCTTTCGCAGCGACCTGTCGTATAGCCCCGCCGCGCACAACTTCCCGGCGGTGTCGGCCGGGTTCTCGACCCCGATCCGCCGCGGCCAGGTCGACCTCGGCGTGACCTACAGCGACCCGTCGCACAACACCTTCCTGCAGGGGGGATTCTTCGTGAGCCCCTGGGCGTGGCTGACCACGCGCGGCAGCATCAACTGGGAGCTGCGTACGAGCACGTTCGCGGAGAGTCGGCTCGCGATGGAGCTGCACTGGCAGTGCTGGGCGCTCGCCATCGAGCTCGTCAACCGGGCCAGGCGCGACGACGAGATCCGCTTCACCCTCAACCTCCTCGGCGTCGCCGGGCCGATCACCACCAGCGTGGGCCTGGGCGCCATCGAGTCGGGCGGCCAGCGATGATCCCGTTCCTCGACCTCACCCGGCAGCACGCCGCGCTCAAGGGCGAGCTGATGGCCGCCGCCGAGCGCGTGCTCGATGCCAGCCAGTTCGTGCTCGGCGGCGAGGGCCGGGCGCTGGAGGCGGAGCTGGCCCAGCTCTGCGGCGCGCGGCACGCCGTCGGCGTCGGCTCGGGCACCGACGCGTTGCGGCTGGCGCTCACCGGGCTCGGCGTCGGCCGTGGCGACGAGGTCCTCACGCCGGCGTTCTCCTTCGTCGCCTCGGCCACCACGATTCTGATGGCCGGCGCCACGCCCGTCTTCGTGGACGTGCAGCCCGACACGCTCACGATCGACCCGGAGGCGATGGCGCGCGCGCTCACGCCGCGTACGAAGGTCGTGATGCCCGTGCACCTCTACGGCCATCCCGCGGCCGTCGACCGCATCGCGGCCTTCGCGCAGGCGCGGGGCCTCGCCGTGCTCGAGGACAACGCGCAGGCGTTGGGCGCGACGTGGGGCGACCGGGTCGTCGGCGGCTGGGGCGACGCGGCCTGCCTGTCGTTCTACCCGACGAAGAACCTGGGCGCCTGCGGCGACGGGGGCATGGTCGTGACCACGCGTGACGACGTCGCCGAGCGCGTGCGGCGCCTGCGCCATCACGGCGACACGGGGCGCTACCAGCACGTGGAGCTCGGCTACTGCAGCCGCCTCGACGAGGTGCAGGCCGCGTGGCTGCGCGTGAAGCTGCGACGGCTCGGCGAGTGGACGGAGCGGCGGCGACACATCGCCGCGCGCTATCTCGCCGGGCTCGCCGGCCTGCCCCTGCGCCTGCCCGTCGAACGCCCCGGCGCGCGTCACGTCTACCACCTGTTCACGGTGCGCCATCCCCAGCGCGACGCGCTCGCCAAGCGTCTGGCCGACGCCGGCGTCGGCACCGCCGTGCACTACCCGCGGGCGGTGCCGGACCAGCCGCTGTTCGCCGCCGACGGCGAGCGGCGCTGGCCCGAGGCGTATCGCGCGGCGCGCGAGGTGCTCTCGCTGCCGTGCTTTCCGGAGATGACCGACGCCGAGGTGGACGGTGTGATCGACGCCGTACGCCGGGCCTGCGAGGACCTCGGATGACGGCGGCGGCGCGACTGCGCGAGCGGCTGGCCGGACAGCCGACCGTCGGGGTCATCGGCCTCGGCTACGTCGGCCTGCCGCTGGCCGTGGCCTTCGCCGAGTCGGGCGCGACGGTCATCGGCGTGGACGCCGACGCGCGCCGCGTGGCCGGGGTCAACGCGGGCGCGTCCTTCATCGAGGACGTCCCCGGGGCCGCCCTGCAGGCCCTGGTGAGAGCGGGCCGGCTGGCGGCGACGGGGGAGGTGGGCGGGCTCAAGGAGGCCGACGCCATCGTCATCTGCGTGCCGACGCCGCTCGGCAAGTCGAAGGAGCCGGACATCTCGTTCATCGTGGCCGCCGCCGACGCGGTGGCCACGATCATCCGCGCCGGCCAGCTCGTCGTGCTGGAGTCGACGACCTATCCCGGCACCACGCAGGAGATCTTGCTGCCGCGCTTCGCGGCGCGCGGGCTGACCGCCGGCCGGGACTTCTTCCTGGCGTTCTCGCCGGAGCGGATCGATCCCGGCAACCGGCAGTGGACGCTGCGCGACATTCCGAAGGTGGTGGGCGGCCTCACGCCGGCCTGCCGCGAGCTCGTCACCGCGCTCTACGCGCGGATCACGCCGCGCGTCGTCCCGGTGTCGGGCCCCGAGACGGCGGAGATGGTCAAGCTGTTCGAGAACACGTTCCGCTCGGTGAACATCGCGCTCGTCAACGAGTTCGCGATCATGTGCAGGAAGCTCGGGATCTCCGTGTGGGAGGTGGTGGCGGCCGCGGCCACCAAGCCGTTCGGCTTCATGCCCTTCTGGCCGGGCCCGGGCCTGGGTGGTCATTGTTTGCCGTCCGATCCCTATTACCTCTCGTGGAAGGTGCGGCTCGAGGGGTACGAGCCGCGCTTCATCACGTTCGCCGACGAGATCAACCGTCACATGCCCGGCTACGTCGTGCAGATGGTGACCGACGCGCTCAACGACCGCGCCCGCGCCGTGCGGGGAGCACACGTGCTGGTCCTGGGCGTCGCCTACAAGCCCAACGTGTCCGACACGCGCGACTCGCCGGCGCTGGAGATCATCGGCACGCTGCTCGTCAAGGGCGCGCGGGTGGCCTACCACGACCCCCATGTGCCGGCCATCACCGTGAACGGCGTGACCCTCGAGTCGCGCCCCGACGTGCGCGCGGGGGAATACGATCTCGTCCTCGTGCTGACGGCGCACGCGGGCTACGACTGGGGCGCCATCGTGAGCGCGGCGCCGGTGATCATCGACACGCGCAACGCCACCGCGGGCGTGCCCGACGCGGGCCGCGTGATCCGCCTGTAGGCGCCGATGCTGGGCGCCGTCCTCGTCTCGCTGCGGCCGCGGCAGTGGGTGAAGAACCTCTTCGTCTTCGCCGGCCTCGTGTTCGGCCAGCGCCTGTTCACGCCCGCCGTCTGGCCCGCCCTCGGCGCCTTTGCGATCTTCTGCGGGCTCTCGGGCGCGATCTACCTCGTCAACGACGTCGCCGACCGCGAGAAGGACCGCCTGCACCCCAAGAAGCGCGGGCGCCCGATCGCCGCCGGCCGCCTGCCCGTCCGCGTGGCCCTCGGCGTCGCCGCCGTTCTCGTCGCCGTCGGACTGCTGGCGGCCGCCCGCATCTCCGCGGGCTTCCTGCTGGTGGCCGTGGCCTACGTGGTGCTGCTCACCGCGTACTCCGCGTGGCTCAAGCACGTGGTCATCGTCGACGTGCTCACGGTGGCCCTCGGCTTCGTGCTGCGCGCGCTCGGGGGGACGCTCGCCATCGACGTGGCCGTCTCCGGCTGGCTGCTCATCTGCACGATTCTCAGCGCGCTGTTCCTGGCCCTGGGCAAGCGGCGCAACGAGTATCTGACGCTGGAGGCCGACGCCGCGCGGCACCGGCCGATCCTCGCCGAGTACAGCGCGGGACTGCTCGACCAGATGATCGCGGTGGTCACCGCGTCGACGGTGACCGCCTACGCGCTCTACACGATGTCGCCGGAGACGGTGGCCAAGTTCCACACGCAGCTCCTGCCGGCCACGCTGCCGTTCGTCCTGTACGGGATCTTCCGCTACCTCTATCTGCTGTACCGCCGCCAGCTCGGCGGCAACCCGTCGGAGCTCTTCCTCAACGACCGCGCGCTGCTGATCAACACCGCGTGCTGGATCGCCGCCGTCCTGCTGATCATCTACGGCACGCGCGTGGAGTAGAATGATTCGGTCGTGAAGAGTCAGGTGGCCGTTCTCCGCACCCGTCCCGAGACCGTCGTCGCCGACTACGGCCGCCTGATGCGCCTGGTGAAGTACGACCAGGTGCTGCCCCGCGAGCAGGACCTGATCGTCAAGCTCAACCTCTCGTGGACGAAGTACTTCCCGGCGTGCTCCAGCCAGCCGTGGCAGGTGGACGGCGTGCTGACGACGCTGCTCGAGGACGGCTACGAGCGCCGCCGGATCTTCCCCGTCGAGAACAAGACGGTGGTCACGAACCCCGTGGAGGGCTGCCGGAACAACAAGTGGTCTCCCGTGCTCCAGCGCCACGGCCTGCCGTTCATCCCGCTGCCCGACGTGGAGTGGACCGTCCATCGGTTCAAGAGTCCGCTCCTCAAGCTGAACGACATCTTTCCCGAGGGCATCGAGATCCCGAAGATGTATGTCGGCAAGAACATTTGTCAGCTTCCGACCATCAAGACGCACGGCCATTCCCAGACCACCGGCGCCATCAAGAATAGTTTTGGTGGCCTCCTGAAGGAAGTTCGTCACTACGCGCATGAGTACATGCACGAAGTCCTCGTCGACCTGATGTACATGCAGCGCGAATTGCACCCCGGAGTGTTGGCGGTGATGGACGGCACCGTCATGGGCGACGGCGCCGGGCCGCGCACGATGATCCCGCGCGAGGGCAATCTCATCCTGGCCTCGTCCGACCAGGTGGCCATCGACGCGACGGCGGCGCGCATCATGGGGTTCGACCCGCTCGCCATCCGCTATCTCGCCATGTGCCACGAGCGCGGCCTCGGCGTGGCCGATCCGCGCGACATCGAGATCGTCGGCGACGTCGCCGCCGCCGCCACCACCATGGGGTTCAAGACGTCGCGCAGCCTGGTGATCTGGGGCGACCAGCTCATCCGGCGTGGCCCGCTCCGGCCGCTCAAGCGCCTGCTCCTGCACTCGCCGCTGATGGTGTGGGCGCCGTTCGCGTCGAACGTCTACCACGACCTGCTCTGGTACCCGACCGTCGGCCGCGCGCGCATCCGCGCGTTCGCGGGTACGGGATGGGGCCGGCTCTTCGAGGCGTATTGAACATGGGGGCCCCGACATGGCCCCGATGAGCCAAGAGGTTCGCGTGCGCTTCGCGCCCAGCCCGACCGGTCACCTCCACGTCGGCGGCGCGCGCACCGCGCTCTTCAACTGGCTCTACGCGCGCCACCACGGTGGGAGGTTCATCCTCCGCATCGAGGATACGGACCAGGCGCGCTCCACCGACGACAACCTCGACGCGATCCTCGACGCCCTGCGCTGGCTGGAGCTGGACTGGGACGAGGGACCGCCGACGCCGGGCTACCGGCAGCGGGAGCGCTTCGACCTCTATCGGGAGCACGCGCAGCGCCTCGTGGCCGCCGGCCGCGCCTATTACTGCGCGTGCTCGCGCGAGCAGCTCGAGGCCGAGCGCGCGGAGGCGCAGGCGAGGAGCGAGACGTTCCGGTACTCCGGGCGCTGCCGCAACCTCGGGCTCACCTCGGGCGCGCTGCGGCTGCGCATCCCCGAGGAGGGCACCACGGTCGTGGACGACCTCATCCATGGCCCGGTGACGTTCGACCACCGCCAGCTCGACGACTGGATCCTCGTGCGCAGCGACGGCACGCCGACCTACAACTTCTGCGTCGTGGTGGACGACGCGACCATGCGCATCAGTCACGTCATCCGCGGCAACGACCACCTGTCGAACACGCCCAAGCAGGTCCTCTGCTACGAGGCGCTCGAGTATCCGGTCCCCGCCATGGCGCACGTCTCGATGATCCTCGGTCCCGACCGCACGCGGCTGTCCAAGCGCCACGGCGCGACGTCGGTGCAGGCGTACCGCGAGCAGGGGATCCTGCCCGAGGCGATGGTGAACTATCTGGCGCGGCTCGGCTGGTCGAGCGGCGATCAGGAGATCTTCTCGCGCGCGGAGCTCGTCGAGCGCTTCGACATCAAGGACGTGTCGTCGTCGGGCGCGATCTTCGACCAGACCAAGCTCGAGTGGCTGAACCACGCGTACATCAAGACGATCGACGGGGGACGGCTGGCGGCGCTGGTCAGCCCGTTCCTGGCCGAGGCCGGGCTGACGCCGCCGGCCGACGCCGCGCGCTTCGTCGGCATGCTCGACACGCTGCGCGAGCGCGGCAAGACCCTGCGCGAGCTCGTCGAGGTCGGGCGCTTCTACTTCGAGCGGCCGCGCGAGTATGACCCCAAGGCCGCGGCCAAGCTCTTCACGCCGGCCGGCGTCGAGCGGCTCGGCGCGCTGATCGAGCGGCTGGGCGCGGTCGCGCCGTTCGCGTCGGCCGCGCTCGAAGCGCTCTACCGCGAGATGGCCGAGGCGCTGGGGCTCAAGCTCGTCGATCTCGCGCAGCTCACGCGACTGGCGGTGACCGGGGGCACGGCCTCGCCGCCGCTGTTCGACGTGCTCGCGCTCCTGGGGCGCGAGGAGACGCTGGCGCGGCTGCGGGCGGCGCGCGCGGCGGCGGCGAAGACGGCCGGGTGAGACTCCTCCTGGCGCGTCACGGCGAATCGGTGTGGAACGCGGAGCGCCGCTTCCAGGGGCGCGCCGATATCGCGCTCTCCGCGCGCGGACGCGCGCAGGCCGAGGCTCTGGGGGTCGCGCTGCGTCGCTTCAACGTCGCGCGTGTCTACGTGAGCCCGTTCCGCCGCGCGCGGGAGACGGCGGAGGTGGCGCTCGCCGGCACCGGCATGCCGCTCGTCGCGCTCGACGAGCTGCGCGAGCTGTCGCTGGGCGAATGGGAGGGCTGCACCGTGGACGAGGTTCGCGGCCGCGAGGGCGATCCGTATCGCGCCTGGCTCCTCGCGCCGCAAGACTGTCCGCCGCCCGGCGGCGAGCCGCTCGACGTGGTGAGCTCGCGCGTCCGCGCGGCCATGGATCACATCAGCGCATTGCACCCGAACGGCGATGACGTGCTGGTGGTGGCGCACGGCGGCGTGATCAGCGTGTATGCGTGCGCGCTGCTCGGCTGCTCGTTCAACTCGCTGTGGCGGTTACGCGTCGACAACGCGTCGCTGACCGTCGTGCGCCCGCCGCGCCTCGTGTCGCTCAACGACACCGCGCACCTGCCGGGCGCGCTCGCCACCGCCACCCACGCGCGCGCCTCTCTCGCCGCCGGCGAGCCCGCGCCGTGACCGCCGTCGTCCTCGCGCTCTTCGGCGGCCTCGCGCTGCTGCTCTACGGCATCCGCCTGAGCGGCGACAGCCTGCAGCGCGCGGCGGGCGGCCGGCTGCGCTGGCTGCTCACGGGCATGGCTCGCCACCGCTTGATCGCGGTCGCGTCGGGCGCGGCGGTGACGGCGATCATCCAGTCGTCGGCGGCGACGACGTTGATGCTCATCGGCTTCGTCTCGGCCGGGCTCATGACCTTCCGTCAGACGCTCGGCATCATCCTCGGCGCCGACATCGGCACCACGTTCACCGTGCAGCTGATCGCGTTCAAGGTGACCGACTACGCGCTCCTGCTCGTCGGCCTCGGCTTCGCGATCACGTTCCTGGCCGGACGACACGTGCTCAAGGACGTCGGCCAGGCGATCCTGGGCCTCGGCCTGGTGTTCCTCGGCCTCAAGGTGATCCTCGAGGGCATGGCGCCGCTGCGCGAGAACCGGCTGGCCATGGAGCTCATCGAGGCGGTCGCCGGCAACACGCTGATGGCCATCCTCGTGTCGGCGGCCTTCAGCGCGCTGGTCGCGTCCTCGGCGGCCACGCTCGGCGTGGCGCTGGCGCTGGCGAGCCAGGGGCTGATCGGTCTCAACGGGGCGGTGGCCATCGTGCTCGGCGCCAACATCGGCACCTGCGCGACGGCGCTCACGGCGTCCGTGGGCGCGACGGCGGAGGCCAAGCGCGTGGCCGTGGCCCACATCGCATTCAAGCTACTCGGCGCGGCGCTCATGCTGGCGTTCATCGGGCCGTTCACGGCCGTGGTCGCGGCCAGCGCCGCCGATCCCGCGCGCCAGATCGCCAACGCCCACACCTTCTTCAACCTCGGCATCAGCCTGATCTTCCTGCCCTTCACGCCGCTGGCCGCGCGGACGATCGAGGCGATCGTGCCGGACGACCAGACGGGCGACACGCCGTTCCGCAGCCGCTATCTCGACGAGCGCGCGCTCGACCAGCCCTCGCTCGCCCTGGGCCAGGCCACCCGCGAGGCGCTGCGCACGGCCGACGTCGTGCAGAGTATGCTGCGCGACACTGTGGAGGTCTTCCGCACCGACAACCAGGCGCTCCTGGAGGAAGTCGAGAAGCGCGACGACCAGGTCGACTTCCTCGAGCGCGAGATCAAGCTGTTTCTCGCCCGGCTCGGCCGGGACGCCATGGGACCCGAGCTCTCGCGCAAGGAGATCGGCCTCATCTCGTTCATCGGCAACCTCGAGAATATCGGCGACATCGTCGACAAGAACCTCATGGACCTCGCCCGTAAGAAGCTCTACCAGGGGCGGCGCTTCTCCGAGCCGGGCTGGGCGGAGATCCTGGAATTCCACGGCCTCGTGTCCAAGAACCTCGAGCGGGCCATCGCCGCCTTCGCCGCCAACGACAAGGCGCTCGCGCAGGAGGTGCTCGACCAGCGGCCCTTCATGCGCATGCGCGAGCGCGAGCTGCGCGAGTCGCACCTCGGCCGCCTGCGCGCCGGCCTCGCGGAGTCGATCGAGACGTCCGAGATCCACCTCGACGTCCTCACGAACCTCAAACGCATCAGCAGCCACGTGTCGGCCCTGATGCTACCCATCCTCGACGAGGTGTGACGCCATGAAGAAAATCGAGGCGATCATCAAGCCGTTCAAGCTCGACGACGTGAAGGAGGCACTCACCGAGATCGGGGTGATCGGCATGACCGTCACCGAGGTGCGGGGCTTCGGCCGCCAGAAGGGCCACACCGAGCTCTACCGCGGCTCGGAGTACACCGTGGACTTCCTGCCCAAGGTGAAGATCGAGGTGGTCGTCCCCGACCACCTCGTGGACAAGGTCACCGCCACCATCGTCGGCGCCGCCAAGACCGGCTCCATCGGCGACGGCAAGGTGTTCGTGCTGCCGATCGGCCAGTCCATCCGCATCCGCACCGGCGAGACGGGCGAGCAGGCCGTCTAGTCATCGCGCACGGTGTGCTCGGCGGCGCCGGCGACCTCGCGCGGACGCTGCGCCAGGCCGGCTTCGCCGACCCGGCGGCCGCCGTCGCCAACCTCGAAGCGCTGACGCCGACGCCGCGCGACGCCGAGCTGCTCGCACCGGCGTTCCCGCGGCTCCTCGCCGAGCTGGCGGCGGCGCCCGATCCGGACATGGCGCTCAACAACCTCGAGCGCTACGCCGCCGTGGTCGACCGCGCCGTCCTCTTCGGCACCCTCGCCGAGCATCCCGGCGCCGCCGCGCTGCTGGCGCGGGTGGGCGGTGCCAGCCAGTTCCTCGCCGACGTCCTGCGCCGCCGACCCAACACGCTCGCCTGGCTGCTCGAGCCGCGCGCCATGCGGGCGTGGCTCGCCGAGGAATTCGCGGCCGACGCCGCGCAGGCGGTGCGGCCGTTCACGACGCGCGAGGCGCGCATGAACGCGCTGCGCCGCTTCAAGTACCGCCAGATCTTGCGCATCGGCGCGCGCGACCTGCTGGGCGACGCCGACCTGGCCGTGACCACGGAGGAGCTCTCGCGGCTGGCCGACGCCTGCCTGGCGCAGGCGACGGCCGACGCGCTGGACGCCGCCCGCGCGCGGTTCGGCGCGCCGCTCGACGCCGCCGGCCGCGAGACCGGGCTCGCCGTCGTCGGCATGGGCAAGCTCGGGGGGGAGGAGCTGAACTACTCGTCGGACGTCGATCTCATGTTCGTCTACGGCGCCGAGGGCGAGACGGCGGGCGGGCCGGAGGGCCGGCTCGAGAACGGCGAGTACTTCGCGCGCGTGTGCCGCGACGTCGTGGCCATGATCGAGGAGGTCACCGAGGAAGGCTACGCCTTCCGCGTGGATCTGCGGCTGCGGCCCGAGGGACGCATGGGCCCGGTGGCGATGTCGCTCGACGCCTACGGCGCCTATCACCGGGACCGCGCCGAGCTGTGGGAGCGGCAGGCACTGCTCAAGGCGCGCGCCGTGGCGGGCGATCAGGACGTCGGTGCGCGGTTCATGGACTGGGCGGGCCGGACGGTCTACCGCGCTGGTATCGACGAGCGCGTGCTGCCCGCGATCCACGGGATGAAGCGCGAGATCGACCGCGCGCTGCGCGGCCGCCACGCGGAGGCCTCGGCGCGCAACGTCAAGCTCGGCCGCGGGGGGATCCGCGAGGTCGAATTCCTCGTGCAGGCGCTGCAGCTCCTCTACGGCGGCGACGATCCCTGGCTGCGCGAGCGCAACTCGCTGAAGGCGCTCTTCCGCCTGACCGAGCGCGGATACCTCGCGCCCGATCTGGGCCGCCGCCTGTCGCACGCGCTCGTCCATCTGAGGACGGTCGAGCACCGGCTGCAGATCCTGCACGAGTTCCAGACCCACACGCTGCCCGACGATCCGATCGAGCTCGGCCGTCTCGCGCGTCGCCTCGCCATCGACGCCCCGCCGCGCGTCGCCGCGCGCCGCTTCACGGCCGAGCACCGCGCCGTCACGCGCGACGTGCACCGCGCGTTCCGGGAGTTCTTCGGCGAGCGCCCGGCGGCGACGCCCGCGCGACCCCGGCTGCCGAGCCGCATGGCGCTCGCCGCCACCGGCTTCGCCGATCCCGAGCGCGCCCTGCAGAATCTCCGGATGATCGTCGAGGGCCGGCCGCTGGTGCCGTACCCCGGCGCCCTGCGGACGGCGCTCGCGCGCCTTCAGCCGGTGCTGCTGGACGCGTGCTGGAAGAGCGCCGATCCGGACGAGGCCCTCAACCAGTTCGAGCGGTTTCTGGCCGCGGCCGGGCCGCGCGCCGGCTACGTCGAGCTGCTCGCGGCACGGCCCGAGCTGCTCGGCGGCCTCGTGCGGGTCTGTGCCGGCGGCGACCTCCTGGCGCAGCTGCTGGTCGCGCAGCCCGAGCTGCTGGTCTCGCTTGCCGACCCCGCCGTGCTCGAGGGCCGGCGCACGCGCGCCGACTTTCGCGCGGCGCTGGCGCCGGTCTTCGCGGCCGGGCTCGGCGCGGCGGAGCAGCGCGACCGCCTGCGGCGGATCAAGCAGGCGCAGGAATTGACCGTGGTCTGGCGGTATCTGCTCGGCGTGACCGACGTCGATCGCTACTCGCGCGAGATGACCGCGCTGGCCGAGGCCACGCTGGCCGCCGGCTGGCTCATGGCGCTCGGCGCGCAGGTCGAGCGCCACGGCGTGCCGCGCGACGCCCGCGGCCGCTTCGTGCCCGCCGTCATCGTCGGCCTCGGCAAGCTCGGCGGCCGCGAGCTGACGACCGGCTCCGACCTCGACCTCTTCGTGACGTTCGGCCGCGCCGATGCCGACACGGCGGACGGCGAGACCGATGGCCCGGAGCGCGTCGACGCCCACACCTTCTACAGCGGCGCCGTCGAGCGGCTGGCGAGCGCCCTCGGCGACATCACGCCGGCCGGCATCGCCTTCGCCGTCGACCTGCGCCTGCGTCCCGGCAGCAAGGGCAGCGGCTTCGCGGCGGGCGCCGACGCGCTCGAACGGTACTATGAGGAGCACGGGGATCTCTGGGAGCGGCAGAGCCTGACCCGGGCCCGGCTGCTCCTGGGCGATCGGGCCCTGGCGCGGCGGGTGCGCGCCACGCTCCGTCGACTCGTCTATCGTGCGCCGCTGCCGGCGGGGGCGCTCAAGGAGATCCGCGACGTCCGCCGGCGCATGGAGGTCGAGCTGGGCAAGGAGACGCGGGGGCGGTGGCACGTGAAGCTCGGGCGTGGCGGGCTCGTGGACGTCGAGTTCCTCGCCCAGGCCCTGCAGCTCGTCCACGGCGCCACGCATCCCGAGGTGCGCACGGCGTCGACGACGGCGGCCCTGGCCGCGCTCGGCCGCATCCGAGCGCTGCCGGCCGCCGACGCGCTGGCGGCGCGCTATCGCTTCCTGCGTCGCGTGTCGACGGCACTGCGCCTGCTGGGCGCGCGCCCGACCGACACCCTCGAGCTGGCGGGGCCGATGCCCGCCCGCGTCGCGGCCGCGCTCGGCTTGTCCTCGCGCGACGCGCTCCTCGCCGCCTACCGTGAGGCGACCGATGCTGTGCGGGCCGCCTACACCGAGGTCTTCGCGTGAGCCAATCGCTCTACGTCGTCGACGGCCACTCGCACATCTTCCGCGCCTACCACGCGGTCGGCTACCTCTCGACGTCGAAGGGCGTGCCGAGCCACGCGGTGCTGATCCTGAGCACGATGCTCTGGAAGCTCATCCGCGAGGAGCAGCCCGACTACCTCGGCATCGCGCTGGATCCGCCGGGTCCGACGTTCCGCGACACGATGTTCGCCGACTACAAGGCCACGCGCACGGCGATGCCGGACGACCTCGCGCGCCAGCTGCCCTACGTCCGCCGCCTGTTCGACGCGCTCCGGACGCCGGTCCTCGAGGTGTCGGGCTACGAGGCCGACGACACGCTGGCCACCCTCGTCGAGCACGCCCTGGCCGTGCCCGACCTCGACGTCGTCATCGTCACCGGCGACAAGGACCTGCTGCAGCTCGTCGGCCCCCGCGTGCGCGTGCTGTCCGTGCTCGGGCGCACGGGCGAGCGCGTCATGTACGACGAGGCCAAGGTGCGCGAGCGCTGGGGCGTGGGGCCCGCGCAGATCCCCGACGTGATGGCCCTCATGGGCGACGCGATCGACAACATTCCCGGCGTCAAGGGGGTGGGCGAGAAGACGGCCGTGAAGCTGATCGCCCAGTACGGCTCCGTCGAGCGCCTCTACGACAACCTCACGCTCATCCCCGGCAAGCTGCGCGAGACGCTGGCGCTCGGCCGCAAGCAGGCCCTGCTCTCGCGCGAGCTGGCCACGGTCAGCCGCAGCGTGCCGCTGGCCTTCGACCTCGAGGCGTTTCGCCGCGTCGAGCCCGACTGGACGCGGCTGCGCGCGCTCTGGATGGAGATGGAGTTCACGCGCCTGGTCAAGGAGCTGCCCGCGCCACCGCCGGCGGCCGACGCCGGTCCGGTGGAAGTGCTGCCGGACCCTGCGCGCCTCGGCGAGTGGACGGCGCGCGTGCCCGCCGGTGCCGGGCTCACCCTGGACTGGGCAGGCGATCCGCGCCCGCCCGCGCCGCGCATCGACGCGCTGGGCCTCTTCCATCCCGACGCCGGCGCCGCCGCCGCCTCCCTGGGCCGCGCGAGCTTCCCGGCGGCGTTCCCCCCGGGCGCGCCCGTGCTCGACGGCCGTCGGCTGGTCGCGCACGACGCCAAGCCGCTGCTGGCGGCGTGGATGGACGCGGGCGCGCCGCCGCCGACCGTCGACGACACGGCGGTGGCCGCGTATCTGCTGAACCCGGCGCGCGCGACGTACCGGCTCGACGAGGTCTGCATGGAGGTGTTCGGCGAGTGCCCGCAGGCGCTCACCAGCGTCGCCCCCGCCGACCTGCCACGCGCCGTCGGCGATCGCGCGCGCTGGCTTCACCGTTTCTGGCAGCACGCCCGCAAGGACCTGGACGAGCGCGGGCTCATGCACATCTACGAGGAGATCGAGCGGCCGCTGGTGCCGGTGCTCGCCGAGATGGAGCGCGTCGGTATCCGCGTGGATCCCGCACGGCTCGAGGCGTTCGCCAAGGAGCTCGAGCGCAACCTCGACAATCTCACGCGCGAGATCTACAACCTGGCCGGCGAGGAATTCACCATCGCCTCGCCGAAGCAGCTCGCGCAGATCCTCTTCGAGAAGCTCAAGCTGCCGGCGTTGCGCCGGACAAAGACCGGGTACTCGACCGATGCCGACGTGCTCTCCGAGCTGGCGCTGGGTCACGCGCTGCCCGCCAAGATCCTCGAGCACCGCAGCCTCGCGAAGCTGAAGGGCACGTACGCCGACACGCTGCCGGGGCTCGTCAATCCCGAGACCGGACGCATCCACACCACCTTCAACCAGATGGTGGCCTCGACGGGACGGCTGTCCTCGCAGGATCCGAACCTCATGAACATCCCGATCCGCACGGAGCTCGGCCGGCGGATCCGTGCGGCCTTCATCCCGGCCGAGGGCTGGCAGTTCGTCGCCGCCGACTACTCGCAGATCGAGCTGCGCATCCTCGCCCACATGTCGGCGGAGCCGGCCATCATCGAGTCGTTCCGGCGCGGCGAGGACATCCACCGGCGCACGGCCTCGGAGGTCTTCAAGGTGGCGCCGGAGACGGTGACCTCGCTGCAGCGCACGATCGCCAAGAGCGCGAACTTCGCGATCCTGTACGGCGTCTCGGCCTTCGGCCTGTCGCAGGCCACCAAGATCGACCAGAAGGAAGCGCAGAAGTACATCAGCGACTATTTCGCGATGCACCCGCGGGTGCGCGCGTTCATCGACCGGACGCTGGTCGAGGGGCGCGACCGCGGCTACGTGTCGACGCTGCTCGGCCGCCGCCGCTACCTGCCCGACCTGCGCTCCGGCAACCCGGTGGCGCGCAACGCCGCCGAGCGCATGGCCATGAACGCGCCCGTGCAGGGCACGGCGAGCGACATGATCAAGAC
>WNFR01002442.1_pt1 | contig 19358 bp, 18 predicted proteins | sample 5400221 | NCBI WGS metagenome assembly WNFR01 (sample SAMN13153357, study PRJNA577476) | soil metagenome | isolation source: 40 cm soil under Madrone tree | place: USA:California | collected 2016-06-14 | reverse complement strand
CACACGGTCACGGGATATTGGTGGCTCGGCGCACTCATCGTGATCGGCGCAGTGGTTGGCTTCCGCGCGTTTGTGCGCACGGATGAAGGCCGGCTCACGTGGGACCGCTTCCGCCTTGTCATTCCTGGTTACGGCGGCGTGATTCGACATCGCTATTACGCGCAATTTTCGCGGACGCTCGGCACGCTAATGCAAAATGGAATTCCCCTGCTCCGGTCGCTCGATCTCGTGACTGAAATTGCGGGAAACCGCTTTCTCGAAGCGAAGGTCGTAGAAGCAAGGCGCGCCGTGATCGATGGTGCGACGCTGTCGGCAGCGTTGAGCGCACAACATATCTTTCCAGATTTGTTCACCGACATGATGGCGGTGGGCGAGCAGACGGGACGCTTTGCCGAAACGATGCAAACGATCGCGGACGTTTACGAACGCGAGCTCGACCGCAACGTCGCGGTCATCTCGCAACTGATCCCGCCGGTGATTATTGTGCTGATTGCAATCGTGGTCGGCTTGGTTGTTTACAGCATTCTCGACGCTGTATTTAACGCAACGCGCAGCTTGCAGTTTCGGCCGCACTAAGATAATCTTCGCGACCAAATGCTACCTCGCATTGTTGCGCTTGGATTTTTGATTGGCGCAACATCTCCCGCATTCGCGCAAGAAGCTTTCAACGATGGTTTGCCCCAGACGAACAACGTAGCGCTCGGGCAATCGGCTCCGGAAAGCGCGTGGCTCGATCTGCGCCAGCAACCGGCGTCGCGTTCGACCGCACAGAGCGCGCCGAATTGGATCGAAGCGATCAACATGACTCAGGCGGCGTCAACCAACGGCGCAAAAACGGTTTTCCGCATTCGCATGGCGCATCCGCCGGGAGATTATCAGGTCCTATTTTTTCGATTGTTTTTCGATGACAAATCCGACGCGCGACCGGAATTAGTCGCGTGGGACGAATCGGGCACGGAAGTTTTGCGTTCCGGCGCGCTCGGAACGGGAATTGATTTGCCCAGCTCCGATTCGGTCATGATTCCGATGCACGGAATTGCAACGATCGATATCGAAGTTCCGGGCGACGGCAAGACAGTGCGCGGCGTGTATCTCGACTGGATGACGAGCAGCGACGTGGTGCATCCGCTCAGCGCCGAACATCGAGACGTAATCCCGGAACCATTTTCGGCGCTGCCGCCTTTGCATACGCCGACGCAAGATTCCGAGCACTTTGGAACCGTGACCGCTACGCTCGCCGCGGAAGCGATCCGGGTCGGGCCAAGTCTGCACCAAGGCGCCGCGTTTGAATTTGGAATCGAATCCCAGCCGTTGCTTGCGCTGCTGACCTTTGAAGTGGCGAGCGCACGCATCGATGCGCCGCCGGAGATTTATCTGAACGGCGAATCGATCGGGCCGGTCACGCTCACCCTGCCGGAGTTGGCGGACCCTGGTTATCGTGGCCAAATGGAATCGCTCTTTAAAGAAATGCATTTTCAATACACCGGCTGGCTGCGGGCGCAGAAGATTGTGCCGGTCGCCAATTTGAAAGTGGGAACCAACGATGTCATTGTCCTGAGCGGCCCTGGAACATCGACATCGGCGATTCGCGGGACGCAGATTCAACTAAAATATCTTTGGGACAAATCGGATTATTTGCTGCAACCGGGACACTAATTGAACGGCAACGCGCGTTGCCGGTCTGAGTAGGTACCAATGACGCTACGAAAGAATCAGTCTGCTTTCACGCTGCTCGAGATCATGATCGTGGTCAGCATCATCGTCGTCCTGCTGGGACTGGCGATCTCGAAAATTGGCGACCCAACCGGATTCGCAAAAGGCACGGCCGTCCGAGCCGATGTACAAGCGATTGGGACGCAGTTAAAGCTTTACGAAAGTATGAACGGATTTCTCCCGACGACCGAGCAGGGATTACAGGCGTTGGTGACGCAGCCGGACACCGATCCCCGGCCGACGCGCTGGTATCAACTATTTAAAGAAGTCCCGAAGGATCCCTGGCAGAGCAATTACATTTATCGCTGCCCGGGAATCAAAAATCCCAATGGTTACGATTTGTTTTCCGCAGGCAAGGATCGTTTGCCGGACACGGCAGACGACGATTGGGGCCAGTAATCGCCAACTAAGATCGACATCTACTGCTCGGCTTGCGGCGGCGGCGGCGGGTTTTGCGCCGGCGGATTTCGCTGAATAATACCGCGGACATGAGGCGTTGGCGTTCCGACAGCCGGCATCGGTTGCGCAGGTTTGGGGAGACCAGGTTGCGGAAGAGGTGGTTGCACTTGAATTTGCGCGCCTGGCGCTGGCGGTCCGGGCGGTCTGTTCGGCAGCTGCTGTGAAAGCAATGCTTGATTGAAAGTCAGCGTCGCAAACTGTCCGTCTTTGCTGATGGTCACTTTGGTTTCGCCCACTTTCTCCGACCATTCAATGTTGGCGATGCCATAACCATCCACCGGCTCCTTCGTGTTTAGATATTTCTTGAAATCCTTGTCCGAAGTGGAACCGATCGTCACCATGTCGCCGTCCGGAGATTTCGCGGCATTGGCCACGAAAAGGTCCTTGGCAAAATTAGGCGTGGCCGACGGCGCCGAGACCGCGGTGGCGACGGCGAAGGGCGATCGATCAAGCATGCCTTTGTAGCGATCGAAGTTCATTCGCTTCGGCAATTCTTCGTCCGCGCGCACGGCAGCTGCGGCCAGCGAAACAAAGATCGACCCGTAAAACGCCGCGTAGCGGCAGCCGATTGAAACAATCGGCTGGGTCGCCCAGCTCCTTCCTGTTTTCTCTATGTATAGATCATGTTTGCCATCGTTGAAGGAGCTGCCCGCCACAGGCGGGTCCGGCGACAGGTAAATTTGCGCGCGTTTCATCGTCAACCTTTCTTGCGCTGCGGCGGAGCAAACCAGCGCGCGATTTTAAATTTGCCGTGCATCATTGTCGGATCGCCACTATCGACGGCGAGATTGACGTTTTCAAACACGACGAAGGACTCCGGTTGCTGAACGTCGTAAAGAAAATGGACGAGCGGCGGCCACGGACTTTTCGTTTCGATGGATGCGAATACCGCCTGATGGTTCGGAGTCGTTTCGCCGGCGCCGATCGCGGGATTTTCAATCAGAACATTGTATTTGCCGGCGATTTGTTTCAGCTGATCGAGGAGATTAGAGGCTTCGGATTCATTTTTTAAGGACGGCTGATTTTTGCGCAACCATTCGTCGCGCTTCGCCCAAATCGCCTTTTCTCTTACGTAAACGGACTGCTCGGTGCGAGCCGCTTTGCGCGTGGCCAGCTCGGCACGCGCCCGGCCGACCATGCCGAACAGCCAGCTCCAAATGAAAAGATTGATCAGCAGAAAAAGAACGCCCGCGACAAGCAAGGCGAGCATTTTCTCGCGCTGATTCATCTTCTGATACCAATCTGGCAGCGTGAACGTCATCGCGGTTTACCCTCCAGACGAAATTGGGCGTGGTCGTTCGGCAAAATCCGCGGCGCCGCCATCTCGAAATGAAAAATCTGCAGTCCGGGATTTTTTTTCACTTTGTCGGCAAATTGATAAACGAGGGCGGCCGAGTTCGCCTCGCCTTCCACGGAAATCTGTCGGGCGGATTGATTGTAAGTAGTAATGCGCACGTCGGGCGAAGGCAGGCTCTCGAACAGGTGCAACAAAATTTCGACCGGGTAATATCGAGAATCGATTGCCGGCGCCAGCGCCTTCCAGTTTGCTTCCGCTGCACGAACGAATTCCGTTTGCGGCGCATCGCGCGCGATGAGGCGATCGAAATGTCCGATGGCTAGACGCATGTAAGCGAGATAAAGAACAACCAAAAACAACAACGCGGCATAAGAGCCGCCGGCCCAGATGAGCCTCTTCCGCCATTCTCCGCGCCTAACGAGTTGCGATCGGCGCTGCCGCCAGCTCTCCGGCAAGAGATTCAGTTTGACCGAAGCGGGCGGTGTCTCAATCCCGACAAGCTCGGTGGGACTGGCCAAGATGCCCCCCACCGTCTCGCGCAATTCGTAACAGCTTTCATCGATCAAAATATTTGGAAACGATGCCGTGACTCCCTGCAACTCCGCGCTCAGCGCCAGCTGCGGCAAATCCATTTGCAATTGTTCGGGCGCAACGCCCTCCAGCGTGCGGGTGAGGCTGACTTTGCCGTTCTCCGTCACCGCGGAAACTAGCGTCTCGCCTTCGGGGAAAATGAAAAGCGCGCGACCTTCCGGCGCGTGGGTAGTGGCGCGTTGCGCGGCGTAAACGGTTACCTGTCGCGGAATGAAACCTTTCTCGAGCAACGGCGCGGCGAGTTCGGCCAACTGCTCGTTCCGAACCGCCACCGCGGAAATAACGCTCTCATTTTCATTTTGCTCGATGAGTTCGAAATCCGTCGTCAGTTCGTCCAGCGAAAACGGAAGCGCCTTTTCAATTTGAATCCGCACCATTTCCGGAAATTCCGACGGATCGACAGTCGGCAAACGAAACCGTTGCGCGAGTACGGCCGAGACAGGAAGACTGAGCACGAGATCGTCCTCCGCGCTCAGCAGCGGGACCGCTTCTTCCAAATTGCGAAGCAGGCGAACGTTCCAGGCGCCGTTGCGATCCGACGCACGCAGAAAATTCCAGCCGTGCGCCGCCGGCGTGATGAATACAGATGTCGATGCAGGTTCGATGTTAAAACTCCTTCCACGTGATCATTTGCGGAGCGAACCCAACGCGCCGGAAGACCATCTGCACAACGCGCGTCGCGTCACCTGCTTTGCCCACGCTCACCACACGATACACTTGATCTTTAAATGAGATCACTCCCTGAAGCTGCTTAAATCGCTCCTCGTTAAAGCCAAGCGCCACACGAATATCCTCCGCGCTTTTGAACTGCGCGTCATCCGCGGTACCATCGATTCTATCCGGGCCGCGGCGCAATTCCAAAAAGCGATCGACCAATTCCGGCGTCATGCCCGGCAAAGCCAGCAGCACGTCGCGCGAAGCCCAGGCCATGTCGACGGGTCCGCTGCTGTTGAGCGTGAAATCGTCGTCCCAACCCGGAGTAGAAGTGAACTCGGCCCAGCCAGCCACTTTTTTTAGTTCGTCGATTCGCGTGAGCAAAGTGTGCGCCGGATGATAGTCGTCAGTCTCCGGCGGGGCGTTAAGGCGATGTAGCCCAATATTTGGTGAAACCCAATCAAGGAGAGCATCGACCATTTTATCACGTTCGTTCAGATCGATGCCTTTGTTTTCTAGATATCTTCGCAAAATTTCCAGCCGGTCCGGATTCTCGCCCGCCACGAGCCAGTTCAGATTCAAACGTCCCCCTTCCCCAGTAATGCGCGCTTCATAACTTTTCCCGGCGCCCAAGCCTCCAATCAGGTTGGGCGAGCCCGGCTTGATTGAGGGATGCAACGCAACTTCCGCGCCCGAACACGCCATCGCTTCGGCCTCCAGAAGCCGATTGGCATTTCCAGAAAGCGTGAGCCGCGAATCGATGTCGAGCGCCCATGAGACGATCATCGCGCTCAACAAAAAGAGCGCCCAAAGCGAAAGCATGAGCGCCGCGCCACTCAGCTTTGACTTCTGACCTCTGGCCTCTGACCTCTGTCTTCTCATAGCGGCGTCCGGCCTAACGGAATGATCACTTCCCACGGCACAGTTGCGTCCGTGCGGCCCGCGACCAATTTCACCAGCCGCGGCAGGGTCACCGTGTCCGTCCAACGCTCCACCCACACGTTCAAGCGCGAGTCGAAGTAACGGATTTGCAGGCTGTGGACGTTTTCAATCAACGGCATCCAGGTTTCATTCGCGTCAGTAACCGCCGTATCGTTCTTTGGCTTGCGCAGAAAACCCAGATCGAGGCGGTCGCTGTTCTTCTTTTGCGGTTGCAATCGGAGAGTCACAGTAAAATCGCCTGGTGCGTAGCGCGTGAGTAATCCGGGCCCGCCGCCGCAAGTCCATCTGATCTCGTCACGCGGCCGATCGTTAAACTTAAACGGTTCGCCCGTGAGCGTGCCTTTGCCCGGCGGCAAAGTTTGCCACTGCGCAGTGAGAAGATCGCGCAGCCCGCCGTAAACCGCGTCCGCCGCCGTCGCATCGGACGAAACGCGAATAGCCGTCATACTCGATTGCATGAAACGATAAATCGCCAGCGACATCATGCCCAGAATCGCCACTGCGAGCGTGATCTCGAGCAACGTGAAGCCACGAGCTTTACTGTAGGGGCGCGTGTCCTCACGCGCAGACCGCGACGATTGCGGCTGAGGATAGCCGCCTATACAACTTTGTGGGCTACAAATTGGCGCCGGGACGATAAACATAAAACTGCACCTGCTTCGATTGCGACGCGCCCCCGCGCGCCCATTGCGCGGTCAACGTGACCAGATTGATGCCGGTAAGTTTCGCGCCATTCTCTTCTTCCAATCCGGCGGGCGCGCTTTTCTGGATCAGCTTCACGATTCCGTAGCCGGTGTCGATCTTGAATTCTTTAGACGCCTCGGGAAATCCGGGCGTGGTTTGAACTTCCGCCATGCGATTGGATAAAATCTGGCGCACCCGTTCTTCCTCCGCGTTCAGTGCGCTCGCGTTCATGCAATTCTCGACCGCGCGACCGAGCGCGAGCACGCCAATCGCGAAAATCGCCACCCCGATGAGCACTTCGTAAAGCGCGAAGGCAGCCAGCGTTGGAGTGATGGAGTGATGGAGTGTTGGAGTTGTGGAGTCCTGATTACTCCATTTCTCCACTACTCCGTTACTCCGCTGTTGCTTATCTCGCCGCATAACTTGTCATCTGCGCGCGCGCCGTCAGCGCGGAGTAATTTGCCGTCCACGAACCGCCCGAGCCTTTAAACTGAACGATGGCCGGTTCGCACGTTCCGGTTGACCAGAAAATCCATTCGGGTGGCGGATTTTTTGTCAGCGCGGCCGGCAACGTCAGCTTTAAAATATCGCTGCGATCCAGTTGAAAGACCGCTACCGGTTTCGGGTCTTCGTCTTTTGCAAAAACTTCCGGGCGCAAAATTATTCCTTTGTCGGTCCAAACGATCAGGTAAGCGCGGCGCTGCGCGACGCTGAGTTCCTGCGCTTGACGCACCAGATTGTTAAACCCATCGAGCGACCGTTGCAGCCGCCGGTTCGCCAGCAGGCCGTTCATGCTCGGCACAGCCAATAGCAGCAACAGCATCAAAATGGAGACCGCAATAACGATCTCGATCAACGTAAACGCGCGGCTCGCCCCAGGACGAGTCCGTGTCGCCGCGGCGACCGGAGAACGTTGCATCGGCGAAGTTACGCGCTAGGCGGCAAATCACAAGATGACGGCTCTAGCGAAAGCTGTCTCGACCGCCCCTTGCGCGCCATCGGGGGATTTCGAGCGTGACAACGATCAATCGCTGCGGTACGCTTACCGCTCGGTAGTAGTTGGCGTTAGTTAAACTCCAAATACGAAAGGATCGGCCCCATGAAAACCTCCCACGCTCACCCATCTAAATTAATACTCATGATTGCTATCGCCTGTAGTTTTGTTGCCGGCGGCGCAACAACCAAAGCGGGTGGCTACGAGTCGACCAGCTCCATGCCGTTGAATGGCAACGCTCGTTTGCTTGTCTTGAGAGCGGCGGACTTTGGAACTTTCATTTATCTCAACCTGTTCATCGACGGTGTTCAAATTACGACACTGGGTCGCGGCGTGGGTTACGAGGCGATCGTGCGCCCGGGAAGGCATATCTTGTCCGTATCGACGACGCCTTGCCCCTACGGAAAGACGAGGTTTACCCGCCAAAATGTCGACATGAAGCCCGGCGAGACCTATGCGTTTACCGCGCTTTGGGAATATGCGGACTGGGCCACGTTGGAGACAGCCGACCCGAATCATCCGTACTACGCGCTGCGATAAGGGGCAACTTCATCGCCTTTAAAGCCGGCCGGATCGCCGCAATCAGCCGCTAAAAAAGCGCAACCCAACGGCAGCGGCTGTCGAAGGGATGTGATAACCTTTTGGTAATGAAAGCGGCTTTGCGCATCGGTATTTTTGCCGCGGCTATCGTCGTGTTGGCGATGATCTTCTGGCAAGGCGCCACCGCGCACGGGGCGCCCGATCCGACGCAACCGAACACCAGCCCGACCGTCGCGTTTCTGGACATCGGCATTCTCGTTTTCCGGGAAGGACTCGAATGCATCCTCGTACTCGCCGCGATCACGGCGAGCATGACGGGTGCAAAACGGGCGCATCGCCGTCCGGTGGCGATGGGCGCCGCCGTCGCGTTCGGCGCGACGTTGATCACGTGGCTCATCGCAGTGCGGATTGTCGACTCGCTGAGTGACAACATGCCGGCGCTCGATTTGCAAGCTGCGACCGGGCTCCTCGCGGTCGTGGTGTTGCTCGTGATCATGAATTGGTTTTTCCACAAGATTTATTGGGGCGGCTGGATCCGGGCGCACAATCGGCGTCGAAAAGCGCTGCTCGAAAATGGAAATGCCGAAGAGACTTCGCGATTGCGCCTGCAATTTGGATTGGTCCTGCTCGGGTTCACTTCGCTGTACCGCGAAGGGTTTGAAGTGGTGCTCTTCCTGCAAAGCTACCATTTGCGATTGGGCGGCGGTGTTGTTCTCAAAGGGGCGTTACTCGGAATAATTCTTTCGGGCATGGTGGCGGTGCTCACGTTCGTTCTTCAGCAGCGGCTTCCTTATCGAAAGATGTTGATCACAACCGGCATTCTTCTCGGCGTGGTGTTGCTCGTGATGGTGGGCGAACAAGCGCAGGAGATGCAACTGGCCCACTGGATTTCGCGCACAGAAATTCCGTGGCTGATCAATGTGATTCCGCCTTGGATGGGAATGTGGTTCGCGGTGTTTCCAACTTACGAAACGCTAACCGCGCAACTCATTGCCGCAGTTTTGGTGATCGGTTCCTATTATGCAGCGCGCCATTTTAGCGGTGGCGTGCCAGCTGAAAGTCCGGAGCCGGCTGCGGAAGCGCGCGTTGAAGCCGAAGCCGCTATCGCGGAACAACTGGAACCGGTTCCGTAATCGCGCCGACTTCGGTTCGTCGAGCTCACTGGATGAGAAAACTTGGGCTGTCGATCTTGTTGTTGTCGATTTTGCCGGCGGTTTCCTGTTTCGCCGATCCGCGCCATTTCACTTTCATTTACGAAGCGACCATTGAAGAACCCGGCGAAGTTGAATTAGAAAACTGGGGCACGTGGCAAACCCGGAAACCAGTGGAGCATGGTTTTCAAGAAGCCGATTTTCGACACGAGATCGAATTCGGCCTCACCAACAAGTTGCAAGCCAGCGTCTACCTGGCCGATTGGAGTTATGTAAATTCGAAAGAGAACGAGGGCTTCGTGTTCTCCAATGCGGCACTCGAACTTATCTATCAGATCTACAATCCAGAAAAAGATTCTATCGGCCTGGCCGTTTACGAAGAAATTGAAGGAGGCGATCGGCTTTTCGGATCGGAATCGAAATTGATCGCGCAAAAAAATTTCGGTCGCTGCGTCCTAGCTTATAACGCCACACTGGAGGCCGTCTGGCAGGGCAAGGAACTGGCCGAACGCGAAGCCGAGTTCCAGCAATCGATCGGCGCCAGTTGCGAATTGAATAAGCATTTCTCGGTCGGCGGGGAATGCCTGCACGAGATCGCGTTCCCGAAATGGTCGAGAACCGAGCGTCCCGTAATTTCCGGCGGACCGAATGTTTTGATACGGGCGGGGAAATGGTGGGCGACTATCACCGGGCTTGCTCAATTTACCCGAGCGAAGGACGAGCCAGATTTTCAACTGCGCGCAATTGCCGGTTACACATTTTGACAGAAGTGGAAGCGTGATTGTCCGCCGGACGCCACATTCCAGTTGAATGGCGCGATAACTCTCCCACCTTAGGCGGATGATTATGTCGATCTTGCGTTTTCGTTCGCCCGCTCAACTCTTTTTCGCCGCACTCGTTCTCGTTTGTTCAAATGCGCTCGCGGCCAATCCAACCCCTCGAGGGGGCGGCCCCGGTGTTCCGACGCCAAGCCCGACGCGCGCAGCCAGTCCGTCGCCAACTGCGACGCCTGCTGGAATGACCGATGAAAAATTGTTCAAGAGCGTGCAGTGGCGCCAGATCGGGCCGTTCCGCGGCGGACGCGCGCTTGCCATCGAGGGCGTAATCGGCGAACCGGACACTTATTATTTTGGCGCAGTCGCGGGTGGGGTTTGGAAAACGATCGATGGCGGCGCGAACTGGACGCCACTTTTCGATAAGGAAGCGATCTCATCGATCGGCGCGATCGCGGTGGCGCCCTCGGATCACAATGTCGTTTATGCCGGCACCGGCGAAGCGGCGATTCGCGGCAACACCACTTATGGAATCGGCGTTTACAAATCGATCGACGCCGGAAAAACGTGGAAGAACGTCGGTTTAAAAGACAGCCGACAAATCGGCGCGTTGATTGTCGATCCAAGAAACGCCGACGTCGTCTTAGTCGCGGCGCTCGGTCATGCGTTTGGACCAAACCAGGAGCGCGGAATTTTTCGTACAGCCGACGGCGGCAAAACGTGGACGAAAGTTTTGGGCAAAGATGAAAATACCGGCGGCATCGATGTCGTTTTCGATCCGCACAATCCGAACATTGTTTTCGCGTCGCTCTGGCAGGCGCGGCGGCAGCCGTGGTTTTTTTCCAGCGGCGGGCCGGGCAGCGGTTTATATCGCTCGGAAGATAACGGCGCGACTTGGAAACGTCTCGAAGGCAACGGCCTGCCGGACGGAATCCTGGGCAAGATCGGCATCGCTGTTTCCGGCGCCGACTCCAATCGTGTTTACGCGATTGTCGAAGCTAAAGAGGGCGGCCTGTATCGTTCCGAGGATGCCGGGCAAAAATGGACCCGCGTAAACGAGGACGGCCGTTTCCGCCAGCGCGCCTGGTATTTCAGCAAGGTTTACGCAGATCCGAAAGCTCCCGACACCGTTTATCTGTTGAACACGGGAGCCTTTCGTTCGGTTGACGGCGGGAAAACTTTCAACCTGCTTCCCGCGCGACATGGCGATCATCACGGTCTTTGGATCGATCCGCAAAATGCGAATCGCATCGGGAACGCAAACGACGGCGGCGCCAGCATTTCAACCGACGGCGGGAAAACCTGGACCACGCAGAACAACCAGCCGACTGCGCAATTTTATCACGTCGCGGTCGACAACGCGTTTCCGTATCACATTTACGGCGCGCAACAGGACAACTCGAACATCGGCATCGCCAGCCGGACCGATTCGGGCGTAATTGGTGCGCGCGATTGGTTTGTCGCCGGTGACGGCGAATGCGGCTTCGTTGTCCCCGACCCGCGCGACTGGCACATCATTTACTCAAACAGCGAAGGTTACGCGGTTCGCTACGACAAAAACAAAGAGGACGCGCAAGACATCAGTCCGGTTCCTCTGGATAATTCAGGCCACGGAGCGGTCGATCTTGCTCATCGTTTCCAATGGGTCGCGCCGCTGATGCTCTCGCCGCATAACCCCGACGTTCTCTACACGGCCGCCGAATGCGTTTTCAAATCGACCGATCACGGTCAGAGCTGGACAAAAATCAGCGAAGATCTAACGCGCAATGATAAAACCAAACAGCAACCGAGCGGTGGTCCGCTCACCAACGACATCACGTCGGTCGAATACTACGACACGGTTTTCGCGCTCGCGGAATCGCCGGTGAAAAAAGGAACGCTTTGGGCCGGCTCCGACGACGGATTAGTTCAAGTCACGACCGACGACGGCGGGCATTGGGCAAACGTGACCGGAAAGATTCCGGAGTGGAGCACCATTAGCATTATTGATCCGTCGCCACACGATGGGAACACCGCCTATGTGGCGGTCGATCGACATCGTCTCGACGACTTCAAGCCCTACATTTTTAAAACGACGGACCTTGGGAAAACCTGGTCGTCGATCGTGAATGGAATTCCTGAAGGCTCCTATGTCCGCGCAGTGCGCGAAGATCCCAAACGCAAAGGGCTTCTTTACGCGGGCACCGAAACCGGAGTGTTCGTGTCGTTCGATGACGGAACCCACTGGCAACCGCTGCAATTGAATCTGCCGGTCTCGCCCATTCACGATCTGGTGGTAAAGGACGACGATTTGATCGCCGCGACGCATGGCCGTTCGTTTTGGGTGCTCGACGATGTGACACCGCTGCGCCAAACCACAGCGCAGTCCGCACAGGCCGACGTCATTCTTTACCAACCGCAAACGGCGTTGCGCTTGCATTATCCGGAGGAATTCGACAAGCGTCAGCCAGTTGGCGACAACCCGCCTCCGGGCGCAATGATCGATTATTATTTCAAAACCGCGCCCAAAGATGAAGCGACGCTGGAGATTCTCGATGCGCAGGGCAAAGTCGTCAGGCATCTCTCCAACAAGGAGAAAAAAGAAGGGGAGCAGCCGCCGGAATGGCCGGACCGGGTTGAACGGACTAAAACAATTCCCGCAAGCGAGGGCGCGAATCGCTTTGCCTGGGATCTTCGTTACGACGACCCGGTGCAAGTGCCCGGCGCATTTTATTCCGGCAACGGACCAAAGGGCCCGCTCGCTTTACCGGGCGATTACCAGGTCAAGCTGACCGTTGGCGGAAAATCGCAGACTGCCCCGCTCCATTTGGTAATCGATCCGCGCACCAAGGGCGCAGAAGCAGCACTGCAGAAGCAATTCGCGCTGGCGGTGCAAGTGAACGATCGCATCTCGCAGCTTCACCAGGCCATCAATGAGATTCGCGACGTCAAATCGCAGATCCAATCGTTGCACAAGCGCTTCGGCGACGATCCAAAATTGAAAGCTGCGCTCGACGCGGCCGATTCGCTCGATCACAAAATGTCCGACGTCGAACAGCAGCTCATTCAAGTGAACATGAAAGGATCGGAGGGAAACCTTGCCTTCCCCAGCATGTTGAACGAACGCTTCGACTCCTTCAGCCACAGTATCGATTTCGGCGACGGCGAGCCGACCAAGTCCCAACTCGACGTCTTTCAAATGCTCAACGGCAAATTGGACGAGCAGTTGAAAAAGTGGTCGCAGATCAAAACGGATGATGTTCCGAAAGTAAGCGGATTGATCAAGGAGGCGAACCTGCCGGCGCTGTTGATTAGCAGCAAAAAAGAAACGCCGAAGTAAGCGGTGCGCCGTTAGGATTTATCGACGCTGTATTTGCCTGGGAAGACAAAAGACCAGACTTACACACATAGATTTTTGTCATTCCAACCGAAGTGGAGGAATCTCTTACTATTTCTGAAACATTTAGAGATGTCTCGACTTCGCTCGACATGACAAAATGACAAAGATCGACAAGGCGGTTTTGCTCGCAGCCGGTCGCGGGACGCGCATGCGCGAGCTCACGGCCGATCTTCCCAAACCGATGATCGAAGTGCGCGGCAAACCGGTCCTGCAGCACATCGTCGAAGGATTGCGCGACGCTGGAGTGCGCCAGTTTCTTGTCGTTGTGGGTTATCGCGCGGATGCGGTGCAGAATTTTCTTGGCGACGGCTCCCGTTACAAGATCGACATCCAATACGCGACCCAGGCTGTGCAGGATGGGACTGGACGCGTTGTCGATCTTGCCCGCGGTTTTGTGGGGCTTTCGCCGTTCGTTTTGAGTTACGGCGATATTCTGGTCGATCCGGTGAACTACAAACGCATTGTCGATCTTCCGGAAGACGCCGAAGGGCTCATCAGTGTGACGCGCGGCGAGGATGTGAGCAAAGGCGGCGCGGTGTTCCTGAACGACGAGTTCGAGCTTGTCGATCTTCGCGAAAAATCCCAGCCGGGCGAGCCGACAAGCCCGTGGTACAACGCCGGCATCTACGCTTTTCGGCCAAGCATCTTTGAATTCACGGCCAAATTGAAACCATCCCTGCGCGGCGAATACGAATTGACCGACGCCATCAGCGAAATGGCCCGCTCGGGCAAAAAAGTGAAAGCGCTCGAGCTCACCGGGGAATGGGCGGACGTGCGCGACCCGGAAATTCTCGCGCGATTAAATCGTTGATTGTCGATCTTGCGGCGCCTGCTCGGCAGGTTCCTCTGACGTTTCTTCGCCAATCTCCTCTTCGATTTCGCGTCGCCATTCCCGCGACAACCACGGCCGCAGAAAACCATACAGCAAATAGGCAAGGAACAGGACCGCCGGCATCCATTGGTAAAACATCGCCGTAAGAATCAGCAGAAGACTGATAACGAGGAACCGCGGAATCGATTTTTTTGTTTTCCAATTGATCGCTTTGAAACTGGGATACTGAAAACGACTGAACATCATGAAGGAAAGGAAAAGCAGCAGCGGCGGCAAAACGAATTTCCAACGGCCGAGATGATGCTCGCCCTCAGCCAGCCAGAGTAAAAACAATGTGATCGACGCGATTAATCCGGCGGCGGCGGGAATTGGAAAGCCGGTAAAGTTTTTCGCGCCGTTCGTGCTGGCTCTTTCGTGATTCGCCGAAGCCGTATTGAAACGGGCCAGACGCAACGCGCCGCAAGAGAGATAGATGAAGGCGATGATCCAACAGGCATTCGGAAATTCGTTGAGAACGACGCGATAAACCATCAACGCCGGCGCCAGGCCGAAGGAAACAATATCGGCCAGCGAATCAAATTCGCGGCCAAATGCGCTTTCGTGCCCGCCCAGGCGCGCCAGCCGGCCATCCAGAAAATCGAAAACGAAAGCGCCGAGAATGAACCAGATGGCGGTGTGAAAAAGATCGGCAGCGGCGTCGGCATTTGTGCTTTGCAGCAACGCGCCCTCCAGAATCTTGAGCGTGGCGGTAAAGCCGCAAAACAAATTTCCTGCCGTCATCAAATTCGGCAGGAGATAAATTTTGGTTGGTTGTTCGTTCATGAATCAGGGAGGCGCGCGATGATTGTCGATCCGCCATTCACGTGATCGCCCACTTTAACCAGCACGGTGGCGGTAAGCGGCAAGTATACTTCTGTTCGTGAGCCGAAGCGAATCATTCCGAAGCGCTCGCCTTTTTTCAAATCGTCGCCGACTTGCGACCAGGCGACGATGCGCCGCGCCACCGCGCCGGTGAGTTGCCTGACGACAATCGTCGCGCGGGAGTTTTCGAAAGCCCAGGTCATTGCTTCGTTTTTTTCCGAGCAATCAGGGCGGCGCGCGTCCAGACAGAGCCCTTGTCGATGTTGACGATAAATGACGCGACCGTCGATCGGCACGCGGTTCGTGTGCACGTCGAAGATCGACAAGAAGATGCCCACGCGGCGTGTTTTCGTTTTCAGGATCTCGGTTTCATCGACTTCGGAGATCTCAGTCACGGTTCCGTCAGCCGCCGCAACGACCGCATTTGAATCCGCCGGCGCGGTGCGATCCGGATCGCGGAAAAACGCGAGCGTACAAATGAACAACAGCGCAAAGAGCATCGCCAACCAGACCGAAACGAACCAACCTGCGATGGCAAAAACCGCGACAATCACAAGAATCCAGCGCGCTTCAGCGAGTGTTTGCAGACGCATAATTGGATCGATAATTTCGGGTTCCGAACGGAGGCGGTCAAGTCTTTGGAAAGCCGCTTAAAATCGAAACATCGGGTTTCCGAGGAAAACCACAATATCCTGCGGTTTGAGGCGGTCTTCGTCTCAAGGCCTAGCGGCTGCCGCGGCCCATTATATACGAGATTATTAGTTGTTTCCGGGGCATTTTTGATTATCCTTTTCACTGGGTCGTTCGAGGCCCGTTTATGGCGCAAGTTCAAGAAGAGATTCCGGTCGAAAAACTACCTCGGAATCGGGTGACCGGAATCGGCGCCGCGCAAAAATACGACGCCGCGCAGATCGACAAGTTGGAAGGCTTGGAGGCTGTCCGGAAACGTCCGGGTATGTACATCGGCGACCCTGATGAGCGCGGTTTGCATCACATGGTGTTCGAAGTTCTCGACAATTCCATTGACGAACATCTCGCCGGATTTTGCGACAAGATCGAAGTGACAGTGCATGTCGATGGAAGCGTTTCGGTACGCGACAACGGACGCGGAATTCCAGTCGACGTGCATCCGAAATGGAAAATGCCGGCCGTTGAGCTGGTGCTGACGAATTTGCACGCGGGTGGAAAATTCGGCCAGGGGGCTTACAAATATTCCGGCGGCCTGCACGGCGTCGGCGCGAAATGCACCAACGCGCTTTCGGAATGGTTCAAGGTGGAAGTCTCGCGCGACGGCAAGGTTTACCACATGGCGTTCGCCAAAGGGAAAACGACCGAAAAACTCAGCGTCATCGGCGAAGTCAAAAACAAGAAGATTACGGGCACGCTCATCACGTTCTTGCCCGATCCGGAAATCTTCACCATTACAACCGAGTTTAAGTTCGAACGACTCGGCACGCGATTGCGCGAGCTCGCGTTTCTGAATCCCGGACTTGAGATCACGTTGACTGACGAGCGGAGCGAGGCGCCGAAGAAGGAAACGTTTATCTACAAGCACGGCATCGAAGAATTCGTTAAGCAGCTCGGTGAAAACAAACAGGTGTTGCACCCAAAGCCGATCGTGATCGAGCGACAGCGCGATGAAGTATTTGTCGATGTTGTGTTGCAATACAACGACAGCTACAACGACCAGATCTTGCCGTTTGCGAATTCGATCCCGAATCCGGACGGCGGCACACATCTCACCGGTTTTCGCACGGCGCTGACCAAAGCAGTCAATCAGTACGCGAAGTCGAGCAATCTTCTCAAAGAAAAAGATCCATCGATTTCCGGCGACGACGTCCGCGAAGGTTTGATCTGCGTGCTGAGCATCAAGCTGCCGAACCCACGCTTCGAATCACAAACCAAGGTCAAGCTGGTGAACACCGAGATCGACGGAGTGGTGAACTCGGCTGTTTACGACGGGTTGATGACGTTCTTCGACCAGAATCCGCCGGTTGCGCGGCGCATCTTCGACAAGGTACTGACTGCCGCGCGGGCGCGCGAAGCGGCACGCAAAGCGCGCGAGACGATCCGCAAAGGCGCGCTCACTGGCGGCGGATTGCCCGGAAAGCTGGCGGATTGTTCGGAGCGCGATCCGGAATTAACAGAACTTTACATTGTCGAGGGTGACTCGGCCGGCGGTTCTGCCAAACAAGGACGCGATCGGCGTTATCAGGCGATCCTCCCGATCCGCGGGAAACTGATCAACGTCGAAAAGGCGCGCGAAGATCAATTTCTCAAGAACACCGAAATCCAATCGATGATCACGGCCATCGGCGCGGGCATCGGCAAGCCGAAAGAAGATGGCAACGGCAAAGACGAAGGCCGATTCGACATTTCGAAGTTGCGCTATGGCCGCATCATCATCATGACGGATGCGGACGTCGATGGATCGCACATTCGCACGCTGCTTCTCACGTTTTTCTTTCGGCAGATGACCGAACTCGTGCGCGCGGGCAAAATTTACATCGCGCAGCCGCCCCTTTATCAGATCAAACGTAAGAAACGCGAAGAGTACGTCGATGACGACGTGCAGTTGAACAAAATCTTGATCTCACTCGGCGCGGAGGACGTGCGACTGAAAAACCTGGCGGATGATAAGGAGGTCACTGCCGCACAGTTGAAGGACATTCTCGAATCGCTCGAGAAGCTGGCGAAGTTAAGCGAAGCCGTGCGACGCCATGGCGGCGACTTCGAGGCTTACCTGGAAGAGCGCAACGCCAAATCGGGAAAGCTGCCGGCGTATCTGGTTAAAGTGCGCGAGGGGAACGATGAGACCGTCCACTATTTTCATGACGAGAAGGCGGTCCGGAAGTTTCACGAGTCGAACCTTGATCTCAATTTATTCGACACGCCGATGGACCAGGAATTGTTGCCACTGGGAGATGTCCAGGTACCGACGGTGAAAACCAATGGCGTCCGCCGGCGCGCGAGATTAGTGGAGTTGCATGAGTCGGCCGCGATTCAGAAAATCATCGCCGAGCTGGCGCGTAAGGGCCTGAAGGTAAGTCACTATGCGGCGAGCGATCGACCGATCTTCGAATTGATCGAAGGCGAAGGCGAGAAAGCAGTCACGCATCCCCTCTTCTCGATTCCGGAGATCCTGGAAAAGATCCTGGAGATCGGACGCCGCGGCGTGCAGATCAAGCGGTTCAAAGGTCTTGGCGAAATGAACGCGAAGGAATTGTTCGAGACCACGATGAACCCGGAGAAGCGCAAGCTGCTCAAAGTCGACTTGAACGACGATAACGCGGTCGATGCCGATAAAATGTTCACCATTCTGATGGGTGACGTGGTCGAACCGCGCCGCCAATTCATCGAAGACAACGCACTCAACGTGCGAAATCTCGACGTCTAACTAGACAGGATTAACAGGATTTACCGGATTGGATTCGAATCAAGATCACGCACTAACTGAGAAGGTTATTGGCTTTGCGATGAAGGTTCACCGCGGTCTGGGGCCTGGATTCTTGGAGTCGGTTTACCTTAATGCACTCGTGCACGAGCTGCGGCGCGCTGGCTTATCTGCCGAAGTCGGACAGCGTATTACCGTTCGATACGAAAACATTATTGCTGGGGAGTTCATCGCCGATTTAATCGTAAATGAGCTTTTGCTTTGTGAGTTAAAGGCGATCAGCTCTCTTTCGAAGGCTGACGAAGTTCAGCTTGTAAATTATCTCACCGCGACAAATCGCGATTTTGGCCTGCTTCTGAATTTCGGAGCACCGAGCCTACAGTTCAAACGGAAATATCGCCGGGCAGGATCCGAATCACTTGATGTCGATCTTCAAAATCCAAAGAATCCCGTTAATCCTGTCTAGAAACTCTTGTGTATAACGCGAACGAAAAAATAGATCCCATCAACGTTGCCGAAGAAGTGTCGAGGTCGTTCCTCGATTACTCGATGTCGGTGATCATTTCTCGCGCGCTGCCAGATGCGCGCGACGGGCTCAAGCCATCGCAGAGAAGAATTCTCTACGCGATGCACGATCTGTCGCTCTTTCCGGGCCGGCAGCATCGTAAGTGCGCAAAAATCTGCGGCGATACCAGCGGTAACTATCATCCGCACGGCGAAGCGGTAATCTACCCGACTCTGGTACACATGGCGCAACCGTGGGCGATGCGGGAGCGGCTCGTCGACGGCCAGGGGAACTTTGGATCGGTCGAAGGCGATCCGCCGGCGGCAATGCGTTACACCGAGGCACGCATGACGCATCTCGGCGCCGCGCTGATGACCGACATGGAGAAGGACACGGTCGATTTCGTCCCGAACTACGACGAGACGCGCACCGAGCCGACTGTTTTTCCGGCGGCGTTTCCAAATCTTCTCGTTAACGGCGGAACCGGGATCGCGGTTGGAATGGCCACGAACATTCCGCCGCACAATCTCAGCGAAGTGATCGATGGAATCTGCGCGCAGATCGACGATCCGGACATCACGCTCGACGA
>WNFR01011667.1_pt1 | contig 19369 bp, 29 predicted proteins | sample 5400221 | NCBI WGS metagenome assembly WNFR01 (sample SAMN13153357, study PRJNA577476) | soil metagenome | isolation source: 40 cm soil under Madrone tree | place: USA:California | collected 2016-06-14 | reverse complement strand
CTCATTCATGCACAGGATGAAGAAGAAATTTTTGGTCCAAAGGTCCTCCCTGCTACACCCATCATGAGGTACGCGATGCGGGAGGTCGTCGCAGAGTATGAGGATACACGCTCGGTTTCAGAGTATGCGTCCCTTTCAGATATGGAAGAATATTGATTTGCTACGCCCACCACAAACAGTCACCGATACACATTGTAATTATTCTCCTCCCTCGAACACTCGGGTCGAGTGAGAGCATTGTACATCCCTGTGTTCTGCCTACTATACCTTCTTGCTAGTACTCACCCCACTGTCGTCATCAGGGCGAGGGTCAGTCTAATCCCGCGTAGCGAACATCTGCATTCTCTTCAAGCCAAATCAGCCAGTCCTTCAAATATTTGCTACCGTGTTGTACTGTGGCAGAGTCTCCAACTACGCACTGAACCAAAATTTAGAATAAATCAGTGATCGAGATTTAAACCGATGCTCACCAAGTGCCGTCGCGCTCGTGTCATGGCCACTAATTTTGACGTGGGGAGTAAGCTAGCGGGCACTACAACCACTACAACTGAAAATTTTCATACCATTCAACCTCCGTTCCTCTTTGAGAAACCCCACCTCACGCTAGTAGATACTGTCACGCAAGCGCAGTTTAAGAAAGTGTTTAGATACCTTGTCGTTACTTCTAACCAAACTTATAACCACAGCCTCTTTCTCGCGTCCTTGCATTCCGTCCACCGTACCTATCTCAAGCTCGGGTCCGTGGGTCGAGCGAAGAAGGGATGTCAAGAGTGAAACTTGAGCCTGATAGCTGCGCATGATGTTAACAGGACCCAGAGTATACAGTCAAGACCAGCTACGACTCACGGCGTAATTATAGCAATTTGAGATGGATTGACCCCCATAGCGACCTGGTTTGCCACGGGCGTTCAACGTTCAACGCCCGAATTAATAAGAAGCGAGCTAAATAGCACACCAAAGTTGCCACCCAATTCTTCACAATAGTTGCCTCGTTTTCATTGCACCGACTACCCTCATCATTGTCGCCATCCAACCGTTCGAAATACTCGCAACCCGCGGTGTCAAAGAAGACCACAGGTGTGCCAAGGATTTCTTCAGCATCTTCTGATGATGATGCCGCGACATTTGGTAAGTGGAGAAGCAGGTGGGAAGCGACGGAGGAGTGAGTGGTGAGCATGTCACCATACATGGTCTTCGAGGGGAATTTGGCGATCTCTGTGTGCATTCTAGCCAATCGAAATTACCAAAGTCGCTCTGGGAGTGAGCACATCTACATACCGGTACTGAACTGTCAACATCCTCTTGATTTCAGGGCCGTACATTATCTCCAGCCTCTCAAACATGGTCAACTCCAACGTGCGAGGCGGCATCAGATCGCGGCAGCGGGAACCTTGCGTCGACTCCGGTCCAAATGTCCAAGAACCAGAGATATGATCAAGTTCTTTGCTCGATGGATTTCCGAGGCCTGGCTCTTCTGTGCTGTCGCCAGCGCCAGTACCTTCGTTAACTTGCGCGAGGGTGATTTCATTTCTCGAAGCGCTGGTGGGTGGATCTACTTTCAACGTTGCATGTCGATCCAGAGAAACGTGCGCTCCCGGTACTGGCGATGAAAGAATAGTCGGAGGCAGTTGTTTTGGATCTCCCGCGAGAACGAGTTTCTTTGCCTTGAATATAGGGATCCAGCAGACCTATAATACGTGTCAACACTGCCAGAAATACGATCCAAAAATGCTCCCACAGCTTCAAGGGCTTGAGTTGCTTCGTCGATAATAACCACATCGAACTCTTGGTTACGAAGCTGGTGGCCTCCCGAAGAATGGCAAGTACATAGTACTACCTACGATCAAAAATAAGCGAAGACGCATAACGAACGAGCTATCGCTTACTTGGGATTCTCGAAGGATGGCACTTACAACACCGCGCTCTCTCTGTCGGAATCTTGACCATGGGCAACAACCGTAAGGACCAAAGCGCCAAACAGACTGGTCGGTGCCTACTCTTTCCTTAATTCACGCACTTCCTCCCACATCTTCTTTCGTTCCGAACCTCGAGGCCTTTTTACGCCCTTCCCTTTCCCAGATAGGACGTTCAAGGCAATCTCCAGTTCAGCCTTAACGTCTCTGACCAATGCGGCCTAGTAGGGAGATGTGAAGTGAATTTAGCAACAATCGTGAAGACTGCAAACCTGATCCGACCGTTCTGCTTGCGTTTCTAAAGTAGCATTTAACGCATTTTCATGTGCTATGACCCGCGCAGGATGTCCAATGCGCGTAACTCTAAGCCTCGGGTCATGAGAAGGAGCAGGTAGCGCCAAAAGGCGTTCCAAGATATTATCAACTGATAGGTTCGATGCCCCACAAACAAGTAGGCGCAGAGCCGTTGGATTGACCGCTGTAATTGAGGTGAGTTGCCTAATAATTTCTATGAGCGTATGCGTTTTCCCAGTACCTGCGAATGTATCAGGATGAGAAAGCATGCAGTCGTATCAAAGGTCTTCACCGGGAGGACCGTGGATACATGCAACTTCAATCTGTTGAAGTGCAAACATGACAGCAGCCTTTTGACTGTCATTGAGAGAATTGTCGAAAAAAGGCATGCTGTGAATCGCGGGTCCCCTCGAGGGCATTTCCATGCCCAGGAGCACCTCTACTAGCCGAGATCGCCTGGGTACACCCTCATCGGAACGTGTGAGCGCATACTCCTCCTTCCCAAGAAAATAAGACGTACCACAACTTCGGAAAGACTCGGTGACATAATCACGTTCTTTAGTTGTGTTAATGCGCCTTCCATTCTGTTATGCTAGTTTCAATCGATGACGGAAAAAAAACAAGAAAAGAGGCTTCCCTGTCGTAAGTGATACTGTTTGCCAACTTCAAGACTCTACAGCGTTCGGGGAGTTCGAAGTCGCTGAGATCCGAACGTGAAAGATTGACGGCAATGACGATACGGGAGTCAGAAACCTGAAAAACTAGTCAATTTGTTCAACTAGAGGGCCCCAGCGATATATACCTTGTAAACAACACCCTCCACAGCCGGTGTTGATAAATTAGTTGACTTGATAGACTTCTTTCTAGTGCCAGTGGAAACCACATTCTCCTCGATGGATGCGAGGTCTCCCGGCCTAAATTATCGATACCTTAACGGTAAGGAGGGAGCTTGACCGATGTCGCACCGAAATGTATGTGGGGGGAACGTAGTGACAGTATGGTATGCAGACGGACGCTCCAATTCGACTAAGCTACCCTTCTCAAAATTTTGTGGTTTCGTGCTCCATGAAAGAAGTGAACACGAACTCACGTTTTATTCCCGAGACCCATGCCAATACTGGCGACGCTCAAACCATTCAATGCTAGCCCTTTCTGCTCTAGGAGTTTCGGCCCGCATTTCGAGAAAACAAGTGAAGTCCTCCCGATCTCGACATCACGTTCTTGACACAGAAGGTCTAAGTGCTTGTCTATGAATAAGGAAGCACCGTCAGTAGACATGGATGGATGAGAACACGCCCTTGCTTACGTTAGTATCCAGAAACCATCATTGCATCGATCAACTCTTAATCGTTAATCGTGTCATGTTCGCTGAATTTCCTACTCAAGGTCATGCCCAATTTTGGTGGACAGAGAATGCGTCTGCAGATAGTCATCTGTGCAATGTAGATGTATACGACGAGTCCCTTGACATCTACCGGCCAGACATCTACAACACAATCTCGGAAACGATATCGAATCTTGACCACGAGCTTCGTCTCCTTAGTCTTGATATACATAGTACGTTGACCATCCAGTAATCTTGCAATGATTTTACTCAATCGTATCCTGTTTATGTCAGGCCACCCAGAACTTAAATTTGAAGAAACGTGCGTTTCTTCAAGTTCATGGAATGTGTGATCTGCTTACGGTGACGTTACAATGACTATAGGTACGCCCACGATGTCCTGACAGCTTTCATGGAGAGACAGGGTTGGGACGTGAAAAAGCATTATCATCTCGACACAGCTTGGGTTGCAACTTTCTCCCGTGGGAAAGGAGGGCGCGTCCTCGGGGTGAATTCCGAGATGGATGCCCTCCCCGGTATCGGCCATGCATGTGGCCATAATCTCATTGCCATAGCAGGAGTCGCAGTCGCAGTCGCCGTCAAAGCGGCTCTAATCAAGTATGATATTCCTGGCAAAGTCATTTTACTGGGAACTCCTGGTATGCATTCTTCACATGTCAGATGGCGTGGATGTGGTATCAAAGCTAAAGAAATAACAGCCGAGGAAGGGGGACAGGGAAAGGTGATTTTACTTGAAAAAGGCGCATACAAAGGAATGCATGCTTGTTTGATGTGCGGTAGCGTTCAACGTACACATATCCGCATGTCATTATACTTCCTCCAGGTGTCATCCTGCTCCTGGCCCAGTGCATGGCGCAAGTCTTAATAGCTCGTTGGCCCTGCAACGTCTGTCTGTGGTATATCGTGGTCATACGTTCGTGGTATGATTACTCATTGCGGACATAATCTCAACGAACACAGGGCTCATGCTGCACTCTCTCCCTGGCAAGGCCAGAATGCGCTGGATGCAGCTGTCGCTGCATATACAAACGTAGCTTTACTACGTCAGCAAGTAAAGCCCTCTCATCGGGTTCACGGCGTTTTCGAGGGAGAAGACTGGGTGCCAAACAGTGAGTTCGCCCTGCCCCTCTACTTACCCGTAAAGAAGTCACTGTCGAATTTCAGTCATACCAGACAATGCGAAAATGCTGTGTGATCCGTGCTCCTTCATGTCTGTTTTGATATCCTGACACTCCACAGCTGGTTTGTTCGCGCTCCCACTGTCGCGGGAGTTGAAGACTTGGATCCGCGCGTCCGCGCCTGCTTCCAGTAAGTCTTGTGCAAAAGGCGCCTTAGCCGAGGTGTTTTAATTGTATTGGAAGAGCATCTGCACTAGCCACAGGATGTAACGTTGAGATTTCTGATATGAAACATCCCGTGCATGATCTGCGGCAAAACAGGGCAATGGGTTGAGTACATCCTTTTCTTGCATCCTGTCTATGATTACTGAGAGGACACACATACTCGTGCGATTAGGTGAGACGTTTGCGAGGATATATAGAGGTAAAACGGGGCCAGTAGATTACGAATGGGGCATTGGTAGTGCATCAACTGATTTCGTAAGATCCCACTCGCGACCATGTCTCTTCACAACTGAGTATCAGATTAGGGCAACATCACATACGGTAGGGTTCATCCTGATCGCACATTATAGCCATTCCTACAGAACCGAATGGGGGAAACCATACTCCTGCGTTTGCCTCTGCAGCAGCTACGCCTGAAGCACACCAAGCTTGCCTAGAAGTGTGTAAGGCACTCGCCTTGACAGGCGTCAAGGTCATCCAGGACGACCAGTTCTATTCGGAGGTATAACAGACTGTTGCTAGTTCATATCGACACTGATTTAATATTCTTTAGGTTCGTATGGCCTTCGAAAAAGATACAGCCATTTCGCAAGTCGTTTGAAATTGGCCGTCCGTGCAGTAGATTGAGAAAAGTGTGACCTATGCTACATTACCTGGAAAAGAGTCTCATCCCGGCGTTTCCACACAGTGGTGCTTATATTGTTAATTCAACAAATGTAAACGACAAATCGATGAAGGATGAAGATAGCGTGAGATCGGAGATGTAATACAAGGTAGCGATGTGATTTGTCCGACACACTTCGTGAATTGTTCCGTGGAGAATGGGGAGCTAGATGTATTTTACCAAAAGTTCAGTTGCGGAAGGAGCGGTACTTTGTATTGCATTCAACTGCTGTGTACCAGCCACCCCCCAGGAGTGTAAGTGTGATACCAAGCGCATTCAGGGGAGTGATGGTCAGACGGAAGAACCATACTGCACAGATAACAGTGAGAGCCTGTTTCACGTTAGCTAGCCAAAATGTAGTTTAGTATGACGACGTGTGGTGGTTCGATAACAAAGAATGACCTGCAACACCCATGGTAAGGGCACCCGATCGTCGATTAGCCTCAAAGCTGACGATATTCAGAGCACAAGCAATGACGCCATTTCCAGAGAGGAGGATGAGTTGTCGCACTGCGTTAGACTTCGAAGCCTTCTGTCGCATATAGTCTACCTCTCCAACGAGATAAGCATAGATAACACATTGCAGGACCGCAAGTCTTGAGAGGCGCGTAAGGAGGTCAATGGGGTGCAACTGGAGGCAGTGTCGGCGAAATCGAGGAAGAAGTGCGAGGGATACAGTTACAGCTCCGAATGGTGTACGAAGGCAATATAACCGAGGGTGTGATTTGACAGGCCGCGCAACGATCGACGCAGTCTGGATTTCATGTGTTGCCAACGTTTTAAGGGCAGCCAATACAGTGCCAAAGAGTGTAAGAATGAAACCCCAAGCCGTGAAGTAGTAATCTCCATAGGTAGCAAGACAAACGCCAAGGATGACAAGTGACATGGAAGAAAGTTGATATCGGCTAAAACGTGCGTTGACAAGTTGCCACGAGAAGATGGTAGTAAAAAATGGTGTTGTGGCGCGGACCACCTGATGGAACTTATGTGTGGCTAAGCGTAAAATCGATATGCAATGTGCCAGGTGCCTTACTGGTACGGTGACAAGGTCCAAAGACGCGTTGCTGATGGCGATGTTAATAGAGTACAACAAACTGAACGCAACTAGAAGTGCATAATCCGAACCCCAGAGGGACTTTGGTTGATAGACGTTTTGCATTCGAAGACAAGTACCGCCAACAAGTCCAAAAATTGCATGAACAGCGGTAAGAGTGTAGGGATATGGAAACGAGACCAAAAGAAACTTGTTATACAAGGTGAGCACGAGATTCAAGATGAAGTAGGAGCCAAGCCAAAATGCTTGGTATCTAGCAATGTCGGCGACACCAACACGAACTGAGAGAAAGACAACCGAAATATTGCGGCGAAATTCCCTTAAGAATACTGATGCAGAATTGGTGCACAGGCGTGGGCGGGATGGCGCAGAGAGAGCAGGAGGAGGAAGAACGTCATGTGTTGCCTTGGGGAAGGAGTCTGTGACGGATGCAACGTTGGGGGCACGAGGCAGATCGAGTACGAGTAAATTATTCGGGAAAGTATCAGTATCGACCTTAAAGAGACGGGAAAGAACGCCGCGTAGGAAGTGGGTCGCTCCCGGGTGATGAGAAGAGGGTCTGACGGTGGCGTGGAGAGGCAAATGCATCAGATATGTCGACGAGGTGAGTGACACTGGCCCGGAATCGGTTTTACGTGAAAAAAAACATGGAAAAACCCAACTGACATAAAATCCACCAAAATTTGGAAAAATTGAATCAGACAGACATCGGGTCTTTCATGGAGAATAATGACATTATGTCTTTCCACCACGTGGAAATCTTTGGAAATCTTTATGTTCGAATCAAAAATATTCTGGCCAAAAGGCCGATTCCCGGGTGAGAGCAGTGAATCGTTTCGTTTAAGAACGCTATCAGTCCTCGTCACGTGGGTCTAGTTTATAAGAAATGAAACGCGAGTCACAACGCGTTACACCCCATGGAGAGATCTTCTACACCCACGCGACGCGTTACTCCCTCTGATCCTGCATCCTCGCAAAAACGCACGTCTTCTCCTGGTGCATTTACACCGAGTATCAAGAAACTGAAACCAGAACCCAGCCAAGGTAATTCAGACAAGGACAAAAAGAGAAGAAGAAAGAGGAAACAACCCATCACACGCGATGTAGAAATGTCGTCCGGTCTCGCTCTAAAAGATCACTCTTCATCCCATTTGCCTGGAACCACGTTGCCTATGGCGTCTACTTCAACACAGAAGGGTTCATCGACCCCTAATTCTGTGTCCGGTGAATTGCACCCCATTTCTCCGCCTAGCCGTTCACCGGTCACATCACCGTCACCTTTACATCATGAGACTAGTCGACCAGAGTCTCCCGGTGCGCTCCAACAAGAGAGTGCAATGAAGGCGATTTATTCCGAACACAAGGTCTGTTTGCCTTCTCTATTTATCTGTCGTGGCGCACAAACCATTTACAGTCCTTGCACGACCATAAAGCACTTATTGCCTCCCTTATCTCTTCTATGATCTGCCAGATCTGTCTCGACTTACTCCATAAACCATTTGCCCTCACGCCGTGCGGCCACGTCTCTTGTTACAGCTGTCTTATTAATTGGTTCAACGCCGACCGACAAACCGATGAACTCGAAGGCGATCACGTTTTTCGCAAGAAGACGTGCCCCCAGTGCCGTGTCGTGGTGCGTGGACGCCCTATAGAAGCGTGGAACATCAAAGATATGGTCGCTTCCGTCGTCAAGAGTGGGCTTGCTCCGGACTTTCCAAGGCCAACAGAAGTTAACTCGAACGAGGCAGCATCTAGAGGACTCGCTGGTTCAGAACCCCCGTCGCGCGATCCCTGGGCCAATGTCTTTCCTCCTCTGCCTTCGCACACAGGACTGTCATCTACTGGGGTTCCGCCCGATGCATTTGGGATGTTTGATGCCGAGGATCAGGTATATCGTTGTCTCGATTGTATGCACGAAGTATGGGGTCGCTCGTGTTCGCACTGCGGTCGTCATTATGATGGTCACAACGACGATTCATCCGAAGACGAAGCACCAATTCAGGAACGCAACGGATTGTGGGGCATTTTACCTGTGATGGAACAGATCATGGGCTGGCCACGTGTCGCCGGCGTAGGTGGATCAGATGATGGGTCGTATGAAGCCAGCTTCATAGATGATGATGGCTCCGACGGTGGAATTAGTGAAGCAATCGAAATCATGTCCGACAGTAGCAACCCTGTCACCGAGGTAACTCCTTTGACCTCAGGACAAGACAGGGATGGCACTGCAAATATTCTGATCCCTTCTTCGGACAAAGAAGAGGAAGTCGGCGAAACCGACGGACTTCAGGTCGTAACGCGACACTCTGAGAAGCGAAGGACCCGGTTGCAAGTCCTCAGTGATAATGACGAGTAGGTACCTTCGGCTATGCACGCCATAGGGGTTCTGATTACTCTGATTAACCTATTTAGAGCTGATAGTGAAACGTGAGTGCACCGAACGAATGTCATTTTAAGATTTATAAATCATCATTGCGTGCAGGGACGAGAAGAGTAGTTATCATGACAACGCGTAAGTTCATTGAAGACGTTGTCATTCTCATCTTTTTGATGTTGTGCTCCTGTAGCGAAGATGATGGCGACGGCGACGGCGACGGATCGCTTGCCCGACCACCGATGCGTTTATTCGGTCGCGTTTGCAGCCAGCTATCATTCAGGTCCGAGTCGGACAGTGACGATTCCCCGTGCACCGAGTTGGACGACTGCGATAATGTAGATTGCGACGAGCATGTGTCTAGTGTACCATGGGATGATGCTAGGGACGAGGAGGAGTGGTAAAGGATAAAGAGGGAATTGGGCCAGAAAGGAAACTGCCTTTGGCGCTTATGTAAATACTCTCCTTGCCTGCCACTGCTATGGGTAACACCCAGTCAGGGTACCCTCTTACACGAACTGCTGCTACATTAGACTCATTTATTAACGAGTTGGGCCCCGAAATCGTCTATGAGAAGAGGTATGTGAATGATTTGCGGAATTGGCATGTAAATCCATGTAACGATATAAATTTGAGTCTTGGAACGTCGCGCTTCCTGAAGACCGTCCGTTGTCGGCATCGGAATGGCCTTACAGTCGTAAAAATATACATCAAACCTGACTTAGGGGCTAGTTTGCAAAAGTATCAGAGGAGGCTTAAAGGTGGGTGACACATTTGTGTGGTACACCGGGTTCTTCGTTGACCCTTTAGCCAGTCGAGCGAGAAGCACTGCTCGATATTCCGAACGTATACAGCTACCAGACTTTCATTGACTCAGATAAGGCTGGGTATCTTATCCGCCAATGGGTTGCAAGTAATCTTTATGACCGTATAAGGTGAGTGGTACATGATGACACCAGCCGTGTCTACAACCCTGACTTCTCTCCCACAGCACACGCCCTTTCCTGAGTGCAATAGAGAAGAAGTGGATAGCATTCCAGCTGCTGAATGCCCTACGAGATGCTCGCGCTCACAAAATTGCTCATGGCGACGTCAAGTCGGAGAATATCCTTGTTACATCTTGCAACTGGGTCTATCTCACTGACTTCGCGTCGCATAAGCCCACTTACCTTCCGCTGGATGATCCCTCCGACTTTGCATTCTACTTTGACACGTCGGGCCGACGTTCATGTTACGTTGCTCCCGAGCGTTTCTTCGCTTCGGGTGCCCGTCTGGATGGCGTCTCGCCACTTGGGGATGCTGATCGGGAGAATAAAGATGCTCGAGTGACAGAGGCTATGGATGTCTTTAGCGCTGGATGCGTAATCGCAGAGTTGTTCAGGGAGGGCGCGCCTTTATTCACCCTTAGTCAGCTCTTCAAGTATCGTGAAGGAGAGTTAAACCCCGACGGTCTCCTTGCCTCAGTAGAAGATGTCGGCGTTCGCGTAAGTCGCACATGGGGATCATGGAGTTTGTTGTGCTTTTAACCTTGTTCTCCTTAGGATCTTATCAAGGATATGATTGCCCTCAATCCTTCGGCGCGACCTCCCTTCGATACGTTACTGCACCGCGTCCGTGGTATCGTTTTCCCAGAAGTTTTCTACTCTTTCCTGCACGGTTACGTTTTATCCATCAATGAACTACCAGCAGCATCGCTTGCTGTCCCTATGTCCGCCGCAGCGGCTTCCCCAGAGGTATTGACACCAGCAACCTCGTCAACTGCCGCTCCCACAATGAAAGGTGGAACCGCGACACCTATACTCACCGTAGACGTGAAAGTACCCGAAGCTGCAATGCCCAGAGACGCGGATCACAAAATGGAGAAGATTTGGGCTGATTACGAAAGTGTAGAACCATACCTCATCGAAGATAGCAGCGAGGACACAGTGACAGACATTCGAGTTGAATATGCACCTGCAGAAACTCCAGGCAAACCACTGCAGGTCAGTTATTATGAATTGACCGAGAAATACTGACGTCTAGACTTTTCTCAGGACGTCCTTCCTGTAGAATTGTGCATACCAAACAGGGATTCAAAGCTGTTTCGAGTCAAAAAGCCAAGATCCTGTGCGGCAAAAGAAGGTAGCCTCTGTTATCCTTGGCTTTCTTAGAATTTAACGGCCAGTAGATGGTCCTGCTCTCATCATCCTCGCTCTGGTTTGCACCAATGTTCGCAATTGCTCGCAACCATCTAGCAAATTACGAGCGTTAGACGTATTTCTCGCCCTGTCTGTCCATCTTACGGACGAGGCAAAGCTTGATCGGCTGGCACCATACATTGTTGACCTGCTACGTGACGATGCAGCGGTAGTTCGTGCCGCTGCTCTCAGGACACTCTTGCAAGTGGTCAGTATTTTCACCAAGAGCTATTATAACGAACTAATTGTCTACAAGCTCTCACTCGTAAACGTAATAGCGCCTGCTAACGCATGTATCTTTCCCGAGTATATCATTCCCAACATCCAGCCGCTAGTCCACGATCCTGAGGTCTCTGTGCGTTCCTTATATGCGCAATGCATCGTCCCACTCGCGGATATAGCAGTCCGGTATTTGGAAATGGGTCAGGCCCTTAAAGCGCATGGCACTTTCAAGGTTGCGGCGGACACTGTCGAATATGACGAAGCCCAGTTCGAAGTAAGCCCATTCGTTGTGAGTTCCTGGCTGTCGGCCTCAAAACTTTCAGGTTCCATACGACGTAGCCCTGCAAGATTTGCAGAACTCTGTTCAAGAACATCTTGTGTCGCTACTTGTCGATTCATCCAGTGTTGTCAAGCGCGCTGTCCTGCGCGATGTCTCGTCCATGTGCATCTTCCTTGGACGACAACGCACGAACGATATCTTGTTAAGCCATATGATCACGTACCTCAACGACCGAGACTGGCTCATCCGATACGCCTTCTTCGATGCCATCGTTGACGTGGCAGCATGCGCTGGTGGACGGAGTCTGGAAGAGTACATATTACCATTGATGATTCAAGCATTGTCGGGTGGGCAACACATCTTTGTTTCTTATGTGCTACTCACGATCAACCTCGCTTCTAGATGTCGAAGAAAGTGTAGTTGCTCGAGTGTTGGTTGCATTGACTAGTTTGTGTGAACTGGGACTTTTCCAGAAGATGCGGATATGGGAGCTGATGAGCGCGAATTTGGGTTTTCTGTATCACCCTAATGCTTGGATACGGCAAGGTACTTCCAAACCAGTTATTGGAGATAAAATTGATATTGTCCTACCCCAGGTGCAACCGCATTCATAGCATCTGCCGCAAGCCATCTTCCAGCCAGCGACATTTGGGGGATCCTCTACCCATCGCTTAGACATTTTCTTCGTTGCGATGTCCGCAACGTTGATGAGCTAAGCTTAATGACTGCGTTGAAGCCACCTGTATGTTGTCTTGTACCCTATACATTACATGCTAACCCGTCCCACAGCTAGACAGACAGATTTTCGACGCCGCAATACAATGGGCAATGAAAGCAGATAAAACGCACTTTTGGAGAGGTTATCGAAAGTTTACAAAGCTTGATTCGCCGCAGGACAGCGTGGGGGCAGTCAGGAAAACAACGACGCCACGAGTCAAGACCGATGAGTATGTACGACCGGGTCATACAAAATCGTGCTATTTATATCGCATCCAGGGATGAGAACCAGCTAGCGAAATTGCGCCAAATTGGTATGACGTCCACAGAGGAGATGAAGCTTGTGTCTATGCGCGATTACATCCTAAAACTTGCTAATGCAATTTCAAGGTACGCCCGAATCCTTTGCCCCGTCGCATTCATATAACATCTTTGTAGCTATGCTCTACGCCAGAAGAGTGACGAAGAGTCAGAGATCTTAAAGACAACGGCCCATGTTGAGTTACAAAAGCTCAAAGTCGTCCCCCAAACCGTTTTTTTGAGAACTCGTGCGACTGACGTGGCTTCTCGCACGCCACGGTTACTCCCAAGCCCTCGTCATTACGCATTCGACAACCCTCGATCACCGAACACCGACACCTCCCGTGTATCACGTCCGTCCAGCATTGATTACGGCTCAAGCGGGGCGCCGTTCGAAGACCTGCGTCGGAGGCTAACCGCCATTAACGGCTCTGGGGCCTCACTCCCCATTGCTTTCTCACATCGTCCTTCTTCAATGTCTGTCTCGAGTACCGCACAACCGGCCGCTCCTGTATTGAGTGACCTACCAGAGGTGTCCGACAGACCTGGAAGTCCTACAGACTCAGTAGTGTCTGGTCCAATTCCTCCCCTGAACCGTGCAATGCACCGCCTCCACGTCGGGGGTGGTGATGGCCAGAAAGCGGCACCAGCAATTGGATCATCGAAGGCTAATGCAACCGGTCATCTGGAGCCCACTTTTAAAATGCGGCCCGAAGGCTCCCCAGGGCCTTCAGGGAGGACTTCCCCAGTTTCCACCGCAGGGACTTTGGGACAACATTGGCAGCGACCTTCGTCACTGGCCCCTATATCCACCTACGGTTAGCGAACGATTCTCCTGTTGAATATCAGTGAAGTTGAATAATTGAGCAGATGGTCACGAAGCCGGTGTTAACAACCTTCTAGAACACCTTTACCTCGACAGCAATCGAGAATATCAGCACGATTTTGGGCCCCGAGTCCATGAGGGCCCTGTACGCCGGCGAAATCCTATCCGGCAAAGTTATACTCCTCGAGATGGTACCGCTCGACGGCTCGAGGCAACGCTTATAGCCCAATTGAGTTCTCACAATGATGCGGTTACTGGTCTTGTCGTGTCACCAGACCATACATTTTTTGTCTCATCCTCAGACGACAAAAGCGTAAAGGTTTGGGATACAGCACGCTTGGAACGCAATGTCACAAGCAAGCCACGATTTACGTACACACAACACAATGCGAAGATCAAAGCTGTCTGTATGCTAGAAGGTGTACATTGCTTTGCCACTGCTGCCGATGATGGAAGTCTCCATGTAGTTCGTGTGCATGTCAACCAGAGTGGCCCCCTTCCACGATACACGAGGATGCATACCATTCGCGAACACTATAACAAAGCTGATTCGTTTTGAGAATCGACGTCCAACATTGTGTACGCGACCACACATTCGGCGATATGCCTTTTGGATCTGCGCACGATGCGAGTTCTACTGTCAATGGAGCATCCGAGTCATAGCGGTCCCATCACATCCATGTGCCTGGATAGAAGGCATGCTTGGGTTGTTACCGGGACAGCTGCCGGTGTTCTGGCGTTATGGGATATACGTTTCGGCCTGATGATAAAGACCTGGAAAACTGCCACTGCCAGCACCAGTGGATCGTCACGTATTCACCAATGTGCCGTTCATCCTAGTCGTGGAAGGGGGCGATGGATCATCGTTGCGGTGGAAGCCGCACGATCACCTTCTGAGAACGTCCCATCCACCCTTATGGAAGTATGGGACGTGGAAACAACCAAACTAGTGGAGATATATGGCACAAGACAGGTTTCTAAGGCCTCAGCTATCCTAGACGAGGCTCAAAACCCATCTGGTGGCACAACAGAGCCGAGCGCCGCCGCGGCTATTGCTACCCTTGTTCGTGCAAGGCAACACCATATTAACCCTCAAGAAACGCGCCGCCCATCTGCGGAGGGGCCTCCTAGAGAGTTCGTGCATAGTGGGCTTTCTCTGGATATCTGTACCCTGGTGGTTGGGGTGGAGTTTGGTGGTCATTCAACGGTTCATCGATCCGTAGGGTCTTCTTTGAATTCAGACGGACATGCAACAGGAGGCAGGGGATTCATGGTGAGCGGTTCCGCTGACCGGAAGCTCACGCTTTGGGACATTGGAAAGGTGGAACGAACGGCTATTCTCAGCGGGGCGGAATTGGAAACTGAGAAACCAAGTTACAGGTGCTTTTCCTCCGAAAATTTGCATTGACCTACTAATCTGATGGTGTCTGGGGGACAGCTCTGCTACTTCCTCTGGCAATTCCATCACGAGTCATGTTGAAACGTGGTTGAGTTCTCCACAAGCCAGTAGCCAACAGAACCGCCCTCCGCAACGGATGATGTTACTAAGCAATAGCCAGCAAAACTTGCTAAGGCCGCATCAGGATACAATCACAGCATTGGCGTGCATTGATTCACCGTTCCGATGCGGGATAGTGAGTGGGGATCGGGCGGGTAACATCAAGGTTTGGAGAGTTGATGGTATGGATAGATTGGATTAGATTAGATTAATACCCGGGTATTGCCGAGGAGCGAAACGAGCGGGGTTCAGGACGGGACACACAGAGCGAGCGAGTCAGTCGAATGCTACTAAGGCCGGTTGGCTGGAAGCGAACCCTACGTTATCCTTCTTTTATCTCTTTTTATCGACAACTACCGTCCATGGCCCAACCACTCTTGTCTCCTTCATCTGTCACCGGCCACATTCCAGCTGTTGTGAGCCAGCATACCGATAATGCATTGGGAAAAGCACCTAAATCCCAGAAAGTGAAAAAGCCAAAAGCGGAATTCGAGTCCCAGTATCCTTTGGAAGTGTGTTGTCACTTCACCCTCTAACAATTAGCCAACGTCTTATCGCGGTTTTCATCAGCTTCATCCGCCACCCAATTTCTTTGACCACCGCATCAAGATCTTCGAAGACCTGAAGGCTGAATATGATGCTCTTGTAAGGGGTGAGTACGCCAGCGTCTTGCCGTTGGAGGAGGCTCATTGTGGGTAGCCAAACCACGTCAGGAAATTACCATCACCTTGCCTGATGGCGCACAGCGCAAAGGCACTAGTTGGGAGACCAGCCCATCGGATGTTGCGAAGGAGATTTCCAAAAGCCTTTCCGAAAAACTTGTGATTGCGAAGGTACTCGGCCCATCTTGAGATACAGGTCTGCTCGTATTGGTCCCTGAGCACACCCCGTGTAGGTGGATGGTGAACTATGGGATCTCGAACGACCGCTGGAACAATCCGCCAAGCTGGAGTTGCTTGATTTTGATCACCCGGAAGGTATGTTGGCAACCCGCTCCCCGCCTCTCTTAACCACCCTTTCGAATCAGGCAAGAAGGTGTTTTGGCACTCGTCCGCACACGTACTGGGAGAGGCCACCGAAAGACATTATGGATGTCATCTATGTCTTGGTCCACCAACGGACGACGGTTTTTTCTATGAAATGGCGATCAAGGACAGGTGATAATCCTCCATTTATTCTCCTAGCCTTCAATCCTTACCGGGCAACCCCTGCAGAGTGGTGACGAACACCGACTATCCTCTGCTTGAGAAGATCGCCGAAAGTGCCGTCAAAGACCGGCAGAAGTTCGAACGTCTGGTTGTTTCAAAGGAGAAGTTATTAGAGATGTTTTATGTGAGCAGAAACCTCCATGTTCTGGCTTGTGTCTCACCGCCGATGCTGCATTCTAGTATAATAAATACAAGAAGTATCTCATAGAGACTAAGGTTCCCGATGGTACATCCACTACTGTGTATCGTTGCGGACCCATGGTAGACTTGTGCGTCGGACCACACATCCCCCATACTGGTAAAATCAAGGCGTTTATGGTCACCAAGGTTAGTGTTCGTGGTGTCTTGTCTTTTCGTACTCGCTCGAAATTATATCTTCTAGAACTCCGCTTCATATTTCCTTGGTGATTCCAACAACGATTCTTTACAACGTGTCTATGGTATCTCATTCCCCGACAAGAAACAAATGAGCGAATACAAGGCGTTCTTGGCCGAGGCAGCCAAGCGTGACCATCGCAAAATTGGCAAGGTACGCCGTTTGAGTAAGACCAACGATCTTATCTTAGCGACGTGTACAGGAGCAGGAGCTCTTCTTCTTCAACGACCTGAGTCCTGGCAGCGCTTTTTGGCTCCCTCATGGCACGCGTATTTATAACGCCCTCTTGGAAATGCTTCGAGTGCGAACGATATACTTCAGGTAGGAAGACTTGACTGAGCGGATGTTTCAGGAGGAATACTACAAGCGGGGATACCAAGAAGGCATGAGATGCCCTCTTTCCCCAAGCAAGTATCTAACTCTACGTTCCAGTGATTTCCCCCAACATGTTCAACGCCAAGCTCTGGGAAACGTCTGGACACTGGCAAAATTACAAGGATGACATGTTCATATTAGACGTTGAGAAAGAAAAATGGGCCCTCAAACCCATGAATTGTCCTGGTCACTGTCTGATCTTTGATTCTCGTGATCGTAGTTACAAAGAACTCCCCATTCGAATGGCCGAATTTGGCATCATCCACAGAAACGAGGCAAGCGGTGCGCTGACCGGCCTGACAAGAGTGCGTCGTTTCGTCCAGGACGACACGCACGTATTTTGCACGCCTGACCAGGTATGCTGCTCCGAGACCGCTCCGCCCGTTGCTTTCACTCATAGCGCCGAGCAGATCGAGGAAGAAATCCACGCTCTGTTCGACTTCATGCAACATATTTACGGTGTTTTTGGCTTTGGGATCTCTCTAGAACTTTCTACTCGGCCAGAGAAGTATCTGGGCTCTATCGAAACTTGGAATGCCGCAGAATCGGTTCGGCTCTTCTCTGGCTTTCACCTGCTCACAACTGACATTTTGCAGCAACTTAGTAAAGCCCTAGATGAGCGGTACCCGGGCAAATGGGAACTTAACCCTGGGGACGGTGCTTTCTATGGTCCCAAAATCGACATCACGATCCGTGACGCGCTCCGCCGGTCGTTTCAATGCGCGACGATTCAACTAGACTTCCAACTGCCAGAACGATTCAATTTGAAATATCGTTCTGCAGAAGAGGCAATCAATCCCGACAAACCCCCCACTCGTCCAGTTATCATCCATCGCGCCATTTTGGGAAGCTTGGAGCGCTTTATCGCCATAATCACCGAGCACTTTGCCGGGAAGTGGTGAGCAGTTGCCTTCAACCGGAAGACTTTCAATATACCGAATGTCGCGTACAGGCCGTTTTGGCTCTCCCCTAGACAGGTCCTCGTTATCCCTGTCGCTGCGACTTACGTAAGTTTCTTACACATTTCGTACAATCATCTAATCAAGTTTTGTCACACTCCTTTGTAGAAAGAGTATGCGTCCGAGGTTAAGGCCAAGTTGACCGAGAAAGGTCTCTTTGCTGATGTTGATAACGGGGCGGATACGCTGCCAAAGAAGATTCGGAATGGTGAAATTGCACAATACAACTTCATCTTGGGTGCGTCCCGTATTAACTCGGTTCTCATGCACTACTCATCTCTCACCATCCATCTTTGTAAACATCGTGAATGAACTGTACGGGGCTGCTCGTAATGGTGGGCACGTCACAATTTGTATGGTTCCATACAGTGGTGGGTCAGGAAGAGTTAGACAGTCGCTCAGTCAACGTCCGCAATCGGGACGATGTTGGGACCAAAGCCAAGACAGCGATGGTGCCACTCGATGTCATCATCGACAAGTTGGTCAGACTGAAAGCGAACAAGAGCTTGCAGAATGTGTTGCCTGTGTAGATATGGGCAAGATACGTGTCTATAATCTGTGGCGCAAGTATAGAGATTATTTATGCTTGGGCAGTGTTTCTTGGGCTGCGACAAAAATAATTGGTAGGATAATTAATCATCACTGAGCCTCACAACTTCCAATCATGCAAGGCTACCAAGTTGCGATCGCTGGAAGGCAGGGGGCACATCAGCAACGAAACACATCTCAGTGGCGTGGTCGACTTACGAGCGCGAGGATGGCGTCTCTCTCGGCGGGTGGAAGCTGGTTGATTTGTTCTTGTGTTAGACGAAGGACTTGTAGTAGCATTGCCTTGATATACCCTCATTAGCTCTTTTTTTGGGGGAAGGGAAGTGAGTCAAATAGCAAGTACCTTCTGCGATGGGTCAATGCTATCGATAGCAGCCGCTGGTGCTGCCGGAGGCGGTGGTTGAGATTGGGGTGGTAACTGTGGAACACCGTAGTATGACATGTGCTGTTGCTGCTGCTGTGGTGCTGCGGGTTGGGGGTGTACTGGAATTTGAGGAGGGTAGAAGGATGGTGGGACCTGTGGAGGTGGAGCCCCATGGTACCCGGGATGCATACCGGGCTGAGTGAGCTGGGGTATGGTTGGGGGTGTTGGGGCCATATGCGGGGCGGGTGCGGGCGCAGGAGTTGGAGCAGGAGCGTTAGCAGGGTGACCGGGATTCGTGGCTGCGAGCATGCGCTAAATAACGAATGAAACGAATGAGCAGGAAGCAGCGGGGCAAGTCCTTAAGTTGTGTACCTGGAGAATCGCGGGGTCGACGATTTTGTTAAGAAGTAGAGCCTGAAAAAGAGCATATGCAAGCTGAGGATGTGCCATGAGCAAAGCTCGTGCTTGGTCTGGATGTGTAATCACGAAAGCCTGTTACAAAGTTAACGAGTTGAAATCGGGCGGTGGTGG
>WNFR01005711.1_pt1 | contig 19383 bp, 16 predicted proteins | sample 5400221 | NCBI WGS metagenome assembly WNFR01 (sample SAMN13153357, study PRJNA577476) | soil metagenome | isolation source: 40 cm soil under Madrone tree | place: USA:California | collected 2016-06-14 | reverse complement strand
CCAGTGCGGCGACGCCGCCGTCGAGAGCGGCGATGCGCTCTTCGAGCACCGCGTTGGTCGGGTTCATGATGCGGGAGTAGATATTCCCGAGCTCGGCCAAACCGAAGAGGTTGGCGGCGTGCTGACTATCGCGGAACTGATAGCTCGTCGTCTGGTAGATCGGGACCGCGACGGCATTGGTCGCCGGGTCGCTCCGGTACCCCGCGTGGAGCACGAGTGTTTCCGGATGCTGGCTCTTGGTCGGCATTTGGTTCTCCGTGGAAGGGCGCCGGCTCGGCACTTTGCCATGAGTGGAGCTTTGAAGGTAAGCCGCCTTCGCGGCGAAAATTGGGGCGATCCGCGCGGGCGCAATATCGTCGCACCGGCGTTCGCTCGGTATGCCCCTCTATCCGAGGCATGATTTGTGCCCGCATCGCCACCAACCACCAGCGCCCGCGACCTGTTCCTGGGCTAATGGACGGTCGGTGATACTGGCCGGCGGAGTAGCCGGGTGAATGCCGAGATCTTCACCGAGTCGGTGCAATTTCGCATGATGCGCGCCGCACCTTCGGGAGAACGGCGGTGAAACCTGCACTTAATTGGGTCGCGTTGGTGGTCGCCGCCGCCGTTGTTTTGATAATCGGCATTGTGATTGCCGCCGAGTGGACTGGCATCGGCGATTCGGACATTAGTGGCGCCGGTTGGCTCGCGATGGGTTTGGGGGTGATCGTCACGCTCGCTTTGGGTGTCGGGCTGATGGCGCTGGTCTTCGTCAGCAACCGGCGCGGCTATGACGAGATCGGCCGCAGGGACACCTGAAACGCGCCGGTGGCCGCCGGAGTATGAAAATTAACCATATCGAACACTTGCACTCGACCCTAGGTTAAATCAACCGCTGCCGATGCCTGCATTTGTCGAATGTTGCTTGCGCTGCGGGCGAACCCGTTGCAACCTTGCAGGGTGCGGTGGGAAAGGGGACGGGTGTTGAAGAGGTCTGCAAAAGAGTTGGAAGAGCCCAAGGCGCCGCCGAAATACGGGCGCGGCACGGGCGTACCAAACCCAATCGATGTGCATGTCGGCGGCCGGGTACGGATGCGCCGGCTGCTGCTGGGAATGAACCAGGAAACGCTTGCCAACGCACTGGGCCTCACTTTTCAGCAGGTGCAGAAATACGAAGGCGGCGCAAACCGGGTAAGCGCCTCTCGGCTCTCCGCGATGGCGGAGATCCTCGGCGTGCCGATCTCATATTTCTTCGGCGATCTGCGGCCGGACGACGCCGAGATCAGCCCCGAGGACCGCCAGTGGCGCGAGCAGTTGCAGCGTCCCGAGACGATCGAGTTTATCCGGCTGTATTACGCCATCCCCGACGCCAAGATCCGGCGCCAATTCCTCGACATGGCCAAGACGGTCGCCGAATCGTTCGAGGCCAAGGTCTAGGGTGTGCCCTCATCCTCCCACGCCTTTGGCGCGGGCCCCCTCCCTCTTCCGAGGTGCAGGAGAGGTGCTTTCACCCTTCGGTTTCGAGGATAGCCCCCCCTCCCGCACCGCGACGCACCGCGGGAGAGGGTGGCGAGCGAAGCGAGACGGGTGAGGGTGCCCGTCGCGAGCGCCCTTCACCACCCGAGCGCGTAGGCGGCGCGGCGCGGGTCGGCACCGGCTTCGAGCACCCCGCGGCGGCGATCGGCGTGGATCGCGCAGACGGCGCCGGCGGTCCAGATCCAATCGGGCCAGCGCTGGATCTCGTGCCCGCGGCGCGCCAGCTCGGCGATGACCGGCTCGGGGATACGGCCTTCGACGGCGAGGCGGCCCGGGTAATAATCGAACGGCGCGAAAGAGGACGGAAAGCTGTAGGTTGCAAAACGCGGCATTTCGATCGCCGACTGCACGTCATTGCCGAATACGAACACGTTCAAGAGAACCTGCAGCATCGCTTGGCTCTGGACATCGCCGCCCGGCGTGCCGAACGGTAGGAATTGATCCCGCCCCTTGATCGCGAGCGCCGGGTTCGGGGTCAGGCGCGGCCGCTTGCCTGGAGCGACGCCGGCGGGATGGCGCGGGTCGGGGCGCGATTGCGAACCGCGGTTGGAGGGAATGAGCCCGGTCCCGGGCACCACCGGCGAGCCGTAGGAGCCGTCGCTCGGGGTTGTCGAGAACAGATTGCCGTGGCGGTCGGCGACGCAGACATAAGAGGTGTCGGGCTCGGGGTTGGGCTCGCCGACGCTCGCCCGGAAGCGGGCACCGTGGGCCGTCAGCCCACGGGCTTGACCCGTGGGGCGGCCGAGATCTCCGGCCGGCGGCATCTCCGGGGAAGCGCGATCGGGGCGGATCAGTTTGCGGCGCTCGGCGGCGTATTCCGAAGAGATCAACGTCGCGAGCGGCACCTCGACCTTGGCCGGGTCGCCGTAATAGGCTTCTCGGTCGGCAAAGGCGAGCTTCAGCGCCTCGGTCAGTTGGTGGATGTAGTCCGGGCTGTTCTGACCGAGACCCGCGAGATCGGTTCCCTCGAGCAACGCCAGAGTTTGCAGGAGAACCGGTCCCTGGCACCATGCGCCGCAGGTGAAGACTTCGAGATCGCCAAAGCGGCGGCGCTCGGGCGGGCCCACCGGCGAACGGTACTCGGCGAGATCTTCGGCCGACAGGAGACCGCCCTCTTCTTTCATGAAGGCGATGATCTTGCGGGCGATGTCGCCGCGATAGAACGCGTCGCGGGCTGCCTCGAGACCGGCATCGCGCCCGCGCGAGGCGGCGGCGCGCTCCTCGTCTGCCATGTATTGCAGCGATCCCGCGAGGTCGGTTTGCCGGAATACTTCGCCCGTCTCGGGCAACCGGCCATTCGGCAGAAAGATCGCTGCGGTCGAAGGCCAGGCGCGATGATCGGCCTCGTGCCGCTTCAGGCTCGCGGCCATCAGCGGATACATTGGAAAACCGTCGCGCGCCAAGCGGATCGCAGCTGCCGCGACATCGCCAAAGCTCATTGTGCCGTAGCGTCTGAGCGCCGTGATCCAGGCGTCTGGGGCTGCGGGCACCACCGTTCGCAGCACACCCTTCGGAATCTTGCCGCTGTGCTCCCGCAAGAAGAGTTCGGGGTCGAGCGCCTTCGGCCAGGGGCCGAGCCCGGCGATCGTCACGACCTCCTGCTTGTCGGCGAGATAGATCATGATCGGCGCGACGCCGGCGACGTCGACGAGATCGCTCTGCAGGACGCCGAGCGCGATCCCGGCCGCGCAGCCCGCATCGATCGCGTTGCCGCCGGCTTGCAAAATATCGAAGCCGGCCGTCGCTGCGAGATAATGGCCCGCCGAGATGGCGTGCTGCGTCACGGCGATGGTTGGGCGGTGGGATGATGCTGCGGTCATAACAACCCCTTTGCGCGATGCTCTGCCTGCGCCACAGTAGCGCTTGACCGACCGCCGGTAGAAGAGGCGTTGTCAACCGACATGGAGGGACCGGGCATGAGCGACTACGATCTGGTGATCCGCAACGGCACCGTGGCGACGGCCGCCGACACCACTTCCTGCGACGTCGGCATCAAAAACGGTGTCGTTGTGACGCTCGGCAAGCACCTCGGTTCGGGCGCGCGGGAGATCGACGCGAGCGGCCGATTGGTGCTGCCCGGCGGCATCGACAGCCATTGCCATATCGAGCAGCGCTCGTCGGCCGGTGTCGTTTGCGCGGACGATTTTTATAGCGCCACGGTAGCGGCAGCATTTGGCGGCACGACTACCGTGATCCCTTTCGCCGCCCAGCATCGTGGGCAGTCGCTGCGTCAGGTCGTCGAGGAGTACCACGACGCCGCTGCTCCCAAAGCGGTGATCGACTATGCCTTCCACCTGATCATCTCGGACCCCTCCGAGCAGGTCATGGGCCAGGAATTGCCGGCGTTGATCCGCGATGGCTATACCTCGTTCAAGGTCTACATGACCTACGATCTGCTGCAGCTCGACGACGGGCAGATGCTCGACATCTTGGCGGTGGCGCGGCGCGAGGGCGCGCTCGTCATGGTCCACGCCGAGAACCACGACATGATCAAATGGCTGACCGCGCGCCTATTGGACCGCGGCCTCGGGGCGCCGCGCTACCACGCGGTCAGCCACGCCCGCCTCGCCGAGGGCGAGGCAACCAACCGGGCCATCACCCTGTCGCAATTGCTCGACGTGCCGATCCTGCTGGTTCACGTCTCCGCCGCCGAGGCCATCGAGGTGATCCGCAACGCCCAGACGAAGGGCCTCAAAATCTATGGCGAAACCTGCCCGCAATATCTGTTCCTGACCGCCGACGACATCGCCAAGCCCGGGGTGGAGGGAGCCAAATTCTGCTGCAGCCCGCCACCGCGCGACCACGCCGCGCAGGAGGCGGTGTGGACCGGTTTGCGCAACGGGACCTTTCAGGTGCTTTCCTCCGATCACGCGCCCTACCGCTTCGATGCCTCGGGGAAGCTGCCCAAGGGCGACAAGACGACCTTCAAGGAGATCGCCAACGGCGTGCCTGGCATAGAACTGCGACTGCCGCTGTTGTTTTCGGAAGGGGTGGGGCAGGGGCGCCTCGATCTCAACGCCTTTGTCGCCCTGACCGCCACCAACCATGCAAAGCTCTACGGTCTCTATCCGCGCAAAGGCACGATTGCTGTCGGCAGCGATGCCGACATCGCAATCTGGGACCCCGAGCGCGAAACCACCGTCACGGCTCCGATGCTGCACGACAACGTCGGCTACACCCCCTATGAGGGCCGTCGGCTGCGCGGCTGGCCGGTGACGGTGATCAACCGCGGCCGCATCGTCGTCGAGGACGGCAAGCTCGCCGCCCTACGCGGCAGCGGTGTCTTCCTACCCTGCGCGCTGTCGGAGGCCGCCAAACCCTTGGGGATGCCGGCGCCCGAGCTCGACTTTGTTGCCGCAGCCGGCACCGCGCTCGTGTGATGCCGTGAGCGCATCCCATTTCGTGCGGAGCCCCTCTCCGCCCTTCAGGGGCAGGGCTGTCCGGGGAACGGAAATGGATTGTGCGGCCACGATCCTGTGCAACCCGAGCGTATCCCCTTGGCCGGGCTTGGCCCGGCCACCCACGTCTTCTTTACGGATATTGCGGTTGCGTCAAGACGTGGATGCCCGGGACGAGCCCGGGCAAGGGGTTTTTGGAGGTAAAATTCGGAGCAAAACGCTCGCACGAATGGCTCCTCAACTTTCCCCGGACAGCCCTGCTTCAGGGGGGAGAGGGAGGGAGGGAGGGAGGGTGAGGTGGGCGCCGGCAACCGCTCTGGAATCCCCCACCTCACCCCGACCCTCTCCCCCCCGGGGGGCGTCCGGGGAGAGGGAGATACGTCTGTTTGCCGGTCTGTCGGATTAAAGGAGAACCATGATGCCCCGAAAATTGAAGGTGGCTGTCGCCCAGCTCGGCCCGATCCATCTCGCCGATACGCGCCGTGCGGTGGTCATCCGGCTTATGGCGCTGATGCGCGAGGCGCATGCCGGCGGCGCCCAGTTTGTGGTCTTTCCCGAGCTTGCGCTGACGACCTTCTTCCCGCGCTACTGGATGACCGACCAGAAGGAGATCGACAGCTTTTTCGAGCGCGAAATGCCGGGACCGGAAACCCGGCCGCTGTTTGATCTCGCGCGGGAGCTCGGCGTCAGCTTCTACCTCGGCTATGCCGAGCTGACGCAGGAAAAGGGTGAGCTCCATCGTTACAACACGTCGATCCTGGTCGAGAGCGACGGGCGGATCATCGGGCGCTATCGCAAGATCCACCTGCCGGGGCATTCCGAGCACCTGCCGGACGCGCCGTTCCAGCATCTCGAAAAACGCTATTTCGAGGTCGGCAACGAGGGCTTCAAGGTGTGGCGGGCCTTCGACGCGGTCGTCGGCATGTGCATCTGCAACGACCGGCGCTGGCCGGAGACGTTCCGCGTCATGGGGCTGCAGGGGGTCGAGATCGTCGCCCTCGGCTACAACACGCCGACCGAGAACATCCACCACCCCGAGCCCATGCACCTGCGGATGTTCCACCACCTCGTGACGATGCAGGCCAACGCCTATCAGAACGGCACCTGGGTGCTCGCCGCTGCCAAGGCCGGCAAGGAGGACGGGTTCGGCCTGATCGGCGGCTCGGCGATCATCGCGCCGACCGGCGAGATTGCCGCCCGCGCGCTCGGCGAGGATGACGAGGTGATCACCGCGACCCTCGACCTCGAGCTCGGCGACTACATCAAGCGCACGATCTTCAACTTCGAGAAGCACCGGCGCATCGAGCACTACCGGCTGATCACCGAGCGCACCGGCGCCAAGACCGAGGTGTAGCTCCGGCAATTCCCGGTTACACGGGAAAAGTACCGGGAAAATCACGATTCGGGCCCTGAAACGGCCGGTCGACCCCGAAAACGTCCCCGGATAATCAAGGGGTTGCGCGCCAATTCCCGTGGCTGGGCAAACCGGGAATTTTTCCGGCCGAAGCGGGAAACAAATCAGCGGAACCGGGAATCCGCGGGTATTATTGAGGCAATTACTACATTGACAATTCGTGCGATTTCGGATAGGTTTGCTGCTAAAACTGGGGTGCCGAATCCGACCTGAAAAGGGGACGACCATCACAATCTTTGTTGCACCCGGCCTTGTTGCACCGGCCGGCCGGGCGGGGGCGAGCGATGCCGCCTGACGGAACGCGCGATTACGAGGTCGGCGATGCTGAAGCTCGCGCTCGACGCGCCGGTGGTGGTCGTCGAGAACGGCGCGCGGCGCAGGCTCACCAAGCGCGAGGTCGTCATCGAGCAGCTCGTCGACAAATGCGCCGGGGCGGATCTGCGCGCGACTAAGATCCTGTTGGACATGCTCCACAAGTTCGAACGCGGCGTGGCTCCGACCGCCGCGGATATCGCGTCCTCGGACGCGGCCGACGATTTGTACGAGCAGCTCCGCTCGAAGCTCGCGCGCCTCGCCCTGGCCCAGGCGGCGGCTCTGCCTGATGCGGACCCGCCGAAAACCGGATACGGCGCGCCGCCGGGCCCGAAAGAGGATGACCGATGACATTGGCAATCGAAGACGGCGATCTAAAGGGTTTGTCCGCAGTCACGGAAGGGGGCCCATCGACAGCGCGGTGACGAGAAAATCCAGCACTCTCCGGCGCGCATCGGCTGCGGCCTCGGCATCGTAGCCGAGGCGCATGCCGAGAACAGTGCGGTCGGGCAGCCGCATGTCGAAGGTGTGCGGAGCGCGCGGGTAGATAATGAGGTCGAGCTTGGCTCGGACAGCGCCGGGTTGCCGATTCTTCATCGTTTCGCAATACGCGGCCGGTGCGACGGTGTCGGCTCGACCGACCAGCACCAGCAGAGGCGCGTAGAAGCGGCTATCGACATCGCTCTGGCAACCGGGATAGAGCGCGACGCCGGCGGCAAAGGGCGCCGGATGCTTCAGCGTCGTACGCAGCGCCGCGAGCACCGTCCGCCCGCCATTCGACATGCCCATGACGGCGATCCGCTTAATGTCGGCATAGGGCTGTTCGGAGAGCCACGCGCGGACGCTGTAGGCATCATCAGCGCGCCGCACGCCCCATACCGCGACGTTGCCCGTGCACACCTGATCGACGCCGCGCGGGCTGAAGCTGTCGACAACGGCAGTGCCGATGCCATGCTCGCGGAACAGTTCCGCCCAAGGCTCCACCCAGCTCCGCCACATCGCCTCGTGATGCAGGCCGCCGCAGCCGTGCAGCAGCACGACAAAGGGAAACGGCCCGGCACCTGCGGGGCGGTAGACGCGCACCGGCAGCGCGCCCTGAGCTGCCCGCGCGTCCTTCTCCTCGGGCATGCCCACCTGAAACAGCTCGGTGTTCCCGGCGCGCCAGGGTACCGAGACAGAAGCGTCCATCATCGATGCCACGGAGGGCGACGAGGCAGCGCATGCGCAAACAAGCGCCGCTCCGAGCAGCACAATCAGCCTCAAGCGCGATACGCCGGCCAAAAGCCGGGCGGCTACGCGCCCCCACAGCAGTTCTTGTCGAATGTCGCGATCGCGACGCGCCTTCGGTTTAGCATCCTGCGCGACGGTCGCCACGCGCCGACTAGGTCGTCCAGAACCGGCGCCGTTCAACAATCCCGAATATCACCGCAGCGATTGCCGACCACTGGGTCCGGGGGAGGCGGGTGAGGTTTCCACCGGTGCCGAGCGTTGAGCCAATCGCGCCGTCACGCTCTGATGGATGGTCCAGATGCAGGCCTCACCTTACTCGCCTTAACTGATCGCGCGATTAACGCAGATGTTCGCTACAGAACACATTATCTTTTCGACCTTTTCTTCCTTGTGTCCGACCGGAAGGCCCTGACGCAGGTGGTTGACGCGTGCCCGTCCCTCATCTACAAATTGCCCATGATTTGCGCATCCCCACGCCTGATGAAGACTATCGACTCGCGCGGCTTTGCCGTGGGGCCTGAGGGTATGCGCGTGCGCTGAACACGACCGACACGCAGCAATACGGGCCCCGCCGGTACCGGTCGGGGCCCTTTCTTTTCCAGGGTCTCTCTCGGAGATCGGCGGCGGTGCCGTGGCGGAGATGAGAGAGAGCCAGATGGAACCGGTCAATCCAGCCGATCGGCGCAGTCGCAGTGTCGCAAGGTCGGGCATCGGCGCGGAACTGCGGGCGACCCTTGCGCTCGCGGCGCCGCTCGCTGCGGCCAATCTCGCGCAGATGGCGATGGGTGTCACCGACGCGGTGATGGTCGGGCGGCTCGGTGCCGTGCCGCTCGCCGCCGCGGGGCTCGGCGCGATGCTTTATTTCACCGGCGGCGTCATGCTCCAGGGGATCCTTTCCGCCGTTTCGCCGCTCGTCGCGCATGCGCTCGGCGCCGGCGATCGGGGTGCTGCGGGTCGGATCACCGGCGCAGGGCTCGCGCTCGCCATGGTGTTGGCGCTGCCCTTTGTCGTCGTGCTGACGAGTTTGGATCGCCTGCTCCACACGCTCGGCTACGATGCCGCCCTCGCCGCTGAGATCGGCCGCTTTTTGCACGCGATTGCCTGGGGCGGGTTCGCTTTTCTCAGCTTTGGAGTGTTGCGCAGCCTCTTCGCCGCGCTATCGCGCACGCGTGCGGTGATGGCCGTGCTCCTCGTCTGCGTTGCCGGCAATGCGATGCTGAACTGGGTGCTGATCTACGGCCGTCTCGGGGCACCTGCCCTCGGCGTCGCGGGCTCGGGCTATGCGAGCGCCATCAATCAGTGGCTGATGCTGGCTGGTCTGGCGCTGTGCACCCGGATGACGCCTGGCCTCGCAGCCTTGCGCGTGCTGCGTAGCGCCCTCACCCCGCGCCGGATCGAGATGGCGAACATCCTTCGTCTCGGCCTGCCGATCGGCGGGATCATGGGGATCGAGGTCGGCGTCTTCCTCGCCGCCGGCATCTTGATGGGCCTTTTGGGGGCAGCCGCACTCGGGGCGCACCAGCTCGTCCTCAATTGCGCGAGCATCACGTTTATGGTGCCGCTGGGTCTCAGCCAGGCCGCCACGGTCCGCGTCGCCTACGAGCTCGGCGCCGCCCGGGAATTCGCGGCGCGCCGGGCCGGCTTCGTGGCACTCGCCCTCGGGACCCTGTTCATGGGTGCGACGTCAGCTGTGCTGTGGACATTTCCCCGGGCCATCATCGCGGCCTATGTCGACGTCGCCGACCCGGCCAATCGCGATGTCGTCCAGATCGCATGGCGTCTCCTAGCAATCGCTGCACTGTTCCAGGTGTTCGACGGGATGCAGGTGATCGCCGCCGGGGCGCTGCGTGGCTACAAGGACACCATGACCCCGATGTTGCTGGCCGCCTTCGGCTATTGGGGCGCCGGTTTCGCGGGAGGCTGGCTGCTTGCCTTTCCGCTCGGCTACGGTCCTGTCGGCTTGTGGTGCGGCCTAGCCCTTGGGCTCGCGGTCGTCGCAATCCTGCTGACCCTGCGGCTGCATCGGCTCGCGCCACCGATCAGCGGGGTAGCCCAGGCAGTCGCCGCGCGATAACGGGACGGGGGAGGGTGACGGCATCGCCCCCCTCTCAGCGGCCTCGACGACGACGCGGCGGCCGGCTACAAGCCGGCGATGAGCTGGCTGACCAATGTCGTCCTGCCGAAGATCCGGGCGGTCGTCGCCAGGAAAGCGATACCCGACAATCTCTGGCACAAATGCCCGGGCTGCGAGCAGATGCTGTTTTATCGCGAGCTCGAAGCCAACCTTCACGTCTGCCGCAATTGCGGCCATCATCTGCGCATCGGCGCTGCGCTGCGGCTGAAAATCATGTTTGACGATGGCGCCTTTACGCGGATCGAGCTGCCGAAGACCATCGTCGATCCGCTCAAATTCCGCGACCGCAGGCGTTACACCGACCGGCTGAAGGAAGGGCAGGCGGCGTTCGGCCCTGAGAGCGACGCGGTCGTCGTCGCGCATGGGCGGATCGGCGGCTTCCCGGCCGTCATTGCCGCTTTCGAGTTCGAATTCATGGGCGGGTCGATGGGCACCGCCGCCGGCGAAGCCCTGCTCGCCGCCGCCAAGCTCGCCGTATTGCAAGAGGCGGCGTTGATCGTCGTTCCAGCCTCGGGAGGCGCCCGTATGCAGGAGGGCGTGCTGTCGCTGATGCAGATGCCGCGGACGATCATCGCCGCCTGCCGCAAGCCATCGGTTGGTGGAGCAGCCTCGGCGGGACGCTAATGCGGCTCGAGTTTTTTCAGCAGACGGTCGGCCTCAACGTCGCCGAGGTCGCGGGCATGCCGATACCAAGAGAGAGCTTCCCGCTGGTCGCCCTTTGTACCGCGAATATCGGCGCGCTCGAGGAAGGCGGGATCGAAAGTTGCCCCCATGCGCAGCGCAGCGTGCCCGTCTCCCATTGCGACAGCGCGCTCGTAAAGGAGCCGCGCCGAGGCAATGTCCCGGGCGCTGAGAAACGCATCGCCACGCGCCACCAACGCCGCGGTATCCGCAGTCGATACCGACGGGTAGGCCGATGATGCTGGCGGGGTCGGCGCTATTGCCCGTGGTACTGCGGCAATGGGCGCGGGCAGCTTCGGCTCCGTCGCCTCGTCAGACAACGCGATTGCAGCCGGCGCCGCCGGTTGAACCGCTAGCGGGGTGGAAGCTTTCTGTTCCGCGGGAATGATTGCTGAGGCTTCTGCGGGCGCGGAAGTCGGCGGCGGAACGCTTTTTTCCTTCAGAGACTCGCCGTTCGCCGTCGGCAGGGCGTTGGCGCCCATGCGGGAAACATGGTGACGCACAGACCTTATCCACTTGCCTAAGTCGGGCATCTCGAAGACCGGGATTGGTTGGACCATGCGATGCACGAGGGAGGAGACAGCATCACCCGGCGCAATCGCCAGCCCTGCGATCCCAACACAAAGAAGCGCGCCGCACAGCAACCGCACAGTCATCCGGCGCTCGCGCGGCGGCGGGTGCTCCACGACCGTATCGGATGGCACCGAATCGAGCGGGCTGACCTCGCTGATCGGCGACGCTGCTTCCGGCGCCGTTGCGAAGGACCCTGAGCTGATTACCCTTGGGCTGCCCCCGACCGAGCGATCCGGCCCCGGCATTGATGTCTCCGGGGCGCCATCAACCGGCTTTCTCGCGATCCGCCAGTGGTCGACGCGGTCGCGTGCCTCACGACGGAATTCGCCAGCATCAGGCGTCGAAAACGAGCGCGGCGGCGAGGTGTCGGCGCCGATGGCTGGGCGCCGCTCACAACGCGCGATCTTACCGTCCTCCAGAACGATTGCGCGGTCGGCGGCACGGACCGTTTCGGGCCGGTGCGCAATGATGATCCGGGTCATCTTCGCAGCGCTCACGGCGGCATTGACCCCGCGCTCGCGTTCGACATCGAGATGGCTCGTCGCTTCATCGAGCATCAGGATTGCCGGCTCGCGGTACAGCGCCCGGGCAATCAGCACGCGCTGCTTCTGCCCGCCGGAAAGCACGGTGCCCATGTCGCCGATCAACGTGCCATAACGCATCGGCATTGTCGCGATGTCGTCGTGCACACAGGCCATATGGGCGCAATGCCGGATTCGCTCGTGATCGGGGTCGTCCACGAAAAAGCATATGTTGTCGCCGATCGAACCGGCGAACAGCTGGTCGTCCTGCATCACGACGCCAATCATTGCGCAATAGCGATCGATGCCGATCTGAGTCAGCGGCTCGCCGTCGATCAGGATCTCGCCCGAATTGGGTTGCAACAGCCCCGCCAGCAATTTGAGCAGAGTGGTCTTGCCGCAGCCCGAGGGTCCTGTAACGGCGACCGACTCGCCGGCCTCGACCCGAAAACTCACATTGTCGATTACCCAGCGGTCATTGGCGCTGTAGCGGAAGGAGAGATTGCGGGTCTCGATTACCGCCGGTCCCGGCAGGCGGGGCATCGGATCCCAAACGGCAGTGCGCGGCTCCGGCTCGGTCAGCGCGATGTCCGCCAAGCGCTCAGCGTGCAGACGCAACATCCTCAGATCGACAACGCGGTTGATCAGCTCGCTGATCCGCTTGAGGAACTGGTCCTTGTAGGCAATGAAGGCGATTAGCAGGCCGACGGAGAAAGTGTTCTCCAGCACCTTTTCGGCGCCGAGCCAGATCACCAGGATGGCAAGCGTGCCGAGCAGCAGCGAATTCGCGGTTTTGAACAGCAACTGCAGCTTTTGGGTGTTCAACTGAGAGTTGACGGTCTCGACCAATAAATTGAGCCAGTGGGCGCGCCGGTATTCCTTGGCATTGAACAGCTTGATCGTCTTGATGCCACGCATCGTCTCGAGGAAATGGCTGTCGCGGCGGGCCGACCAGACGATCGCTTCAGCTGATGCCTGACGTAGCGGCGTGTAGGTGGCCCAGCGGAGAACGCCATAAAGCACCGCACCGGCGACGACGATCGTGGTCAATACCGGGGCAAGAACAAACATCAGAACCAGGGAGATACCGCACATCAGCCCGTCCATCACGGCGAGCACGAGTTCTGTTGTGACTGCCTGCAGGATCGTTTCCTGCGAGCCAAACCGCGACATCACATCGCCCAGGTATCGCGATTCGAAATAGCTCGCCGGCAGATTGAGAAGATGTGAAAACAGGTTGGCGCGCGCCTGAACCTTAAGCGAAGAGCCAATCACGAGCAATATCCAGCCGCGCATCGCCGAAATCGCGGTGCTCACCAACAGGAGCAAGGCAAAGCCGAGAACGAGGGTCAGCAGCAGGCTGCGATCGGCGGTCACCAGCGCGTGGTCGATCGTCCACCCCAGGAAGAATGGGGTGATCATCGCCAACAGCTCGATGGCCAGGGCCAAGATCATCAGCTGAAGCAGCGAGCGTTGGATGCCGATCAGGTTGCCGAAGAGTGCCCGCATCCGGACGCGCGGCGGATGCTCGGCAATCTTGAAGCCTCCCGTGGGGGTAAGCTCGAGGGCGATACCAGTGAAGCGCTTTGATGCTTCGGACACCGATAGCCGGCGCAACCCCGCCGCCGGATCGTGAATGACGACGCCGCTGCGGCTCGCGTTCTTCAGCACGACGAAGTGATTGAGGTCCCAATGGAGTATGCACGGCGTGTTGAGCAGCGGGAGCTCTTCCAATTCAAGCCGCACCGGGCGCGAAGCCATCGCGAGCTGGTCGGCGATGGCAACCAATTCGCGTAGGGTTGCGCCTTTCATCGACAGGCCGTAGCGGCGGCGCAACTCAGCCGGCTCGATCGCATAGCCGAAGAAGGTTGCGATCATCGACAGGCACACGAGACCGCACTCGGCCGCCTCGGTTTGCAAGGTCATAGGCAGGCGCCGGCCCCAGCCGAAATTCAATGCTCCCAGCGGGCTCATTGAGAGCCGCCCCCAGTCAGCGTGTAAAGTGGATCGAGCACCCACTCGATCAATGACCGGGTCTCGATCAGTACATCCGCCTCGACCTGCATTCCCGGCTGCAATGCCACTGGCTTACCGTAAGCTGTCGCAGTCTGCTTCGCTGGAGCGACTGTGATGCGATAGACCGGTTCCGTGCTGCCGAAGAGGCTGGCCAGTCCCGATAATTGCTGGGGCAGTTCGGATGGGCTCAGCGCGGCGCGCGAAACATCCACCACGTGGCCTTCATAAAATCCGAATTTCTGGTAGGGGAACGACTGGTAACGCAACAGCACGCGCTGCCCGACTTGAACGAAGCCAATGGAGCGGCTCGGGCTGAACAGCTGAGCCTGCAATTCTGACCCCGCGGGGACGATGCTGAGCAGCGGAACGGTCGTGCTGACATTGCTGCCGGGGGCGGCCTGGATCGCACTGATGGTGCCGGCTTGCGGCGCGGTAAGCAGGATCTGACGACGAGATTCGGCTTCCGCCAGTTCTTGTTCCAAAGCAGCAACGTTGCGATCGATTTCACCGAGCTGCGTCTGCTGCCGCAACGGTAATTCTCCCAGCTCACTCCGCAACTTCGCTAGGTCCTGATCAAGCCCTGCGAGCTTGCGCTGATATTCCTTCAGCTTCACCGCCTGATCGAGCTGGTCTTGCTCGGCCGCTTGCAGGCGCACCTCGGTCACCAGCTGGCGAACGCGCAGGTCCCGCATCTGCTCGAGAGTCCTGTCGGCCAGTTGCACGCGAGCCTGCTGAATATCGATCGCACGCTGCAGTTGCTCGCGCTCGGTGGCCATTGCCGCAAGCCTGGCCGCGCCTCCCTCGGTCTGCTGGGTATAAAGTTGTTGCTAGCGCGGTCGCTCGGCCGTCAGGCTGTCGCGCCGGTCGCGCAACCGGCGTACGACCTGTTTATGGGTGGCGCCGACCTCGCTCTCGATTTCGGTAGACAGCAGCAGCAAAGGCGCGCCGCCCGGCACGTCGTCGCCTTCCTTGACGTAAACCTGGGTAACGATCCCCGGCTGCGGCGCAACCACGCGAATGAGGCCCAGATCCGGCACGAGCCATCCGTTGATGCGGGCCTTGTGGGTATAGCTGCCAAACCATAACAGCGCCGCGACGCCGGCAATCGCAAGCACGCCAAACCCAGTAAAGAGACGGTGCGACGGGCGCGGCGCGAGCACGACCCGGCCGAGCCACTGCGCCTGGCGCCCGGCGAGGACCTCGTGGCGAAACAGGTCGGGCGGCGTGGAGGTGCTTGCCGGCCCAGCGAGCTGGCGGGGAGGCGTGGCGGCGAGATAGCCACTATTGCGATCACTCGACGAGGTCAAACTTGCGGACCTCAAACTCTATTTCGACCACCCGTCTTATCCGCCGCACCGGCAGGACCTTGCGGATTTTGGGATCGAAGAAGTCCTTCAACAGTGGCGGCCGCTTTTTTCCGAAATAGAAGAACGGGGTCTTGTTGACCGTGGTGCCCGCGGCGACCGCAAGCTCGTCGCGTCGGGTTACCGTCTCAATGATGCAGGGAGCGTGGGTGATGCCCAGCGCGCGCAACGCGACCGCGCGGTGGTAGCCGTTATTTAACAGGATCCGCTTGTTTTCATCGCGGATCACATAGAGGAAATTCGATCCGAAGCCGACGACCGCGCCGATCACCGCGCCGATGCGGCCGTGAGGCTTGTAGTCACTGATCTGCTCGGCCTGAAAGACCGCCGCCTCGAGGAAGCGGAAATCGGCCGAGTCGGAAGACACCTGGTACCGGCGCGAGCTGATCCGCTGCACTTGGACCGGCGCCTCCCGGCGGTCGAGCGGAATGCAAAATCGAAACAGGCTCTTCGGGTCCGGGTCCGGTCCCAGCCTTGCCTTCAGTTCGTCGACGAATTCCCAGCTCACATTATGCTGAAACACCACCAGGCGATCGAGCTCGACCATTCCAAAAGCGGTCGGCAGGGTGTCAAAGGCGCGCTGGAACCGCGGGTCGGCCCTGACCTTCTCGGCGAGCGGCAACAGGTCAGGATCGAGCTCCCGGCATTCCACCTGATCGGCAATTCCCGCCTCGCTTTCCTCAAGTTCATAATAATAATCGTTGGCGCTACGCCATTCGTCGGCCAGCGCCTTTGGCGACAGGTCGGCGCCGCCGACGACCTTGTCACGCACGAACTTCAGGAAATAGCCAAGGTCTGGCTGGCCAAGCAGCCACAGCTGCTCGCTGCTCTCACCCGGCCGCCCGCCGGGAATCGCACTGTCGTGCATGTCAGCCTCCTGGGCCTCGGCCAAGCACCAGACACCGATAGGCGACCCGCCACGCGCCGAGCCGCCTATCGGCAATCAGACACCCGGGCGAGAGGGGCGCCCTTGACGGTCGCAAGAGCGCCCGACCGAGATTCTGCCGGCGGAGGTCTATCCGCTAGACGCCTTTTTGTCCGCGCCTTTTGTAGCTCTTGGTTCGGTGTGCTTCTCCGTGCCCTTACCGGGATTGGTTTTGCCGGGTTCGGAGGTGCCACCGTAGACGTGGCTCAGTTCGTCCGGTCGTAGATCACGCATTTTGACGCTCCCTCTGCGGTTACGGTTTTGATTTGTTGGCCAACATAGGATGATTCCTTAACCCGGGTCAAACTGCAACAAAAACTGTCTGTTAACCAAATAAACAATGTTCTGTTAACCAAAATAAAAATTTCGGCTTAACCAAACATTGTGAACATTTATAAGCAAATAGCTACGTCTCGCCGGAGGTGCCGGGTTAGTTCTGCGGGCAGCGTGCACCCGAGCCGGCACTCACCGAGATAACGCCAAGCCTGCCTCGTGGTACGCCTCTAACGCTCGGCACCCGGACATCTCCTCGTCATGCCCGCTTTCGCGGGGGTGACGGCGTGATCAAGCCCCTACCCTCCCGCTGACGCGGTTCCCGCCCTCCCCCGCGCGCGGGAGCGCCGGGGTAGGGGCGCCCTGCCGAGCAAACTCGACGAGCGAGCGCGAGCCGGCTACAAGCCGGCGATGAACTGGCTGACCAACTTCGTACTGCCGAAAATTCGGGCGGTCGTCACCAAGAAAGCGGTGCCGGACAATCTTTGGCACAAATGCCCGGGCTGCGAGCAGATGCTGTTTTATCGCGAGCTCGAAGCCAACCTTCACGTCTGCCGCAATTGCGGCCATCATCTGCGCATCGGCGCTGCGCTGCGGCTGAAGATCATGTTTGACGATGGCGCCTTTACGCGGATCGAGCTGCCGAAGACCGTCGTCGATCCCCTCAAATTCCGCGACCGCAGGCGTTACACCGACCGGCTGAAGGAAGGGCAGGCGGCGTTCGGCCCTGGGAGCGACGCAGTCGTTGTCGCGCATGGGCGGATCGGCGGCTTCCCGGCCGTCATTGCCGCTTTCGAGTTCGAATTCATGGGCGGGTCGATGGGCGCCGCCGCCGGCGAGTCCCTGCTCGCCGCCGCCAAGCTCGCGGTATTGCAGGAGGCGGCGTTGATCGTCGTCCCGGCCTCGGGCGGCGCCCGCATGCAGGAGGGCGTGCTGTCGCTGATGCAGATGCCGCGGACGATCATCGCCGCCGACATGGTCAAGGAGGCGGGGCTCCCCTACATCGTGCTGCTGACCGATCCGACGACGGGCGGCGTCTCGGCGTCCTTTGCGATGGTCGGCGACATCACCCTCGCCGAGCCCGGGGCGGTGGTCGGCTTTGCTGGGGCGCGGGTGATCGAGGAAACGATCCATGAAAAGCTCCCGGACGGGTTTCAGCGGGCGGAGTATCTGCTCGATCACGGCATGATCGACCAGGTCGTGCCGCGCGCTGAATTGCACGCGACGCTGGGGCGCATCCTGGGGCTTCTGCGCGATCCGCGGCCGTCCGGTGACGTCGTGTCGACGGCGCCAGCCGAGGCCGACCCGAGGAGGGCCTAGTGACGACGCAGCCGAGCGACCGGATTCTCGAGCGGCTCAGCCTTCTCCACCCAAAGCTGATCGATCTTTCGCTCGGCCGCATCGAGCGCCTGCTCGCCGCTCTCGGCAACCCGCAAGACAGCCTCCCACCCGTTATCCACGTCGCCGGCACCAAGGGGAAAGGCTCGACGGTTGCGACGATGCGCGCTTGTCTCGAGGCGGCCGGCTACCGCGTGCACGCCTATATCTCGCCGCATCTCGTCCGCTTCCACGAGCGCATCCGGCTCGCCGGGGTGCTCATTGGGGAAGATGCGCTGGGCGCTCTCCTCGGAGAGTGCGAACGCGCGAACGGCAACGCGCCGATCACGTTTTTCGAGATCACGACGGCGGCGGCCTTTCTGGCCTTCCTCCGTGCTCCGGCCGACATCGTGCTGCTCGAAGTCGGCCTCGGTGGTCGCCTCGACGCGACCAATGTCGTCCGCCGCCCGGCGGTGACTGCGATCACGCCAGTCTCGCTCGACCATCAGGGCTTTCTCGGCGACACCGTCTCGGCGATCGCCGGCGAAAAGGCGGGGATTCTGAAACCCGGCGTGACGGCAGTCATCGCGCCGCAACCGAGCGAGGCCGCGGCAATCATCGAGACCCGCGCCGCCACGCTCGCCGCGCCGCTCTACCGGTCGCAGCACGAATGGCGCTGCGATGCCGCGGGCGCAGGGATGCGATATGCCGGCGAGCGCTGGGATTTTGATCTACCGATGTCGTCGCTGATCGGGGCGCACCAGATCGTCAACGCCGGCACGGCGATCGCCTGCCTCGAGCGGCTCTCCGGCTTTTCTATTTCCCGCGAAGCCATCGCCAATGGTTTGCGTCACATCGACTGGCCGGCGCGGCTGCAGTTGCTGCGCCGCGGTCCCCTGATCGACGCGGTTCCGCGCGGCTGGGAAGTATGGCTCGACGGCGGACACAACCCGTTGGCCGGCGAGGTTCTCGGCGACGTTGCCGCCGGCTGGCAAGACCGCCCGCTCTATCTCGTCGTCGGCATGATGAATACAAAGGACGCTGCGGGATTTATTGCCCCGCTGGCGAAGCACGCCAGAGCTTTGCGGGCGATCACTATTCCAGACGAGAAGAACGCGCTCCCCGCCGACGCCATCGCCGCGGCCGCGCGCTCAACCGGTATCGAGGCGCGAACCGCGGGTTCGGTGATCGGCGCCGTTCGCGACATCGCCGGGCTCGGCGGCACCGCGCGGGTGCTGATCTGCGGCTCGCTTTATTTCGCAGGGAAGGTGCTCGCCGAGAGCGGCTGATCACAATATGGCAACGCCGTTCGATACCCGGAAATTGGCGCGCCCGCTGGAATCAGCCGGCTTCCCGCCGCAACAGGCCGGCGATATGGCGGAAGCGATTGCCGAGGCGATCTCGGAACTCGTTACCAAGGCGGATTTACAAAACGCCGTGCGTGATCTGGAGCAGCGTTTAACGATCAGCCTTGGCGGTATGATGGTGGTTGCCGCCGGCATCATTCTCGCAGGCTTCAAGCTCATCCACTAAGCCGTTCACCAACCCCGCGCGCCGGGGGAGGATCAGAGGGAGGGAGCGACTGTCTTGAAGGTCAAGGGTCGCAGTGATGGCTGAAGTGTCGGCCGCGTCGATCGCCGGTTCAAGGCGAGCGCTGTCGCGCTCCCGCCTCCGGCGGCTGACGGCCTTGAGCCGCCGCTCGCCGCGGCC
>WNFR01002652.1_pt1 | contig 19383 bp, 20 predicted proteins | sample 5400221 | NCBI WGS metagenome assembly WNFR01 (sample SAMN13153357, study PRJNA577476) | soil metagenome | isolation source: 40 cm soil under Madrone tree | place: USA:California | collected 2016-06-14 | reverse complement strand
TGGAAATAGTGCGCACGCACTTTGAATTGCGGGCCGAACAGATACGTGAACAGATTTCCCTGAACTTTCCCGCTTAATCCGTTTGGAAAAACATTATTGGGAGGAATGACGAAGTTTGTTTCATTGCTCCCGTACCCCTGTAGGTCCACTTTGAAGCCGAGGTATTCGTTCCAATTAAAAGTCACAGACCCGCCGCCGCCATTTAGACTATGGCCTTGTGAGTAAGGAGCACTCGGCGCGTATCGCGCGTACGTGTAGTTCACCCCTACTTCAGCCCCGGGGAAACTCCTGGGCCCATGCACACACGCCGAGTAGCAAGATGGATCCCACTGCACGTATCTTTCGGAGCTTCATTTGCTCCACCTTCCTTTTGTACTATCGCGTTCCGCCACCTCATCCGCCAACATCTGCCGATCACATGAGCAAGACAGCCCGGGCGTCAGCGCCGTTCGCATAGTGTCAGAGTTTGATCCGCTACGTTGATCGTAGATAGCGGGCTATGTGCCCGCTACTCGCAAAACTGACAGGTGTCGAATCGAGAGGAATCTTCAAGGACCCCGATTGCGGGGCCTGACGACACACGGATTGACTGTACAACTAACACCACTCACCGATAAGTTGGCGTAACATCCCCATTTCACTAACGACCCCGTAGTTGGTGTAAACGCCTGTGGGTGTTGAAAAACCCTTTTCGCGGGATTTCGCGAACGAAATTCGCTCGCAAATTATTGAATCTTGGTTTGCCGTAGGCGCTGAAATTCACCGAAATTACTGCTTTGGTTCCTTTTTCAACAGCCACGCCTGATTTCAACAATCAACACGGCCTGCGCTAAACTTGCGTTTGAAATGGCGACTCCTAAGACGAAATCTGGCGTGGTTCGCCTTCCTCGGCTATGTACCAGTTTACTTCACAGTCGGAATGCTTTCGATGCGTGTGTTCTCTACATTCACTCCGGCTTTCGTAGTCGCGATTGCGTGGATGGTTTTCTTTGTCATCGCCGGGAACCTAGCCCTACGGTTCCCCTGTCCAAGATGCGGCAAATGGTTCTTTGCGAAATGGTGGTATCACAACAACTTCGCACGGCGATGTGTCCACTGCGGCTTGCCCAAATACGCAGACCCAAAGACAGGTTTGAGTCAGTGAGTGTAAACGCTTGTAGCTGTTGAAATTCGCTAAAAGGAGTTTTTCAACAGCTACGCCGGATTTCGTCAACTATCCCAGTGAAGCGGGGAGCCCCGAGCGACAACCAGATTTAGTGCTTCAACAAAGTGCGTAAAAATGTGCACCTTAGCGGAATCCCTAATGAACGTTTAGCGATTCCGACTCGATGACTGACTACTGCTCTCCTGGTCCTGCACCAGGGGCATCTGCGATGACACCTGCAGATCAATCATCATCGCAATGCGGCGGTCTAATTGGAAAAAAGTTGCGGTCTTCCTTCCTTCCAGAACCTTGGCCACCATCGGCACATACTTCTGCCGCAACTGTGCTACCGCGATGTCCATTTCCAACCAATTTCGGGTAAACAATAAAGACTGGTCATTCGTCAATTTGCCCCAGTTGTCAGCATACTCTTGGATCAGGCCGAATTTCCTGTCGTTGATCGTAATCAACTCCCCGATGTATTGATCGTAGACCGGCCAGAACTTTGCCGCTTCCGTGTCCGTGAGTACTAAGTTCGCCGCAATTAACTGCTTTCTCTTCGAGCGAAGATCTTTCCGCAGCAGATCCATGTCCTGATTGCTGATAACGAGCGTAGTGCTTTCTTTTTGCGCAGGTTTCTGGGCTCGCGCCGCAGTCCCACTTAGCAGCCACGATCCCACAATCAATACTGCTAGTAGTTGTTTCACGCGACTCCTCCGGAAAGGCGTAGCCTCGGCGTGCGTGCCGGGGCCCATGCCGCACAAGTATTGTTCGCGATTGGGCATTGCACCAACTGCCAGAACTGACAGGGCTACCTAGGTTACGGAACGGGCGGGGACACCTCAAGAATCGCATTGGGCGTTCTCAATTCTTGGACTTTGGCTTGTAGCAGACCTCTACTTGCACATCGCAACCACCGCTTTGTTGGCTGTACGGAGAACCTTCCACCCGACAGAAAAGGCGCATCCCAAACTCGTATCGAGTGGAGTCCGCCTTGATTTCAGTTAGCTTTGGCTCGCTCACAGACCAGACTTTTTCGTGACCGTTGGACCGTGCGGGATGATGAGAATGCCTTTTGATATGTCTTGCGTGCGCAGATTGGCTTTGCCTTCTGCATTTGCTGCCCTAACTCTGCTTTGTTGATAGGACGCATCAAGCGTTGCGCTTTCAGGGAGTTTAAGAACCACCGTCTTGTCGAACTCTTGGATGGCGGAGCCTGTCCCGGATAAATTCCTTACATAGAACAAATCCTTGCGGGCAGTTGCTTTGAGCTTGGCTCAACACAGACATAAACAAGAAACTAAAAGTCAGAAAGACAACCTGTCTCTTCATCACACAGTTTCTCCAGCCCTCTGTGCTCCCGTGAACCGAGCGCCGCTGCTGGATTAGGAGGCCGTGAACCGTTGGACAACGCCTGTCAGAATTGCCAGATTGCACGAACAGAAAAAGCGGGGGAGAATGTGTGCCGCTCTTCGGGGTCAGAAAGAAAATTCCTATTAAAAGAGCCGAAAGGAATTCAACACCATGTTGCGAAAACATTCCATCGCTCTCTGGATTGCGCTTGCCCTCATGGCGGTGTCGGCATTGCCAGCCAGCGCGAACATCCTGCATAGCGCCACTGCCACAGCGAACTGCCAAGGTTACACCCTGACCGCGGTCGCGGGGAATCTTGCCGTCGGCACAACCTACACCATTGACTACACTTTTACGATCACTTGCAACGGCGGTACCCCGGTGAACGTGCCCGGCAGTATCACCTTTAAAGCGACCGCATCCACCATGACCGTCACCCAGTCGGGATCTTTCTCAGGGCTGAGCGGCAGTTGCCTGGTCACAGGCACGGCTGCACTAGAGGTCGGCCTGAAGAAGAAAATTCCCATCATCATTAACGGCTCGACAATTGCCCTGCTGAACTGCACTGTTGGGAATCAGGGCTGCACTCCGGGCTTTTGGAAGAATCACACTGATGCATGGGTAGGATACTCACCCAGCGACCTTGTGTCAGCGGTGTTCTCGAATGCAGCTCCCTACGATGTAGATACCCTGCTTCAGGCGCTGAGCCTCAAGGGCGGCCCGGGGGTTGATGGAGCAGAGCAGATTCTACTGCGTGCGGCCGTCTCAGCCCTGCTGAACTCGACGTCAGTCAACTATCCTTTGACGACGGCCGAGGTCATCACCATGACCGACAATGCGCTTGCCACTGGTGATCGAGCTACAATCCTGTCCCTGGCGTCTGAACTTGACGCTCTGAACAATTTGGGGTGCCCATTGTCCTGAAGTGAGGGCCATGGCAACCACAATTACTAGGGCAAGAGAGTCTATCCTCTCTTGCCCTCTGTTAGGACTCTTGCGCTCTTGGTTTCGCCCAGCTTCGACCGAACCGAACTGACGCGCCTTAATTGTCGTAACATCGCGTCTCTAACAATGTCGGCGGTGTCAAGCACTTTTGGGGCGCACTAGCCCGTGCACTCCGAAGAGCGCCATTTGGCTCTAGTTGAAGGCTTTGCTTTTGCTCTACCAACCAAGGCTCGCTCGTAATCTAGTTTCAGGTCCGGAACTCAGTCCGACCCATGCATCTCTTCGGTCACACCCTCGATCATGATTACTACTTCGAACTCCCCCGTGTAGGGGAGCGGGATACCCAATCAATTACTCGGTGTTCTACCGCACACCATCGCCTGTTACGGGTTGTCCCGCGTGCGAACCGAACTTTTTCAACTGCTCGTAATCCCATCCCTTGCGCCACATCCAGTACATGCGAACCGCCAGTCTCCGCGCCATGGCGACCTTGGCGATCTTCCGCCCCCGCCGCATCGCCAGGTGGAAATACTTACTGCGCCATTCCTGGTCGCTGCGCACCGTGACTTGCGCCGCTTCCACCAGCAGGAAACGCAGCAGCGAGTAGTCGTATCCCATAATGATCATTGTTCGGCTCCTTTCTCCCGGGCCTTGGTTGGTTGGCACCACCAAAGTCTACTCGGGCTAGGGGAGCCGACATTGTCATGGAATCAATTACACTCAGAACCCCACCGGGGCCATGCTCGGCGACGGGCATAGTTGGTGCAAACGCCTGTTCCGACAGTTGACCGGCAAAGGCGCCTAGCGCAATCCGGTCGCCGGAGCTACCTGTCGCAAGGTTCATAGCGGAGCTACCTGCTTGAACCTTGCTGTCGCCATCGAAGGGTTCTGCGATATGGATGGAGGCCTTTCGCTAGCATTTTGTTTGATGAATCCCAAGAAGCACTAGGAACAGGTCTGCAACTACTACCAGTGGCATGATCCTTCCTGGCTGGCCTAGGCTTGTCCTACCAACGACAAAGCACAAGGCTATTCCACATATGACGACAGAACAGGTCACACTCTGCGGACGGATAAAGCGACTGGGCTATTCCCGCGGCAACCAAGTGCAGCTTTATGGAGAACGGTTCGACCTAATCTCAGACCCATTCTATGTTGGGGATAATTCCGTCCTTGTAGACGCCCTGGAACAGAGATCCGGCCGCCCGAGGCGCGTCCGTATTCCACTCAACATCGTGCGAGCGGCAGAGGAACAGGATCGTGCGGCTTGACCCCTAGCTTCACGCCCGTCCAGGGAAAACCGCTGACACTATGACGCACAGTGAACGGAGCAAGACGAACAAGTCGGGTGATGGTGAGTCCCTCCCCCAGAGGGAGAGTCCCTCCCGCCGTCGTGTTGAACGCGTCATCGCGAGAATGCTCGCCAAGCGAAGGCTCCAGCCGAGAAAGTTCGTAGGATACGCTGACTCCGAAGGCGAGAGCTATGACTGATTCGGTTCAGTCAGTGACGAGGTCCTCATTGCAACATTCCGTCCGAACCCGGTTATACGAGTTGTTCTTAGAACCCGCCCTGCGAGTGGTCGACGTCGCGAGCAAACATTCCAGACTCCCTAGGTCGCCGAGACGAAAAGAACAATCTCGGCCCATGAAAGTTCGTGCAATTCTCTGGACTGTAGCTATGGCCTACACCGGAATCCTCCTGTCCGGCCAAGACCTGCGAACGCTCAACAGTCTCTCAGTCACGGAAGGCTTCCTCGGAGCGCTAGCAGGATTTCTCCTTGCCACCATGTTCACTCTCCGGGAGAAGCGCCGGCGACCTGCTTTGATTGCACATTCCATTGCACAAATCCTGCCGAACTGTGGCATTCCGCCCGAAAACCGCGGCTCAGATCCTAAGCTAACGCATTGATCCATACAGTCAGGCTGGAGACGGGGGATTTTGGGAAACCGCTGCTTTATCCAGCCGAACTACGGCTGCCGCAATTCTCCAATGAATAAAGTAGACACGTGAAGTGACTCGGTGAGGAGCGAAATTCCAACCACGGGCGTTGATTTCAGGGTATCCAATTCCTTGATGAGTTCATGCCAAGCCTTCGAGTTCCGCTTAGTTGCAAACGGCTTTTCAAGATCGGCGTAATAGGAGAGAAGGTCTCGGCGCAGAGCGTCCGAGACAGGTTTGCCGCTCGTTTTGTTGAGTAACTTGGCATAAGTTTCGTCAGCCAGTCTATAAGTGGCTGCTCCGGTCACGGCTCCCGTGTCAAGGTTGTCGTTGGGCAATTCAAGTCGACCTTCCTGTTGTGCAAGGAGCAGCGCTCGATAGTGGTCCAAGGTTTCGTTGAAGCTGCTCATATACAACTGTTCAACAGCCGGTGTGGGTGGATGAAACGCGAGGCCACTGAACGGGCCGATTTTTGGCACCACGCGCAAGAAAAATGCCTTGAGACGGGCGACGAAGCCCGGCTTTTCATAGACATGGCCCCACTCCTTGCGGTACCCCGAATTTGAGATGTTGTAGATGAATTCCTTCCTAGTCTCACTGGGGTGGCTGTTCTGAATCTCGTTTCTTTTGAGATGCCACGCCACTTTGGTCATGCGTGGAATGACGGTTGAAACAGCGTGGCGATAGCTACCGATGGACAGATCCACGCTGAAGAAGACACCTGACATATCGAGCGAATAAGTTCTTGCAAATGCTCTTTCGAGAACCGGCTTTGAAACCTCAAAGCCAATGAAGTCATGATAGGCTTTGGGCGCGTAGTTTCCTTCCGCGACCTGGTCCACATCGAAGCCGTATTCCACCTTCATGTGTGCGGACGGTTGTTCCTGATAAGTAACAATGGGGCCATATTTCTTTGCCAAGCCGGGATACATGATTGCCACCGCTCGGTTGGTGGCAACTTGGTGACCTGAAGTGTCGGCAGCATAATGCGACAGAGCACCCAGTGCGAATGCGTAGTCATTTAGATCCTTTGATTCTTCGATCAAGGCAAGTACAAAATCACCGCTTCGGACATAGTGCGTGAGGTCACTGAAGAATTTGCTACCAAACGGGTAGTAACCTAAATCCTGAATAATTGCACCGCCGTAGGCGTAGGCGTGGGCCTGCAGCAGTTCCTCCGGAGTCGCGTCGGGAAATCGGCACAAGAGCAGGGGCGCAATGCTGTCCTTCCACGCGGCATCAATAATGGCCTCATGTGTGAGAACGGAATACCCCTCGCAATCGGGGGCGCAGGACATTCCCAAGAGAAGTCCGAGAATCAGAGGCCCGGACAGTGAGAACAACGTCGATCGATTCTGCGCCGGCATCGTGTCAGCTGAACTCCCTACCGAGCGGACACGCCGGGTCAGGGGGTTCGCCAGTGTCCCGATGCCGCCGTTCGGCTTCATCGATCGTCCCCTGATCAAGAAATCACGGCCCGTCCATCGCTATGTCTGCAAATCCCTCAGAGGAACGGTCATTCCTGGACAAAGTTTGCAGTGCCTGTGAATTCCGACACGCTTGCCTCCAACGCCCCTGGAAGCATGTCACTAGACATACCCGCACGTCTTCAATCCTGGTCGAATGGTTGGACACGATGTTCGCCGTAAACGGGGCCTAATACCACTGTGAAAAGTGCCAGTAAGACGACACCCCAGTTCTTCGACGCACCACTCTCGAACCGGTTCAGTTGGCGTAAACACCGTTGACACCAACTGAGAATTGTTAGTGAAATGGGGATGTTTCAACAACAACGAATGATTGAGGCCCCGCAGATTCCGACGTGGGGTCTTGCTTCGTAAGACGTTGGTGCGTTTCGATTCGATTCAGTCGTAATCAACCGTCATGGTGTAACCAACGAACTGGGAATCCATCAGCCGCAGGATTTCTACGGCTGGCATGGGAGTGGTCCTCCCGCTAACCATTTCGAGAAATTGTGTTCCGTTCACCTGTTCGTGGGTAAAGGGGTCTCTGACCTCGATATGATAGCGGCCATTGCCAATCTTTGTGATGTACATTTTGGTCATGGCGATATCATCAACGATCCCGCACGAGAGCTTTCAGTGAGCGAAAAGGCCCCGCCCAAAAGCAGGCTTGGACGGGGCACAAGAGATGGAGCATGTGCTAGATATGAGTCAGCCTAGAACGTGTTTGGTGTACGGGAAACTGTCAAAAGTTACAGGCAGCAACGGGAAACCCCACGTTCTGACGCTCCCTGACTGTTGTAACCACGCGATTATACCAACCGAGAATTGCTACGCCTCTCCACTGCCCACTCGCGCGAACACCCCGGCCCTTCCTGCTGACGAGCGGGCAAACGGGCGCGCGTTTAATTTTCTGATAGGGATTCGGGAGACAGCGAAAGGCACACATCCCTCTTGGGTGAAAGGGGGGAGAGTGCCAAAAGGCCTCCGGTACGGGAGCACAGAGAGGCACGGCCTGTTCTCCCCTCCTTCTCACGGGGGAAGCGCCTGTGTTTCAGAGATCTTCATAACACACTTTCAGCACTCCGAGCACACAATCCGGTTCGTTCTACTTATCGAACGCATTATTTCCCGCAAGTCGGTATCGTTACGCTACCGTTTTGCGTTCTTCGTGCGCTCAAGGATGACATTGCTCGCTAGCAACGACAGGACTTTGTCACTCATACTTTAATTGTTCATGAAGCAACGACAGGACAAGCTCAAGTCAACAACTGTAAGGTTTACGACTGAAGACCTTCAGATAATTGAACGATTGGAGCGACGGCTTGGGCTCAGAATGATGCAGGTGATTCGCCTTGCAATCCGTCGCTTAGCACAACTTGAAAACGTCCATCTCGAACGAACATGAAACTCAGTCCGAGTGATTTCTCGAAATTCATTGACCCTTGGTCATTGGGAATCCGGGCGTAGTTGGTGTAAAACGCCTGTTTACGTCAACAATCGGTCATAAAGCGGGCTGCCGATACCCAGAGTATGCCTTTCCAGATGCATCAAAGTACGCAGGGCAAGAACGTAGCACTCTTGAGGCATTGACGCGGTTGACGGGGCAGAGAATACAATGCTTCGTCTCGTGAAGGTGCACCGAAATCGCAGTCGGACCAAGGAAAGGTTGGCTCCCACGTGCCATCAGTCCGCGTTCTGGTAGTAGAGGATCACGAGCAGTTTCAGCAATTCATCTGTTCGACGCTGGAAACAAGTCCTGAACTACAGGTCATTGGTAGAGTGTCGGACGGACTAGCGGCGGTGCAGAAAGCCGAGGAACTGCAACCGGACCTGATTGTGCTCGACATCGGGCTTCCGACACTCAGTGGAATAGAGGCCGCTCGAAGGATCCGAAAGCTCTCTCCGCAGTCGAAAATAATATTTCTTACCCAAGAATCTTCTGCCGATGTGGTGCGGGAGGCTCTCAATTTGGGTGCAAAGGGCTACGTTCTTAAAATAAATGCTGGAAGCGAACTACTAGCCGCCGTGGAAGCGGTTCGTTGGGGCGGGGAATTTGTCGGCAGGGGATTGTCGGGTCGCACCTCCACCGAAGGTGCGGACAAGCAAGCGTCAGACCGTCTGTGCCACCAGGAGGATCTCCCATCGCTTTCGCCGAGAACAAGCCACTCCCCCCACGGCCACGTGGTTCAATTTTATGATGACGATGCGTCTTTTCTAATCGGCTTTACTTGTTTCCTCGAAGCCGCTCTGGAAGCAGGGAACGCGGTGGTCGTTATCGCAACCGAGTCCCACCGGCAGGCTTTCCTTCAGAGACTGCAAGCGCATGGTGTGGATGTAGCGGCCGCCATTGAAGAGCGTCGCTATATTCCTTTGGATCTTGCCGAGACGCTCTCGACATTCATGGTTAATGATGTGCCTGATCCAGTTCGATTTCGGAAAGTCGTGGGCGATCTGTTCGCAGCAGCAGCCAAGGGGGCAAAAGGGGAGCATCGATGTGTATCAGCTTGTGGTGAAGGTGCACCGATTTTGTGGGCGGAGGGGAAAGGAGATGCGGCGATTCAGATTGAACATCTCTGGGACGAGATGGTCAGGGAATACGATGTTGATACGCTGTGTGGGTATGTATTGAGCGACTTTCAACGCGAGCAAGAGAGTCATATCTACGAGAGAATCTGTGCCGAACACTCCACTGTGTATATGCAGTGAACGCGGCGTCGCCCAGGGCCGGGATTTCGGATGGTTCTTCACCCGGCTGCACGCATCGAACCACTTCCCGTACCGAGCGGCACGCGAGCGTAAATGGTGGTACCACGCTTGGGTTGCGATTCGATTGAAAGAGTTCCGTTCACAAGTTTTACGCGTTCTTGCATGCTGATAAGGCCCAGGCCGCGACTCTCCTTGGCGGCTTCGCTGTCAAAGCCCAGGCCGGAATCCCGCACAGTGAGATAAATCTGGTCCGAAGTTCCCCACAATTGCACTTCGAGGTGCCCTCCCCCACTGTGCTTTGCGGAATTGTGGAGAGCTTCTTGAAGCACCCGGTAGAGGCAAAGCGAAATGTCCGGAGGCACGGGGCTTGCCAAATCGTGGCTTTGGAAGTCAATCTCTACTTTGTGATGCTCGCCGAATTCTCTACAGAAGCTTCTCATGGCGACAGCAAGACCCAGATATTCCAGTTTTGAAGTGTGCAACTCATGCGACAAAGCTTGGACATCGGTCGCTATCTCCGTGGTCTGCTTCTGGAGTTCACCCATGCGGCTGAGAACTTCCGGCAAAGTGAAAGAGTCTTGGTGGAGCTGTTGTATTTCGACGGCCAACAGAGCGAGACGTTGACCGATGTCGTCGTGAAGCTCTCTTCCAATCCGAACGCGTTCTTGCTCCTGCGATTCGATCAGCTTTCGACTCATACCGGAGATCGCCTCTTCCATCTTTTTGCGGTGAGTAATGTCCTCGGCGAAGATTAGAATCCCTCCTACGCTCCCGCTGGGTGTCCTCCAAGGACGAATCTCCCAGCGAACCCACGCAGTAGTGCCGTCTTCACGATCCCAACGGTCTTCGTCAACTCGCAATGTTTCTCCCTCAAGAGCACGGCGATGCATTTCTTTCCAGCGCTGGGGAATGTCAGGAAAAAGCTCGTAGTGCGAACGTCCAAGTACCTGCGAACTAGCGACTGAGTAATCTGCACACCAGCGCTCGCTCACTTGTAGATAGCGCATGTCACGGTCGAGCATCGCCACTCCTGCTGGTACGCTCTTGACGAAGATTTTCAGAAGTTCCTCCCGCGATTGCAGTAATACCGCCTGCGCTTCTAGACTGCGGTTCACTTCCAAAAGCGTCTCTTCTGTCTGCTTGCGCCCGGTTACATCCATATTGGCGCCTAAGATTCGCAAAGGCTCGCCAAGCTCATTCATGAAAACCTGCCAACGTCCAGCTATCCAATGAATTCTTCCGTCAGGCCAGATCACGCGCCATTCTCCCGTCGTCTGTTGTCCCGTTTTCAAGGCAGAATCAACCAGCTCCATAACTCTTGCCCGATCGTCGGGATGAATAAGATTTTCGAAGGCTGTGTGCGTTTGCCCAAAGCCGCCCGGTGGTAAACCATACATTGACTCCATTTCCGGCGTCCAGGTAACAACTCCCGTCCGAACATTCCGTTCAAAGGTGCCTATGCCAGCCGCCTGCTGTGCCAATCGCAGCCGTTCCTCACTGGCGCGCACAACTTGCTCGGCCTCCAGTCGTGCCTCCAGAGCTCCCTGCTCGCGAACACTCCGCTCCCGCTCGCGCTGCGCTTGCTCCCTTTCTGCAATTACTGAGGCCAATGTAACACCCGTCACTGAAAGCACGGCAAAGAACGTATCCAGCAGAACAGCGTTTGTGAATGGAGTGCTGGTGGCGAAAGGGCCCGAGCCCAATGCTGTCTCTACAGTCGCGATTGTGGCAATCAAGAGAATCGACAGCGCGGCCCCACTCACTCCAAAGCGGATGGCGGCCCACATTACAAATGGCAGCACCGTGAACGCCAGAACGTGCAGCCTGACCGGGACGAGACTCGGGTCTCCGAAAATCAGGAAGCACGCGGCTGTGACTAGCAGCAAAAGCGCGGCAAGTTCTGTGATCCGAGTCCGGTGCTGACTCCGTAAAAAATTGGGGAGTGTTAATACCAAGGGGGTTATTAAGAGCACCCCTGTGGCGTCGCCCAACCAATAAATCAGCCATGCAGAGCCCAGTCCGGAGTACGCATGTACTTCTGTTGCGTAGAGAACCGATGTTCCGATTGATGCGCTCACCAGGGCGCTGCCGAGCGCACCCAACACGACTAGTGCGAGTGCATCACGCAAGCGAGATAGAGATTTGTCAAATTTGGCAACGCGCTGGAGAAGAAAAGCACCACTGAAAGCAGCGAGTGTGGCTCCGGCAGCTTGGCCGAGAGCCGCCAAGTGAGTAACGGGACTAAAGAATGCAATTAAAAAAGCCCCTAAGGCAATGGCAGGCCATACCCGGTACCCGCACACAAGGAACGCAGCCAGCGCAATCCCGTATGCAGGCCATACAGGGCCAAGGTTGCTACTTCTGATATTCGTGGTAGCTTGGCCAAGCTTGCCTGCAATGCAATAAGCTACGAGGAAGACTGTGAACTGGACAAGGTACGGCTCTCGGAAAGTCGACAACAGCAATCGAGTGTCGGGCGTCCGGGTTTGTGATGCCGCATCCATCGCAAAAGGTGTAGCACCGTTCATGTCTGACCGCAATTGCGTTTACGTTTATTGACAAATAATTCGACAATCCTCAGCCACCGCATCCTGGTGACGAATCATCTCGATCCGACTGTAGTTCGCCGTACGAAATCGGAACTGTCATTCTTGACATTACCTCCGCGTACCGTCGTCGATATCCACCGCCGAACTGCAAGAAGAATTCTCTGCCATGAAGCAACCTTCTTTTCCCAGCTGGTTGTTCCCGCAACTTTCGACAGACCACCCACCATGCCCCCGTGCAGATCAGCGAGCATCTTGAAAGCTAGGTCGCCTGCCGGGCATGTAAGGTATACACATCGCCACAAGCGAACGTCAGTCATTACGCCAGTTCACAGGTCCAGATAGACCAGCCCCGTATGTCATCTCACATAGCTGCCAGGTGAAGCCAAGCAAACTGTAAGTTTTGTCAGTTTTGTCCGCGGGGTTCCTTAGCCTACGTTCCAATTGTTGTCAGTGACGCCGCGAGGCGCCAGCGATCCTCTCTGAGAGAGCGAGCGCGGGGTAGTACAGATCTGCGCCACCTCGCTTAGGTGGCGCTGGTGCTAGCGGAAACGGAGGCTGTTGGCATGAACAGACAGTTGTGGGTCTGCGGGTTTGTCCTCCTGGCTGCAATGTTACTTAACGCTCAGGACGTACCCCCGGTGCCCTCTGAGAATCTGGGGAACGCAGTGGCGAATCGATCCGTGCCGTTCGTCGACCTTCTGCGAGAAGCTGAAGCAGGCAACGAATCCGCGCAATACAGCGTGGCTAACGCCTACGATACCGGCAGTGGTGTGCCCAAGAGCGATGCGGAAGCGGTGAGGTGGTGGCTACAAGCGGCCCGGAAAGGGTTCGCTAAAGCGCAGAATCGCATGGGGTATCTATACGAGCACGCAATGGGAGTGCCTCGGGATTATGCGGAGGCGCTGCGTTGGTTCAGCAGTGCGGCAGAGCAAAAACTGCCAGAAGCACAGTACAACCTCGCTCACATGTATCAAAACGGTGAGGGTGTGCAACGGGACGACGCTCAGGCAGCAGACTTATACGGCCAAGCCGCAGCTCAAGGTCTGGCACCAGCTCGAAACCAGTTAGGGCTGGCATATGATCGTGGTACTGGCGTCCCGAGAAATGCGACTGAAGCCTTTAACCTTTTCCATCTCGCGGCAGAGCAGGGGGAGCAGTCCGCGCAATATAATCTGGGAACGATGTATCTTGAAGGCGAAGGCACGGTACGGAATTATCCTGAAGCATTGAAATGGTTCAGCCAGGCCGCAAACCGCGGAAGCGTTAGCGCATATCTCGCCTTGGGACACATGTATGAGTACGGAAATGGGGTGGACCGAGATCCGGTGAAGGCCGCGGGATTTTATCGTAAGGCGGCGGAGCATGGACTTGTGACCGCGCAACTCGACTTGGGCTATTTGTACAAGACTGGGAAAGGCGTGCGGCAGGATTATTTCGAAGCCGCAAAGTGGTTCCGGCGAGCGGCTGAACAGGGGGATCCAATCGGAGAGACTGCCATCGGTTATATGTACTGCCGTGGCGAAGGCGTCAGTCGCGATTATCGACAAGCAACCGACTGGCTCCAGAAAGCGGCAGAGCAGAACTATGGGCTGGCGCAGTTCAACTTGGGATTTCTTTACCAGAATGGTTTAGGTGTTCCATTGAATTATGCCGAGGCCTATAAGTGGTTCACATTAGCTGCAAACAGCGACCTTGCTGCCAGCAGGCGTGCCCTAAAGGAACTGACGCAAATCATGACGACAACTCAATTGCGGGACGGCCAGGCCAAAGTGTCAGATTGGGTGTCCCGCCACAACAATCTCGACCTCGCAGCTCACAAAGCTGACGCGAAAGAACTGGATAGCTTCGCGACCGCCGCAGAGCCATAGCCAGGCAACGAAGAGGGATTAGTGCCTAGGAGTGTGACAAAGGTATCCTGATTCGCGGAACGATCATCGCGCTTTTTTGATCTAACGCTCATCTCGTTCGGTTCCGGCCGCTGGACCCCCAGAAGGATTCTAAGTGTCTATACATTGGCGCAATCAAATGTCGCGGCATTCTGACCAGACCTAGCCCAGATAAGGCATAAACGAGCTTCACACCTATGCTCAATTCATGCCAATTGAACTAACCAGCTTCAGATGCTTAACTGTAACTTCTGCCAGTGCCATTGCTGTCTGAGTCGCTCTTAGGATGTTCAAGATACTTGGCCAGCCTTTTAATTATAGAGGGCAGCCATATTGGGCGACCGGAGGGAACTGCATGCGCACTAAGGTGAAGATTCTAAACGTCGCGACTGGAATCAGACTTCTGGTTGGTTTGCTGCTGGTCGCTTGCGCCCCCGGCTTTGGGCAACGGGGCAGCACCGAAACCATCGACGCTACGGCATTTGGCACAAGCACTCAGATGGGAAGAAACTTCGGCGTGAAAATCATTATTTATGAGTTCTCGAGTCCCGAAGATAGAGACATCCTGGTTCAGGCGTTCCAGAAGGGTCAGAACGACGGACTAGTCAATGCTCTTGAGAAAATGAAAAGCGTGGGCCGGATAACGATACCGGGCACACTTGGATTCGATCTGAGCTTCATCCGCGAGATTGTGACGCCGACCGGCAGGACCATCCGTTTTGTTACCAACCGCAAGATTGCTTTCGGCGAATCCTATTGGAATACCCAGACGAAGAGTTTCAATCTGACTGCCGGTGAAATCAACATAAATGACAAAGACAAGAGCAAGAGTGACGGCGTTCTTTTCCCCGCAGCGCAGCTCATCGTCAATAAGGAAGGAGAGCTGCAATGGGAGCTTAACCAGAATTCCTGGAGGTTGACTAATATCCTCGAGTGGAATTGAATCGCGCAATAGTACTAGCCCCGGGGAAGGTGCTCGAGACCCGTGGAACAAACCCGCGGAGAACTGAGGACTTTCATCGAATCTAAAGGTACGCAGAGGAATAGTTCCAACAGTGACGGACACTGTCGCGAATCAAAACCGTGTCGCGAGATGACATCGCGAGGCCTCCGGAGCACGAGCAAAATATGTGGCTCTGACTATGAAAATCCCACAGAAGTGTAAGATTTGGAGTTCGCTGTTTTCATTGTGCTGGATCGTTCTGCTGAGCTGCGCAACCGCGCAAGCGCAAAAGAAAAGCAAATACGTATGTGATGAACCGCAGCCGGAGAGCATGTGCAACGCAGCCAACACCTGCGGTTCGCCTTCGTCTCCCTGCACGATCGACATCACCAGGTCAACCAGTTCCGCCAACGTGAAGCCTGGTATTCCTAACGCGAAGAACAACCAATTCTTCTGCATCAAGGCGGGTACTCCCGTGGTGTGGATGAGTTCGAACAAGAACAATGGGTTCATGGTCTCGTTCGGCACCGACTCACCGTTTGACCCAGACGACCCCATCATGGGAGGCGGAAAGAAGCAAGTGAGAACAAAAGCAAGCACTCCCGGCTGCTACAAGTACGATGCGGGTGCGTTCCGCTCAGGGACAGTTTATGGAATGAGCGGGGGCAGCAAGTCGGAGTTAGTTATTCTGCCCTGACTTGTATAGAATGGGCGGTAATGACTTTGCTCATTCCGTTTTTCGTCGCCATGGACGGCATTTGTAAGTCTGACCGTCGCCTATTCGGGACTATACCCCGTTCAACAAGCTGCCCCCGTACCTTGTACTCGTTGCCTGCACCTGGACTTCGATGGCAGGAGCAGTTCCCTAGTTGATAACGAGAGCCAAGGCAGCAGAGTTCTCGACTATTGGACATCCCGAATCCGCGGTCGATCCCCGAGAGCTCACTGAGATCTGCACGCTGTCACCCGCTGAGCCACCAAAAGATTCGAAGGTTTGGTGGTTTATCGTGGTCTGAAGGTGTTGTGAGTCCACGAACGTCGTCTGCATTGTATTTCCGTTCCACCTGATCTGCGAGTGGGGAGTAAAACCGCTTCCGTGCACAAGCAGCACAACGGATTCTGCGTCGTTTGGGATGGTGTCCGGCAAGAGTGAATTAATTTGGAGCTGCGAGCCTACGCCCTGACAGCTAATGAACAACGCACTACAGGTCCAGCCAGATAACAACAGGGTCAGGACTGCAATGAGGGCAATGCGAATCGAAAGGTTAGAGAAGGAAGAATAGGTACTAGCCTCCCTCTGACGAACGTGGCTCCGGAAATGGTGCTTGAGCCAGATTAGAAAATGTTTGGCGTATCGGAAACTGCTAGAAGTGACAGGGCCGACTGCGCCGTCGCTCACTGGCTCTCCAGCACCACTCGGCCGTGTAAGGGCTGAGTCGGCCGCGCGTCGTGCCGGTACAACTTCGAGAACTGCTCGATCTCTGCGGCCGAAACGGTCACCGGATGTTTAAGCACGAACCAGGTCACATCCTCAGTGCAAGGCGGCGTGGTGAGCGATCCAGAAAAAGTGTAGTAACCGCGATCGGCAGGCAGTAGTCCGGCTACATCGATCTGGACGCTGTCCAAGGATTCTTCTTTTTCTTGTTCCTTGGGCAAGTCGTTCCACAGTTCGCGCACTAAAGGGTTATCTTCCCCTTTCTGAAGTAGAACTGCGACTACTGCCAGCTTGTCTTCTAGGTTCGCGTGTACCAGGTGTACCACCATCTCATAACCTTTGCCGTCGATCGTCTCCTCGCTGGGCCTATGAAAGTGGAATTGTTTGAGTGCATACTTCTCCCCGCCCACGGATAGGAAGCTGCCCGGACCATAGTTGATCATGATCGTGTGGCCATTATCGATGATGTGGAGCGGGGTAGGCTTGTAGTCGAATTGGATAGGCGACAGATCGGTCTTTTTAGGATTGCGGATGTCGATGGGGGATTGGCGATGCCCGTTCTTGCACAGGGCGAACTCCGGCTTGAGCTCACCCCAATGGCTGGGCCCTAAAGATTGGCCGTAGTCCCAAGTGTGCTCAGGATGATGCTCCTGGGCAACATTGGTGGCTACTAGAACAAGGCCGCAACAGATGACTGCGGGGAGAGCATAGTTGCGAATCCGCATATGAACCCTATACCCCTCTGCCCGCACGCGCCGCGTATCCTGGCGCCTGCATTGTGGCCCCGGGCATTGACTGTTGCTCAGGCAGCTATCAAGTGGTTCCTGATTGCATACTGGACCAGTTCGGCGCTGCTCTTGGCGTTGAGTACCTCCATTATGCGGTACTTGTGAAAGGCGACGGTTCGGGTAGTGATGTTGAGTACACCAGCGACTTCCTTCATACACTTTCCTTCCGCCAAAAGCTGTAGGACTTCACGTTGCCGTTCCGTAAGCCGGTCCGCCTCGTCAATCAGCTTCTTGTCCTGCCGCAACAGGAAATCGACTGTATCCTTGGCGATCATGGGTGATAGGTATGACCTCCCCCTAAGAACCTCGCGAACCGCAATCGCTAGCTCGGAGGCTGCACAAGTCTTGAGTAGAAAGCCCGACCCTCCCCTACGGAACGCTTCAGCCGCCAGGTCGGCGTCGTGATTCATAGTCAGATAAACCAACTTGACGGCGGGTAAGAATTCTTTCACCTGCTGGCCGGCATCCAGCCCATTCAGGATAGGCATTGCGACGTCCACGATGATGAGATGGGGCTTCAGTGCGACGGCCGCTCGAACTAGGGCACGGCCATCGCTGACCGTGGCGACGATTTCATATTCGGATTCCAGAAGCTTCTTACATGCCTCGGCCACCAGAGTGTGATCATCGGCAATCAGAATTCGAGGGACATTCCTTTGCATGTTCGCTCTCCTGCGGTAACTGCGCTTGCCAAATATCGAGTTGATACCCGGGAGTCGTTTTCCCTGTGAACCATATTAGATTGCGCCCACTGCCCATACTAGACAGTGGAACTTAATTGGAACCAAAATGGTACTGCTAGCATTGACATTTGACCACTAGCATTTTTGCCAGTGTAACGAGACTGTCAGGTTATACGGTGAGGGTCGAGACTCATATGCCCAAATCCTCGACGCAATCATCTTGGTCACTGTAACGGCAGACTGGCGAGTCCATCCCTGTTGGGGTGCTCCGGGTTGATGTTTTGCGGAATACTACGATAAGTGACCGGTCGATGAGTGTACATATCCGTAACACCCAGAGTTTCGCGGAGCTTTCGATGTGCCTGGTGGAGTCGGGACTTGCTGGTGCTTGCAGTCACGCCAAGACTTTGGGCAACCTCTTTGTGGCTCAATCCCTTGAGGTCGTGTAAAAGGATTAAAGTTCTTCTGTTCTTGGATAGACCACACAGCGCTCGCAGCAGAGCAGTATGCTCGATGGGGTCCCAACGATCACGAATTCCGGATCGCGGTGGCCACCCGGTACAGCCACGATCCGAACGCGGCCTCACTGCGAAAGCTGTTTAACTTGCGGTACACCCGAAGGAAGACCTCCTGCATAAGATCTTCGGCGTCCAGAACATCTCTTGTCAGCCGCAGGCACAAGTTATAGACGGGGGTCTTGTAAAGGGTATACAGTTCCGCCAACGCGGTGATATCGCCGTTTTTCGCCTTCTCTACCACTACGTCTGTCTTAAGAAACTTCGGGTTCCACAGCCGGTTCACTGCAGGAATGGTCACTCTCGGACTCCTCGGCATCTTGAAAACCCTTTGTTCGCCAGTCGGGGGACTTGGCGTTACCGCTGGATGCGATCCGGCTAGGTTAGTACCCTGGAACCCAGGTTGTGAGGCTGAGCGCGAACACTACAGCGTCGTACAAGTTCGTTGGCATCTGACCATACAGGCCAAGAGGAGTGAACTGGCAGGAATGACAGGCAGAGAAGCTGAAGAATCGTAGGTGTGTTTGGTCCCGCGTCGTGAACCTTGTAAAACTACGTGTCGTCAGAACAGACCTGAGGCCCGTGGCGGCGCGCGTCCATTAGTTGCCTTACGGCGAGACCCACTGTTAATTGTGCCAGTAACCGACTTCAGCATCCACTGTGTAGAAGAAGCTGAGATGAAAGCCGAAAGCAAGCTGATCCCAGTGATATTTCTCGCGGTCTGCTGCATCGTGACATTTCCGGTTCGGCTTTCCTCGCAGCCCGCAGCTATCTTGTTTTTCAGCCGAGACATCGAAGGCACACTGGGCCTCAGCGGAGCAGGACCCCAACAAACCTGCTTCTGAACTCAACCACCTCTTGCTTGGCTATGCGTTGATTGCGATCGGAATGCTGGTCATCGCAAGTCAATCATCCAGGCGCTTGCGACCGTTGCAATATGTCTGGCCATTTCTGTTTATGGTCGCCGGATTGTTTCTGGCTGCTTGGAGTGACAAAGAAGTGTGGCCGCGCGGAAACCTGAGTTGGACTTG
>WNFR01004526.1_pt1 | contig 19390 bp, 17 predicted proteins | sample 5400221 | NCBI WGS metagenome assembly WNFR01 (sample SAMN13153357, study PRJNA577476) | soil metagenome | isolation source: 40 cm soil under Madrone tree | place: USA:California | collected 2016-06-14 | reverse complement strand
CTCTGCTTTTTCGGCAACACCGCGCGGGTCGCGATCGTAGGGATCGCGAGTGATCGGATCGACGATGGTGCAAATGAGGCTCAGGGTGGGTTCGGCGTTGAAGACATCGATCCACGCCGTCGTCGCGTCCGGAATGACGAGCATGTCCGAGGCATTGATCACGCGCCATCCGCGAATGCTCGATCCATCAAACCCAAGCCCATCGGTGAAGATTTCCTCATTGTATTCGGTGAGCGTGGTCGTGAAATGCTGCCAGGTGCCGAGCAAATCCGTGAACTTGAAGTCGATCAACTTCACGTTGCTGTCTTTAATGATTTTGCTGACGTCGGATGGAGTTTTGTCTTTGGCCATAATTCAGGAGTTGTTAGTTGATGGTTGAGAGTTAAGAGAAATAAAAAATCTCATTTTCAAAAATTTGCGGGTGCCCCATCTCGCAAATGATAGTTGCGTGCGAGGCTGACAGTTCTCTCAACCATCAGCTCTCAACTATCAACTTCTGCATCACACCGCTTTTTCGCCGATCTCTTCCGTTCGGATGCGCACTGCGTGTTCCACCGGAAGAACAAACACTTTTCCATCGCCGATCTTGCCTGTCTTGGCCGCCGCGACCACCACATTGACAGCCCTTTCCACCATGTCGTCTGCCATCACCACTTCCACTTTCACTTTCGGCAGAAAATCCACCGTGTACTCGCTCCCCCGGTAAATTTCAGTGTGTCCTTTTTGCCGGCCGAAACCTTTGACTTCAGTGACAGTCATCCCTTCGATGCCAAGCTCAGCCAGTGCCTCTTTGACCTCTTCGAGCTTGAACGGTTTGATGATGGCTTCCAGTTTTTTCATGTCGCAGTAAACTCAGCGTCGCGCGGTGCTTTGCAATCCAAAGCTAACCGCAGCACGCGCTCTCTTAACAATGTCGCGATGCGAATGCAATCACGAATTTTTTGCACGATAAATGACGCGCGTCATCCCGAGGTCGCCGCGGCGACCGAGGGACCTCGCATGAGCCGGTGGGGCATCCGAGCTACCTAGTGTGATCCAGAAACTTTTGCGAGCTCCCTCACTCCGTTCGGGATGACATGCCTCGTAAATTTGCCAAAAAATTTTGCCGCTTAATACTGCAAACTAATGCCCCGCGACTCTTTCGTTCATCTGCATCTGCACACTGAATATTCGCTGTTGGATGGCGCTATCCGGATGAAAGAGCTGATGAAAAAGGTGGCTGAATTCAAAATGCCTGCCGTTGCGATAACGGATCACGGCAATTTGTTTGGCGCGATTGAGTTTTACCAGGAAGCACAGCGCGCCGATGTGAAACCGATCATTGGTTGCGAAGCCTATATTGCTCCCGGATCTCATAAGGACCGGCCGGGATCGCGGCGCGATTCGGCGTATCACATCACGCTTTTGGCCGAAAACGAGACCGGCTATCGAAACCTCGTTAAACTGGTGACGACAGCGCACTTGGATGGTTTTCATTACGCGCCGAGGATCGACAAAGAGCTGCTCGCAGCGCGGTCGTCTGGTTTGATCGGACTGAGCGGTTGTCTCGCAGGCGAAATCAACACTGCGATTCAGGCAAACAATTTGGAGAAGGCGAAACAGAGTGCCGCCGAATATCGGGACATTTTCGGGGCAGAAAACTTTTTTATCGAACTGCATGACCATGGGATAGAGGAGCAACGCAAGTGCAACAGCGTGTTGCCGCAAATCGCGCGAGACCTGGGCGTCGGTTTAGTTGCGGCAAATGACGTGCATTTTCTTCGCCGAAGCGATCACCAGGCGCACGACGTGATGCTTTGCATTGGCACCGGCAAGATGGTGCAGGACGAGACCCGCATGCGTTATGTCCCGGAGCTGTATTTCAAATCACCGGAGGAAATGCGCGAAGTGTTCCGCGATTTTCCACAAGCGATTGAGAACACGCTTGCAATTGCCGAACGCTCTCATCTCGATCTTGAATTTGGGCGCTCGAAATATCCGGAGTATCCCGCTCCGACCGGAAAAACGCGCGAAGGCTACTTACGCGAGCTTTGCTATGATGGGTTACGGCAGCGCTACGGCGAACGAGCGGCGAGCGACCCGGAGTTGATCCGGCGGCTCGATTATGAGCTAAGCGTTTTGGAAAAGACGGGCTTCGTCAGTTATCTGCTGATCGTTTGGGATTTCATTCATTTTGCAAAAGCGAAAGAGATCCCCGTTGGCCCTGGGCGCGGTTCGGCTGCGGGTTCGATCGTCGCTTACGTTCTCGGAATCACTGATATCGACCCGCTTCAGTACGGCCTCCTTTTCGAGCGCTTCTTGAATCCGGAGCGTGTTTCTCCGCCCGATATCGATATCGATTTTTGCGAAGCGCGTCGTGGTGAAGTCCTCGAATACGTGCGGCAAAAATATGGCGAACGCCGCGTCGCGCAGATCATCACATTTGGCAAACTCAAAGCAAAAAGCGTAGTGCGTGACGTGGGGCGAGTTATGGGGTGGAGCTATCGCGATGCCGATCGCATTGCGAAGATGATCCCAAATGAATTGAACATCACGCTCGACGCAGCCGTGGAAAAGAACCCGGAACTAAAACGAGCGGTCGCCACAGAGCCGGCGACCCGGCAGCTTTTCGATTATGCAAAAGTTCTCGAAGGTTTATCGCGCAATGCGGGTGTGCACGCCGCAGGCGTAGTGATCGCGGACCGGGATTTGTCTGATTACATCCCGCTTTGTCGCGACGTCAAAGGCAACGACGTGATCAGCCAATACCCGATGGGGCCGCTCAACGATCTCGGCCTATTGAAAGTGGATTTCCTCGGATTGAAAACGCTGACCGTGATCGAAGACACGCTGACTCTTATTCGCAAACGAGAGCCAGACTTTTCGCTGAAAAATATTCCGCTCGATGATTCCGCTGCGTTCGGCCTCTATAACCGCGGCGAAACGATTGGTCTCTTCCAGATGGAGTCCGGAGGGATGACGAATCTGTCGAAGCAGTTCGATGTAAAGAAGCTCGATGACATCATCGCCTTGATCGCGCTTTACCGGCCTGGCCCGATGGAGCTTATCCCCGAGTACGTGAAGGCGAAAAAGGGCATCACGCCGATCAAATATCTGCATCCTTTGCTGGAAGACATCTGCGCCGATACCTACGGCGTGATGATTTACCAGGAACAAGTGATGGCTGCGGCGAGCAAACTTGCCGGCTACTCACTCGCGCAGGCCGATCTTCTTCGGCGCGCCATGGGCAAGAAAGACAAGGAGAAGATGGCGAAGGAGAGAAAAAATTTCATCGAAGGCTGCGCGCGCACAAACAAAATCCCGGAAAAAAAGGCAAATGCGATTTTCGATTTGCTGGAAAAATTCGCGGGTTACGGATTCAACAAGAGCCACAGCGCAGCCTATGGCGTGATCAGTTATCAAACCGCCTATCTAAAGGCGCATTACCGGGTGGAATTCATGGCGGGTTTGCTGAGCAACGAAATCAACAACACAGAAAAAATTTCAGTTTTCGTCGGCGAATGCAAACGAATGGGCATTTCCATTCTGCCACCAGATGTCAACAAGAGCGGCCTGAAATTCACGCCGGAAACGTGGGAGGGACCTCAGCGTCCCGACAGTCGCGGCACTGAGACCGCTCCCACACTGTCTGCGATTCGCTACGGCCTCGCTGCGATCAAACACGTCGGCGAAACCGCCATGGAATCCGTAATTCAGGAGCGCGAACAGCGAGGCGATTTCATTTCGCTGGAGGATTTCTGCGCTCGGCTGGACTCGCGCGTTGCCAACCGCAAGATGCTGGAAAGCCTCGTCAAGTCCGGCGCCTTTGATTTTGTTGGTCGAGACCGTGCCGAGCTGTTTGGCTGCATTGACGACGCAGTGAGCGCGTCTGTTGCAGCGCAGCGCGACCGGCTCGCTGGTCAGGTTTCGCTATTTGATGAGGCCACTGCTTCGACGACATCGAGAAAAAGACTCGCTAGCCGGTGGAGCGACCATGAAAAGCTTTCCTTCGAGAAAGAGCTTCTCGGTTTTTACGTTAGCGGACATCCGCTCGACGCCTATGCAATTGCTTCGTTAGGTGCGCTCGACGATCGCGCGCCGTTCAAGATCGCCGGCGCGATTGTGGGCGTGGAAAAAAAGTTCACCAGAAGAGAGGGCAAACCGTTCGCGGTTGTGTGGATCGAAGACCTTACGCACACACTTGAGGTGGTCGTGTGGAACGAGGTTTATCTTAAAGTCTCGGACGCGCTCGCGGCGGGACGCGTTGTTGAGATAAAAGGAACGCTGGACAAACGCGACGAAGCTCTTCGCGCTACGGCTCTGGAAATCAGATTGCTTGCGCCCGAAACAGCTAACGGAGCGAACGAACATTCGGCAGACGCGCGCCAGGAACGCGCGGTTCTCCTCCAATTTTCTCCCGCTACAACGGGCGAGGAGCTCCGCCAAGTACGCGAGATTCTGGTTAGTTCACCCGGCCGGCAGCCGGTTCAACTGCTGTTTGATCGCGCGAATGGCAATTCATTCCGGCTGGATGCCGGTATGGATTTTCGCGTAAGTCTCACGCCAGCTCTGGAAGAAAAACTTTCGCGCTGGCTTGTGCGCTGATTTTAAGCTGCTATCAGCGCTTCTCTTGCCGTTTTGGGCCGGCGGCTTCGCCACCTGCTTCGGGGCGGGGGAGGGCACCAAGCACTAACGTTTTCTCTTCTGGGCCTGCGCCCACGCAGAGCGGAAATTCACGGGCGTCATCATCCGGTTCTGACATAGCCAAGGACTGCAGGCCGGTACCTTCATGCAGACTCACCGTCCAGCCGGATTGAAAAAGGTCGCCGCGAAATTCCAATTGCGCCACGGCAGGCGCGAGGGTCAACGCCGTTGGTGCAACTTTGATATTATTTACGCAGTCGATCTGGTGCGAAGTCAGATCGAAGATTGGTGTCGCACCACTTATTCTGACTGTCACATCGTTGATGTCATCAAAATCAATTTCGCCACGGAATGAAAGATCTACGTCCTTGGTCGCTGCGTTAAAAAACTCCACCGATGCGCGATTTCCTCCAAAAACAATGCGGCTGCTCGCCTCGATAAAGTTGAAAGAAGTCCATCTGTCACCTGACAGCTTTCCGTTCACAAGCTGCACGTCGCCAACAATGCGTGGGTGTTGCAATGTGTCGGAAAGAGAAATGCTTCCGCTCAGAATACCGTCTCGGAAAAGTTCGGGATGAAACAGCTGAGGCATCTTTGCCAGGAACACTGACGGAAAATCGACGGTGATGTTGAGCGGAGCCAACTGGAAAGCGTTCCAATCTGTTCCAATGGGCAAGGAAAAATTCGCTGTGAAACTAACCGGGCTTGAGTCTGGTGTATGGATTGTGCCGCACGCATCCCAGTTGCTTGAGTTGACGGTTGCCTCAACGTCTAGTGGGATCGGGTTCGCTTTTTTTCCGGCTGATCCAGTAAAGCCTGGAAAATAATCGAATAGATTATCGGCTCGGGCGTTGAGTGTTCCTGAGTAGTTGTGCTCGCGCGAGATATCGATTTTGCCTTGTCCGCTGAGCGAATCATTCTTGCGTTTGATTTCGAATTGTTCCACCTCCAACTCCCTCGCTTTTAGATTCACCTTTGCGCTCAGACTTTCGACTGCAGTCTTAAAGAATGTGAGGGAGGCGCCCTCAACCGCGAGGTGTCCGCCAAATTTGCGATCGCGGGTGTCCATTGCTCCCTCGATGGTAATTTTCCCTGCAAAATCGTCAGGGCTTGCGCCAAACAGAGCGACAAAGTCGCCAAGCTGATTGATCGATGCAGAAATGTTTCCGCGGAAATCCGGGCTAAGCCAGCCGGACGAGGTCGCGGGGAATGCGGCCTCACCGCTCAAAGTGAACTGATTGCTCCTTTGTCGAATATAAAGTTGTTGAAGCTCAATCTTACGGTTGTAAACCGCCGCGCCGAGCATGATCGCTTCGGCTGTGCGATTGCGCCAGGTAAGCCCGGACAATTCACCCCAGAGAGACGCAGTTACGTGATCCGGCCCAGCGAGATTGCCACGAAAAGTGAAGTTGGCGGCGTGAAGCAAACCGTCAACGCGATCGGCGAACCCGAATGCGTCCGAGGTTTGTGCGAGAGAAATATCATTGGCCCCGCCTGCGATTTTCCAGTTGGAATGTTGCGAACGCCACTCGTGCGAGATGTTCCCGCGGATTTTTCCACCGAAAGCGTCAACCTCAAACTGTAATCCCACGCGCTGCTTGCCCAGGCGCGAGAAGTCCGCTGTTGAGGATTGCAGGTCGAGACCACGGCTCAAAGTAAGTCCGGCAAGCGTCAGACGATTGGTTTCCCAGTGAGTTGCGCCGCGCAATTGGGAAAACGTTTGGCGCAACCACGGCGACGCAATCATGATCTCGGCGGCAGTAAATCGGCCCGCCTCTGTCTCGCTCGCGGACAGAATGCCGCGGCGCAACAGAATTAATGTGGGGCCGTTCTCAACGCGCATATCTGAGTTGGCAATGTGCAGAGTTTCCGGCAGCAAGCGCTGCAGCGTTGCCCAGCCGCGCCGGGTTATCGCTCGCAAATTTGGATTGCTGCGGTGGACTTCCAAATGCAATTCCCGGATCGAAAGATCGCGAATGATGCGGCCGCGCATGTGCAAAAGCACATGTTTGAAATTCAGACCAACGTTCACGTCTGTGGCAGTGAGATCGAGGCGAAGGGCATCTTGACGCACGCTTTTCAGGTGAAGCTGCCGAATCACAACCGGATGCAGAAATGAGGCGTCGATTGTGTCGATGCTAGCGACGAAGCCCTCCTGTCTTGCTGCCCACCACACCCACAAGCGAACGCCATTGGAAACAGCAAACGGCGCCAACAAAATCGCCAAAAGCGCGACGAGCAAGGCGAGCAAGCTGATGAGACGCAGGCGATTCTTAAGTGGCATTTTACGTCAGTATCGGGTGACGGCGCGCGCAAATGACGAATGACGAATGACGAATGATGAGTCAATGACGAAGCTGGAATGACGAAAGGACGGGTCCGGCCTTCGGCACTCTTCTGCTTTTCTCATTCGGATTTCCTTCGACATTCGACATTCGTGCTTCGTCATTCATTCCCTTTGTTTGCAGTGGCGTCTTTAAAGATCAAACGCAGCGGCCGTGGTGTGTGCAGCCGTTCCTCGAGTTGTCGCTCCAATGTGCGCTCGGCTTCGGCAGGCAAGCCGGCTTCCGCCGCTTTTTTCCAGGCAAGCTGAGGCAGGATCGATAATTCGCTTTGAAGATCCTCACCTGAAATTCGATTCCACAAGCCGTTTTCGAACGCGAGGACGTCCACTTGCTCTTGTTCAACACCAAGGATTTGGGCGTGGGGCAGCTGAATGATGATTTCCTTCGGGCGAATATCAATGGAGAGGTTCTGCTGCAGATCGAAGCCGGCTTTGGCGGTGAATGTGCCATGTAGTTTCACGCGTTTGGAGCTGCCCACCCAGGTATGCAGCAGTTCGTGTTCGACTTCGATGCGTCTAGATAGGACGACCAATTCGCTGACTGGCGTGGTCTGTTCCATGTAGACGCGATTGTTCATAGTGATGCGCGGCTGCAAGTGCGCGATGTCGATAAAAGCAGCGCGCAAATCTTTGCCCAATCTCTCGAGTTCGACGCTGCTTTGGCGCGCCGTGCGCGCCGGCCAGGTCTCCAGGCGCAAAAAGATGATGACGACTACTGTTGCGACGATGAACGCAATCAGCGTGAACGCGAGCGGCCAGGCGATGCGACCGGAGATTGCTGATTTCGACATTGACCGTTGGACGTTAAGCGTTGGACGTTTTCCTGGCGAAACTTGTAATCGAGCACGAGCAAGAGCACGAGCAAGAGCAAGCGGAAAGAGACAGACGCCGTATCCAAAAAATTACCGCCCCCCACGCCCGATGGACGTGAAGGGCGGCTGTTCCCCCCAGAACAATCGTAGAAAACTGTGAGGCTACTAAACGAGCTTCAAGCCAATGGCAACAAATTTATGCGAAAAAATTTTCGGCGGCTTCCACCAGTGTTACAGGGCGTCAAGATAAAAGAATTCAATCATCGGAGAAACTCATAAACGAAGTCCGAACAGCATGAGGCGTGGCGATCGCGAAAGCCGAAACCAAGACGTGGTTTGCACGAGGGCGCGTCGGGGTTTCTAGTTTTATATGCGTAACTTGGATGACGAATCATCCTCGCGAAGCCTTGCCGGTTCGTTGCTGGTCGCTCATCCCAATATGCTCGACCCGAATTTCCGGCGCACTGTGCTTTTCATTTCCGAGCACAACCCAAACGAGGGTGCCCTCGGCGTGATCATCAATCGGCCGCTCGACAGGCAAGTGGCAGATCTGGTGACTGATACACCACCAGCGGGCCTCGCGGACGTCCCTGTGTTCCTCGGCGGTCCGGTTGGAAAAAATCAACTAATGTTTGCGGCGTTCGAATGGAAGAAGGGCGACGGCGTTAAACTCAGTCACAATGTTGCTTTGGAACAACCCAGCGCCGTGGTTGGCGAGAAAGATTTGGTTACGATTTGTGCGTTTGTAGGCTACGCAGGGTGGGGAGTGGGTCAGCTTGAAAGCGAGGTGAAGCAAAAAGCCTGGCTGCTTCAGAAAGCCAAGCCTTCACTGGTTAAGCTTGATCGTCTTCCAAACCTCTGGTTCGACATCATGCGCACGTTGGGGCCGTGGTATAAAATGCTCGCCGCGGCACCGGACGACCCCTCGCTCAACTGAGCGTCAGAGGTGAGAAGTGAGAAGTGAGAGGTGAGAAGTGAAAATCGATTTCGCTTGCTTCCGATCTTTCACTAATCACTAATCACTTCTCACTTTCTCATGATCATCGGTGTCCCGAAAGAAATTAAGGAACAGGAGCAGCGCGTCGCCCTGCTGCCGTCGGCTGCGAATCAGCTTATCCGGCACGGGCATTCGGTGCTGGTAGAAAAAAACGCCGGTATCGGCTCAGGTTATGCAGACGAAGAATACGCCAAAGCCGGCGCAGAAATTGTGAATCAAGCGAAAGAGGTGTTCGCGCGCGCCGATCTCATTGTGAAAGTCAAGGAGCCACTCGAGGCGGAGTTTTCGCTGTTGCGCGAGGGTCAAATCCTTTTCACGTATTTGCATCTGGCCGCGAGTAAATCTCTCACGGAGGCCTTGCTGAAATCGCGCGGCACCGCGATCGCCTATGAGACGATCCAGGTCGACCACCGTTTACCGCTGCTGGAACCGATGAGCGAGATCGCTGGTCGCATGTCGGTGGTGATGGGGGCGAATTTTCTGGCCAAATACAATGGCGGCAGCGGAGTGTTGCTGGGCGGCGTGCCGGGAGTTTTACCTGGGCGCGTCGTCGTACTCGGAGGCGGGACGTCAGGCGTCAACGCGGCCCGTATGGCCGCCGGTCTAGGGGCCGACGTAACCATACTCGACGTGGATCTTGAACGTTTACGCTACCTCGATCTTTCAATCATAAATGCAGACACGCTCTATTCGAGCGAGGCGAACTTGTATGAGCTGATGCCGGATTGCGATTTGCTCATCGGCGCTGTGCTTTTGCCCGGAGCAAAAGCCCCGAAGTTAATCACCCGCGCAATGCTACGAAAAATGAAGCCGGGCAGTGTCCTTGTAGATATTTCCATCGATCAAGGCGGCTGCGCGGAGACATCGCGGCCAACGACGCATCTCGATCCAGTTTACGTGGAGGAAGGTGTCACGCACTATTGCGTGGCAAACATGCCTGCAGCGTACGCGCGTACTGCTACGCAAGCCCTCACCAATGTGACCTATCGCTATGTGGAATTACTCGCCGACTTTGGCCTTGAGGGCGCGTGCAAGAAACAACCGGCGCTAATCGGTGGAATCAACACCCGTGATGGGCGGCTCACGTGTCGAGCGGTAGCGGAAGCGCATGGCCTGAAATACGAGCCTCCGTTCTAAACCAGCGTTCGCCACGTACATCGGACTGAAAAACAAATTGCCGTGCTGCGCAAAAACCCGCTTGCTCCAATTATTCGATTACAGCAATGTCCCCGTTCAAACTAGTACTATGAAAAAATACATCTGCATTCTGGCCGGTGCCGCACTCCTAGCAGCGTGCGAGCAAAAGACTGAGACAACCGAGCCGGCGGCAACTCCAGCGCCCACGAGTCCGCCCGCAGCAACTGCAAGCAGTCCCGCTGCAGCAACGGAAACAAGTCCCGCTGCAGCAACGGAATCTCCTCCTGCAACAACCGAATCGCCTGCTGGAACGACTGAATCGCCGGCTGAAACGACTGAATCGCCGGCTGAAACGCCGCCGCCCGGTTCGTAAGTTCTGGCGCATTCTTCTTCTTGCGAAGTCTTCTCCCGAGAACCTTCGGGAGAAGACTTCTGCTGTACGGGCGCCGCGTCCCTAATTGGAGAGGCGAGCTCCGCGCGCCCAAAATTAGCGTCGCGGAGCTCCGCCCTCCAACATCTTTCGGATTTGTGGTAGGGAATCGACAATCAGCATGAAGCGAACGGATTTATTCTCTTTTTCCAGACCCCGACGCCTGACGCAGGCGTCAGAATATCAGCGCGTGAAACGAGACGGCTTTACGCGACGCGGCAAACTCCTGATAGCGAATGTGGTGCCGGTAGAGAATTCTGGCCCGTGGCGCGTAGGGTTTGTTACTTCACGTCGCGTCGGTGGCGCAGTTGTTCGCAATCGTGTTCGGCGCCGTCTGCGAGAAATTGTGCGGCAGCACCAGCACAAATTGCGAGAGGGGTTTTGGATTGTGCTCGTTGCCAGGCGCGATGCAGCCAGCGCGAGCTATCGTGCGCTGCAAGATGAATGGTTGCGTCTGGCAAAACGCGCTTCTATCCTGTTTTGATGCTCGGACTGGTTCGTTTTTTTATTCGTATTTATCAGTGTACGCTCTCACCGTTCCTGCATTTGCTGTGCGGTCCCGGTTGCCGTTTTACGCCGACCTGTTCGGCATATTTTTTGGAAGCAGTGGAGACTCATGGCGTTCTTTACGGAAGCTGGCTCGGATTGAAGCGCCTCGCTCGATGCCAACCGTGGGGCGGATCTGGGTATGACCCTGTACCGGACTGCAAGAATCCGGAGTCCAAAATCGAACGTCTCGGATCAACATTGACCGCCGAGCCGAAGCGCGCTGAATAGTCTGCGAGCGCGATTTACGATTTATGGATCGAACTGCCTGGATTATCGTCGCCCTTTGCGTGATTGGACTCCTCCTGTGGGAAGTTTATCTGGCGAAACAGACGGTTCCGAAACCCGCTCCAGTCGGCATTGCGCCGGGGCGAGGTTCTCCCACGGCGGCTCCGGCAATTCTCGCGCCTTCGCCATCGCCAACTCCCGTCGCGGAAGCTGCACCTAGCCCGGAAACAACTCCGAGCTTTGCCGAGAAGATAGAGACGCTGCGCAATTCAGATGTCGAGCTGCGTCTGACCAATCGCGGTGGTGGAATCAAGGAAGTAATGTTGGTCAAACAAGTAGCTGAGGAAGGACAACCAGTTGTCTTGAATTCAGCGCAGAGCGCGCCAATCGGCGCGATCATTGAGCAACCGTCCACGCCAACGCTGGCCGAGTTTACTGCATCTCCGGAGTCGGATTCTGCTGTTCGATTTGAGCACACGACGGCCGAGCAAATAGTTATTCAAAAAAAGTTCTTCTTCGAAAAATCACCGGAGAACAAGGACAACTATGTGATCGAAATGGACGTTGATCTCGAGAACCGGGGAGATAAGCCATATCAAAGCGGCGGCTACTTTGTGGCGCTCGGTTCGGCGGCCCCGATTCATTCGAAAGATTATCCTTCGTACACGCGTCTGGTCTGGTGCATTGACGGAAGAGCGAAGGGAATTGACGTCGGTTGGTTCGCTAGCAGTGGCGGTGTTCTCGGCGTGGGTCAACGCGCTGCGCGGCCGTATTACCAGGAGAGCATTGCCGGCGCGGAATGGGTCGCGGTGAGCAACCAATTTTTTACGACGTTGATGGCGCCGCTCACTGCAAAAGCCACGGGCGTATGGGGCCGGCATTTCGACGTCGAACGATCCCCGGACCAGAAGCTGCTTGGCATCGAGGGCGCGCTCGGAATGCCGGGATTTCAGTTGCAACCCGGGCAGACATACAACGCGCGTTTCGAGATCTACGCTGGCCCAAAACTTTACCACCGCCTTGCGCAGCTCCCGCACAACGAAGCCGAGGTGATGGACTTCGGGATGTTCAAAATCGTTTGCCAGTTTCTGCTCAATTTCATGAACCTGCTGAACAGTTGGCTACACGATTACGGCCTCGCGATTCTGGCGCTCACCACGATCATCAAGCTCACGCTTTGGCCGATCCAAAACAAAGCGAACCGTTCCATGCGCCAGATGGCTGCGCTCTCGCCAAAAATGCAGGAGCTGCGCGAAAAATATAAAGAAGATCCAACCCGGATGAATCAGGAGGTAATGAAGCTCTACAAGCAATACGGGATTAATCCGGTCGGCGGCTGTTTGCCGATGGTGATTCAAATTCCGATCTTCTTTGGTCTCTTCAAAATGCTTGGCCAGGCGGTCGAACTGCGGAATGCGAAGTTTCTTTGGGTAAGAGATCTTTCTCAGCCGGACACGATCGCGCATCTGCCGTTGCTGGGGTGGCCAATCAACATTATTCCGCTCTGCATGGCTGCGACGCAGATTTGGCTCATGGCGATGACGCCGAAGACAGGCGATCCCACGCAGCGGCGCATCGCCATGTTCATGCCGCTGATCTTTCTATTTATCTGTTACAATTTTGCCGCAGCTCTGGCATTATATTACACTGCACAAAACCTTTTCAGTATCTTGCAATTTTACCAAAATAAACGCCAACCCATGCCGACGCTCGAAAAAGTTGCCCCGAAGGCTGTGGCCGGAAAACGAAAGCGATGATGACGCCGAAAGATCTGCTCGATACCATGCTCGGTTATCTGGGCTTCGTTGTGCAGATCGAGGAAACGACGAACGAAGGCGGCAACGCGACGCTGCAGATCTATACCGAGGAGAGCCGGCGCCTCATCGGACGCGATGGGGAGACGCTCGAAGCCATCCAGTTTTTGCTTAATCGGCTGTTGCAAGCCAAAGACAAAGACGCCGAAAAAGTCATCGTCGATTGCGAGCACTATCGCTCCATGCGCGAAGATCGCATCGTGCAACGCGTGAGAGAATTGGCTGATCGCGTGCGCATCACCGGGCGTTCTCTACAGCTTGAGCCGATGAATTCCTACGAGCGGCGTCTCGTCCACAATGCTTTTAAAGATGATCCGGACGTTGCGACCTGGAGTCCGTCCGATTCGGCGCGCATCAAGCAAATCACTTTGCTAAAACGCCAGCGAAAAAAGGAGACAGCTCAAAAAGAGCAGCTGTCATCCTGAGCGGAGCGAAGGATCTCTACAAACTCGAAAATCACGCTTAGTCGATTGTGTGATCAACTCACCAACTGTGAGATCCCTCGCCTTGCGCTCGGGATGACACGAACGTTATCGCGTCGCCGTTTGGTGCTGGCCCTTTAAGCGCGCGACGTCCGTCCCGCTTCCCACGCGGATTTCCGGTCGCCACCGGAATTTTTGCAGAATCGGATTCGATTTTTCTTCGACCGCATCGGCAATAATTTCGCCAAGCACTGGCGCAAACTTGAAACCATGTCCACAATCCCCCGCGGCAATCACTAATCCTTCGCGGTCCGGATCGCGTGCGATCCAAAAATGTCCATCGTGCGTATCGCAATACATGCAGATGCGTGAGTAAACAATCGGCGCGTCAGTGAGTGCCGGGAATGTGGAGGATAAAAACTCGCGCAGTTTTTTTTCGTCTTCGAGAGTGACGGCGCGCTTCGATGATTCAGGGGACATCTCGCGGCCGGGACCGTGATTTGCAATCTTGACCACACCGTCACGATTAATGGGAAATCCATAGTAACCGGTGGTTGTAATGTCCGCGCCGAAAACCGGAAAACGCTCGGGCGCGAAAAGCTCGGGTTGCGAAGGCTTCAGGTGAAAAACTGGCTGACCGCTGGCGCGGAAAAACTTCTTTGTAAACGGCAGCAGATACGGCGTCCACGCGCCCACTGCCATGACGACGAAGTCACCGGGGATTCGCTGTCCATTATTGAGCGCGATGCCCCTTATGTGATCGCTGGCTTCATCCAAGTGGGAAAACTTCGCGCCTTCGTACAATTTTATGTCCAACGCTTTGGCGCGCTCAGTTAATGTTGCAACGACGTGACCGCTTTCCGCATAACCGGCCTCCAGCTCTAGAACGCCATCCCGATAGAGTTCCGGATTCCATGCCGGAAAACGTTTCCAGAATTGCGCTAAATTCATGCGCTCGATCTTGTGTCCGCGGCGTCCCAGCGTTTTGAAACTTTCATGCTCGAAATCGCCCGGCTTGAGTTCACGCCGGCGCACGAACATCACGCCAACCTCGTGATACAGCTGCGTACCGAATTCTCGATTCCATTCGCGCCAGAGTTTGATCGAGCGTTCAGCTAAATCGGTGTATTCCTCGTCCGCTCCGTAGGCTGCGCGAACGGCTTTGCTTATGTCAGTTGACGCTGCAAGCGAATGCGGCAGCGGCCCGGGATCGACAAGCACGACGTCGTGATCGCGCTTCTTCAATTCGATCGCGGCAGTCACTCCATTAATCCCCGCGCCAACAACGATGATTTTGAGCATTTGCTTGTCCTTCCGTGATATCGAGCGAAGGCGAGACATCTAATTATTTCCCTTCAGCGCAAAGGCAACAGTAAGAGATTCCTCGACTCCGCTCGGAATGACAATGGAGTACGCGACTAGTTAACCGTATTGGCTAAACTTTCGCCGCCGAAATCAGTGGATCGCAGCTAATCGACCACAAAGCCTTCGCGCTCGGCTGCCTCTCGTAAGCGCTTGTCTTCGGTAATGAAGCGGATGGCGTACGGTTCAAATCCGCTGGCCACGATGGCAGCACCAAGCTGCAGCGCGTCGCCTGCCCGCAGGACATGCGTTTTTAATAGCCGGGTGGCAGCCTGTCGCAGTCGGTTGCTCGGGCCGATTTCGCGCCACTCTCCAGCTAATTGTTCCAGTAGCCGATACGACTCCGCTACTTGCGCTGGTGCCGTCCCGTCACGCGCTTGCCGCGCGATCGCTGACACGCACTCAAGATAACTGCCCCACCACGTCACAACCCCGCTCTCACGTGCGACGGTCAAGTAATCCTGTGTCGTGCGCTCTCTAACGACGAGCGGAACCAATGCGGAAGCATCCCAGTAAACTACCACCGTTCTTCCTCACGCATCTCCAAAAGCGTCTGCACGACGCTCTTTTTGAACTTTGGCCGTGGCCGTGTCCAAAAGTCCTTCGGTAATTTGCCCTTGCCACGTTTTAACAGGCCCTGCCGTTCCAGCTGTGCCAAGCGTGCTTCATCGGCCTCGCTGCTGCCAGGGGGGAGCGGCTCCAACCGCGCAACAGGAACATTCCGATCAAGGATGAGTACCGACTCGCCGTGCCGCACCTTTTCGATCAGTTTGCTCAGATTGTTTTTGGCCTCGGTAATATTCGCCGCTTTCATCCTGGCTATGATGGCTCGATCGAGAGAGCCCGTCAAGCTTCACTCCTGTGGCTCTTTAACCACGTTGGGCGCAGCTCAGGCTTGTAGCCGCTATTCGCAGCGCGCGTTCTCGTTCGAGCAGGGTCGGATGCGAGTAATAAAAGGCGCTATAGAGTGGGTGCGGGGTGAGATTGCTCAAGTTTTTCTCGGTCAATTTTTGTAGCGCTCGAATGAGTGATTGCGCCTCTCCCATTGTCGCACGCGCAAACGCGTCCGCCTCGTATTCGAAATGGCGCGACCAGAGGTGCATGAGCGGTGAAAACCAGAAGCTTATCGTCCCCGCCAGCAGGGCAAAGAGCAGCATCGCAGGAACAACACTCCCGGCAGCAAAGCCTTCCTGATGCTCGAAGCCAAACGCGTGATAAAACCATTGCTGACGGGCCAGCCATGCGATCGCTGCGAACGCTACAAGCACGCCAGCCATGGAAACACCGAGCAACTTCAGTACGTGCCGCTCTTTGTAATGCCCAATTTCATGTGCGAGCACGGATTCCAGTTCTGGCTCGGTGAGTTGCGCGATGAGCGTGTCGAACAAAACGATTTTTCGAAAACGTCCGAACCCGGTAAAGAACGCGTTGGAATGATGCGAGCGTTTGCTGCCATCCATCACATCAATGCTGCGCGTCGGAAAATCGGTGCGTTGCGCCAGCGCAAAGAGGCGCTCCCGCAACGTTCCTTCAGGCAGCTGCGTGAATTTGTTGAAGAGCGGCATAATGACCGCCGGCGCGATGAGCAGCAGGAGCAATTGAAACGCGACGACCACCGCCGCCGCCCAAAGCCACCAGTTGGCGCCAGTCCACTCGATAACTTTCAACACCAGCGCAAGCAATGGATATCCGAGCATTACCGCGAGCAGAAAACCCTTCACACGATCGAGGATCCACGTCTTTGTCGTTGTGGTGTTGAAACCGAAACGGTCTTCGAGTTTGAATTGCCCGTACCAAGCGAACGGCAGTTCGAGGATGCCGAACGCAATGCCTGTAACGACGAGAAAAGCAGCCATCGCCCACACCGACGTGCCGAAGTTCGCACTCAATCTTCCGAACGCCCACGGCAGTACGCCGCTGAAAAGCACTCCTATGATTACGATGGCGTCGAACACGGTCGCGATATCTCCAAAATGGCTCTTGGCCAGCGTGTAGTCGACCGAACGGCGATAGGTCGCCCCGTCAATGATCCCGCGAAATGCACGCGGCACTTCGTTTGCATACGCGCGCACGTGACGTTGATTGAGTCGACTTAGCCACAGTTCGGTGGTTGCACGCGCGAGAACCAGAAGCAAAGCGACGATGGCGAATGGCAGCATGAAAGATCGCGCTTCAGCTCCTCTGGTGATCAGCTTGCGAAGAGCTTTCGATAATAGCGATACCAATCACTCTGAAAGCGTTCAGTCGGATCGTACTTTCTCTTCAGCTCGAGAAATTGTTTAAATTGCGGATAACACGCCATCACCTGCTCGGGTTTCGCGAATTTATGGTAGGTCAGGTAGTAACTCCCGCCGTGAGGTATTGCCAAATCGATCAAGCCCCGAAAGGAGCGCGCCGATGCTTCAATGCCACTTGGCGTATGAAATGTGAGCAGATTGAAGATGATGCACGCGTAAGGTTCCTTGGCCCAAGCCAGGAAACTCTCGTCATCTTTTTCGATTAATCGGACTGTACCGTAGATGACGATTGTTCGATTCGAGCACAGCAGTTCTGCCGCCTGCGCGAGAAAATCGGAAAGACTGGCTCGCGGGACGTAAATTTCGGTAATGATAAGGCTCGATTCCTCTCCGCCGATTTGTTCGCGGATCTTCTGCGCGTAATTCGGCAGATAGGCGCTAAGCTGGTTCGTATCGGACCAATAAGTCTGTCCGTTTGTGGACAAATAGTAATCGCTGTAACGCTTGAAAGCCTTTTCGCGGTCGGTGTAAGCAAGCCGCAACAGATCTAACCAATCGTCATCGCGTAACTCCTTTTTAGCGACAATCGGTTCGTGTTCGTCGATCGGCTCGTAGCAGGAAAACACGCCGCGTTGAAGAAAGTCCGGCGATTTTTCATTAACTGAAAACTGAAAATCACCGTAAAGAAACTTTTGCGCGATCCGTTCTTCAAAACGCTTGGGTAGATCGTCTGCGTGAATTATCTCCACCACGCGCCGCAATTTTTTCCTGGGAACAAGCCGAAGCGTTACGCTGTCGATTAATCCGAAAAGCCCGTAGCCACCAATCGCAGCTCGGAACAGCTCGCCATTTTCATCGCGCGAGCAGTGAATCGATTGTCCATCGGCATTGAGCAGGGTGAATGATTCGATGTTGGAAATGAGTGGCTTCATTGCCAGGCCGCGCCCATGTACGTTCGAGGATAGACTTCCGCCCAGTGTGAATGCGTCGGCGCCGGTCTGTTTTTGCGCGATACCCCATTGGGTAGCGCTATCGCGCTGAGCATCCAGATACGTACGAATCAATTTCGGCCATTGGATGAACGCACGATCTCCGCAAGCTCATCTCTGGTGCGCGGAGTTAGAAGTTTGCGAACCCGGGTCCGATTGAGCTGCGAATGCACGTCATTGACCCAAATTTCTCTCTCGGGTTCTGCTAAAATGCCTGGCGCAAGCGCGAAAAGCGCCGCCGTGCGTATGAATTCGCGCCGCGTTAGCATCCGAAAGCTTTATTGAGCCAGTTAGATTTCAGCCAGGCAAATTACCTCGCCTTTGGCAATCGGTTGATCGGTTCGCCCGGATCCCATTTGGCGCAAATCGTCATGATCGAAAAATCGGACGATGTGCCACGGACGTACCAATTCAGCAAGTTCGCCTCGCGTGCATGCCCAGAGGAACGGCTCGCCGTGTCCACGCAACCACCAATCAACGAGTTTACTTTGTGACTCGAAGCGAATCCGACCATCAGCCTGCTTTTCCATGAATGTAAATGCAAATTGGCTGCCCGAAGTGCTCAGACTTTCTAATGTCCTCATCAACGCCGCAACGATATCAGTCGGAAGATACATTAAGAGACCTTCAGCGACCCAGAACGTGCGTTCTGTTCGATCAAACCTGCTGTCGATCAGCGTTTCTCTACTAACACCGCTGGCATTCAAGTCAGTGGCGATAAAATGCAATCGTTCAACGTCCTTTGTAGGGAAGTTCCGCACTTTGTGACGCTGCGTTGCCGGATGATCGATCTCCCAAAATTGCACGCCTGGGAAATCCTGATGTAATTCAAAACTGAGCGGATCGAAGCCAGCGCCGATTATGACGACTTGTGTAGCTCCGTTGATAAGCGCTGAGCGCACAAGCCCGGCGATACATTTCTTTCGCGAGCCATAATGCAGCAAGATTCCCGGGATGGTGATGCGTTCGATCAACTTTGCGACCGGTCGAAACCAGTCCTGCCGAAGAATTTTTAGAAATAAGCCGCTCCGCGGCGAATAGGTCTCTAGCATGCGAGCGCACGAATCTGCAGAAGTTTTCGACACGAGCCCCGAATGTTTTGGATCGCGATGCAGAAGAACCAGGCTTGCCGCTATGAGCAGCGCCGTGCGGCTAGCTTGATCGTTTTGCACGCGAGAGGCGTGGAGTGTTTCCTACTCGTGGGCGCTGGCAACGTTATTCAAATCCGCTGCTCTGGCTTGGTCGGCCCGAAACTCACGAATGTGATTCAATTCATCTCGTGAGCCGGTAGAATTTGCCGTTTGTGCGGCCAACTTCGCGTAATAGCGGCTTGCAGTTTCCTTGTCGCCGGTTTGCTCGGCAGCTCGCGCCGCTCCATACAATCCTCTGAACCGTCCTGGGTAAATCTTGAGCGCAGCTTCGAATTCCTGCCGTGCTTCCTTCGCCTGG
>WNFR01002438.1_pt1 | contig 19392 bp, 14 predicted proteins | sample 5400221 | NCBI WGS metagenome assembly WNFR01 (sample SAMN13153357, study PRJNA577476) | soil metagenome | isolation source: 40 cm soil under Madrone tree | place: USA:California | collected 2016-06-14 | reverse complement strand
CCGGCGACGTCGTGATTCTCACCACGGGCATGACGCGTGCAAATAATTCCGTTTCGCAAATCAAAGTAGCCCTGGTCGGGATCCCCAACGTAAAGCAAGTCGCCCAACAAGTAATGACCTTGCACACCCAGCGCCCCGCAGCCTAAAACAGGGGCGTGTGCCCGACGCGCCGCGCCTCTGGATCAGACGCTGTACACAGCGCCCTCCGGAATCAGCCCCGACATTTACGCCCTGGCTATCGCGTATGATGAATGGGCGTCCTTTGTTTCTGAGGAGTTCCCTGCCATGCCCACCACCACCGCACCAGCGCAAATCCGGCCGCCGGGCCCCCGCGGACTCCCTGTCGTTGGCACCTCGTTCATGGCCAGCCGCGATTCCACGCAAACCCTCATGCGCTGGGCGCGAGACTACGGCGACGTCGTCTACTACCGCTTTTTCAATCTCGATGTTTACGTGCTCTTTCACCCGCAGCACGTCGAGCAAGTTTTGCTGGGTAAAACGGGCAACTTCGTCAAAGGCATAACCTCGCGGGCCAATCCGGAGTTGTTTGGAAACGGGCTGCTCACCAGTGACGGCGATTTTTGGCGGCGGCAACGCAGGTTGAGCAATCCCGCATTTCATCGCGAAAGCCTTGTTCGTTACGCGGAGATCACCGTAGAGGAAGCAGCGCGATTATTGGACGCCTGGAAAAACGGAGAAACCCGCAACATTCACAACGACATGATGAATGTCACGTTGCGCATCGTGTTGCGTTCCCTCTTCGGCAGCGAACTCGGTCAGAACATGCGCATCATCGAACCGGCCCTGGACGCCATTATGGTCAGCTCTTCGGGTTTTCATTCCATCGCCTTCTATCTGGGCATTCCTACGCCCACGCGAAAGCGCCATTTTCGCGCGGTGGCGGAGTTGGACAGAATCGTATACGCGTTGATCGCCCGCGGCCGAGAGAAACTCAAGAGCGCCCAAGTCAATGCGCAAGCCGATGGCGGCGCAAAGGATCTGCTCACCTTGCTGTTGACCGCGCGAGACGATGACGGCAATTCGATGAGCGACCAGCAACTTCGCGACGAGGTGATCACCCTGCTGCTCGCCGGCCACGAAACTACCGCGCTGAATCTGTCCTGGACTTGGTATCTGCTGGCCCAGCACCCTGAGGTAGAAGAAAAACTGCACGCCGAACTCGACGCGGTGCTTGCAGGTCGGCAACCATCCGCGAGCGATCTTCCAAAGCTGCAGTACACGGACAGAGTCATCCGCGAAACGCTGCGGCTCTACCCGCCGGCCTGGCGCGTCTTCCGCAGGACCGAGGAGCCGTTTAAGGCCGGCGACTACCTTTTGCCCGCCGGCTCCAACATCGTCCTCAGTCAGTGGGTGACCCAGCGCGACCCGCGATGGTTCAGCGAACCTGATCGTTTCAACCCGGACCGCTGGGCGGAAGAAGCCGCCGCGAAGTTCCCGCGCTTCGCCTATTTCCCGTTTGGAGGCGGCCCGCGCGTCTGCATCGGCGCCGGCTTCGCCATGATGGAAGCCACTCTACTGCTTGCGACCATCGCGCAGCGCTATCGCATGCGGTTGACGTCCAATCAACGCATCAAGCCGCTGGCCAGCATCACCCTGCGTCCGAAAAATGGCATTCGCGTGGAACTGCAACAGCGGCCGGACGCACCCCCCTGCCGCGCCGCATCACGTTAGCTGGCCTAGTAATTGAAGAGGATTCGTTTCAGAGGTCTAAATCCGAGGGCGCCGGACGTTTCATTTGCCATTCGGTTTCGCAAGCGAAGAAATGAAGGATCGATTCCGGCGCCGCCTTCACCAAACTACAGTGAGGCAGAAATTAAGCAATCCGGTAAACACTTGCATTTCGCTGCGAGTAAGTACCCAACGCCAATCGGGCTCCTTCCATTTCAGAGCCGCAACCTAGTGAGGAAAAAACGTCTTATTGTGAGCGAGGGCGTCCACCGCTCGCAGCAGGCGGGCAATGCCTTCGCTCTTCGCGACGTATCCACGCGCCCCAGAGGACTTGGCGATATTCACCATGCTGGCGCTTTCATGCATGGAGAGCAGTAGGATGCCGACGCCGGGAAGACGCCGGTTGATTTCGCGGGCAGCGCTAAAGCCGTCCAGAACAGGCATCGTGACATCGAGGATGATGAGGTCAGGCAGCAGTTGCAGGGCCTTCGCTAACCCTTCCTGACCGTTTGCAGCCTCGCCGCAAATCTCTAGGCCCCGACTCTCAAGGACCGAGCGCACACCCGCCCTCAAAGCTTCATGGTCGTCAACGATAAGAATTCTCAAGGTTACCCGAACACTTTCGTTCTGGCAGCCTGAGGGGGAGAGGCTGCGCACTACTCCGATTCAGCAGAATATACAATGACACCCAGAGGAACAATACGGTCAATCATGTAGGCCGGATTGCCTGAAAAAAAGGCTTCCTGCGTGGCGCAGGTGCCTTGGTTTTTAACCTCACAAACGGATGCCCGTCTAGCTTCCCCCATTACCTTGCCTGAAACCGCAGGCCGCGCTTGTGGCGGTTGGGACATTCGGCGAGATAAACTCAGCGCTGCGCATCGCTGGAGGGCACTTGCTCGAAGCCGTCAAAACTACAATTTTAGTGATTAGTGCGCTATTCCCTATTGTGAATCCGCTGGGCGGAAGCCCAATTTTCCTGGCTCTGACGCGCGAGTATTCGACGGCGGCGCGCATGCTCCTGTCGCAGCGGATCGCGATGAACAGTTTCATTTTGCTGATCGCATCGTTTTTGACCGGGGCGCATGTGCTGGCGTTTTTCGGGATTTCCCTGCCAGTGGTGCAAGTGGGCGGCGGGCTGATCGTGATTTCGACCGGCTGGTCTCTGCTGAAGCAGAAAGACGACGAGGGTGATCGCGGCAAGGCGCATAAAGACATGGATCCGCAAGATATCTTCCGTCACGCGTTTTATCCGATGACGCTGCCGTTGACAGTCGGGCCCGGATCGATCTCGGTGGCGATTACCTTGGGCGCGAACGCGGCCCGGCACCTCCCGCAGAATCTGCTCGCGATCTCGGGCGCGATGATTGGCTCAGCGATTATCGCGGTGACCGTTTTTTTGTGTTATGGATTCGCAGACCGGTTGGCGAGGTTGCTGGGAGCGACGGGGATGAGCGTCATCATGCGGCTCTCGTCTTTTCTCCTGGTTTGTATTGGCGTACAGATTTTTTGGAATGGGGCAAGTCTGTTGATCGCGTCCCTAATCAAATGAAGTGGAGGTTGACATGAGCAAGCGAACGATGGCGATTCTCGCGGGATTGATCTCCGGATGCGCGATTTTTCTGGCCCGCTACGCGAGCGCGGACGGGCTGAAGCTTTCGCCGTCGACGCCGTGCGCAATGGGTCGAGCAACGCTTTCACCGGCCGCGGGAGCAGTTGGCGAATTGAAGGTCACGATCAAGGAATGGGATGTGCCAACAAAAGGAGCGCATCCGCACGATCCGGCGCTCGCTCCCGATGGCTCTCTGTGGTTTACCGAACAGTTGCAAAATAAATTGGGCCGGCTCGATCCGGCCAGCGGCGCGTTCAAAGAGTATCCGCTGACCGTCGAAGAGTCGGGGCCTCATGGGCTGGTGGCGGATTCGAACGGAAACATCTGGTTCACAGGAAACGGCAAGGGATACATCGGGAAGCTCGACCCGAAAACCGGCAACGTGACGGAATACCAGATGCCGGACGAGAAAGCGGAAGATCCGCACACGGCGGTCTTCGATGCGCACGGAATTTTGTGGTTCACCGTGCAGGTGGGAAACATGGTGGGCCGGCTCGATCCGCGAACCGGAAAAGTGGAATTGAAGGCGGTGCAAGGCCAGCGCGCCCTTCCCTACGGGATCGCCATCAACAGTAAGGGCGTGCCGTTTTTCTGCGAATTTGGCACAAATAAAATCGCGAAGATCGATCCGCAAACCATGACGATTACGGACTTCACGCTGCCGGAAGCGGCGCGGCCGCGGCGCATGGCGATCGACGCACAAGACAGAATTTATTTCACGGATTACGAGGGCGGGCATTTGGGGCGGCTCGATCCCGCAACCGGCGCGGTGAAGATGTGGGCTTCGCCGGCTGGCGAAGGCGCGGCGCCCTACGGCATAGCGATCACACCGGACGGCGCGGTGTGGTACAGCGAATCCGGCGTAAAGCCAAACACAATGGTACGCTTCGACCCGAAGACCGAGCAGTTCGCCCGCGCGCCAATTCCATCAGGAGGAGGAACCGTGCGTAATATGGTGGCGACTCCCGATGGCCGCGTCTACATCGCCTGCAGCGGCGTAAACAAAGTCGGCGTCGTGCAGCCCTCGCGCTAGCCCAGCCCTGCGGCTTTTTTGGAGTGCGGCGGTCTTGCCGCCGCTTTTACAGCGTCAAAACAAGCACCAAGCAATCCAGGAATATCAACGCAAACGGTCAGCAAATCCACCTAATCGGCCAGCTTTAGTTTTTCAAGATACAGGTTGTAGGCGACCTTCAGTTTTGCGCCGTCAGGCGCGGCCGAAGGATGGTCGAGGAACTGCGAGATGAACTGGTCCATCGCCTTGTCGATCTGCTCGTATATCGCGTGATTGGTCTTCGAGAGAGCGGTGTCTCCACCGTAGTCTTCCGCTTTGTCCCATGTGCGCTCCAGGATTTTGGCAAGCATCGCAGCGCTTGCGTGGTCGCCCTTTTGCGAGGCCGTATAAGCAAGCTGCGCGAGCGCGCGATAGGGACCCATTTTTGAATTGTCAACGCCGGCGGTTTGCGGTCGCTTTTCCTGGGCGGAGAGCGGCGCAGTAACAGCACAAGCAAGCAAAGCAGCGGTGAAGATCGTCACAAACAAGGCATGCAAACGTGTCAAGCGTCGGGCCACAGTTTTCCTCCGGTCGTTCTTTCAGAATGAGCCTGATGGGCCGAATCGTGCGAGTGATACAAACAGCGTACAACGGTTACTGATTTACGAGTGGTTGTGGTAGCGAAGAGTTAATAGCGGATAAAGGGCAATCTGCCTTCCCCCACGTTGGCGTTCACCTGTAGCGCAGGGCGGAGTCTTCGCAGCCCTGCGGTTTTTTCTTTCTCTGTGCTGGGCCGTGTGGATTACCTGTGGGCGCAGGAGTGGTGATCCGCGCTTCCCCCCCGCGTTGGCGTCACCTGTAGCGCAGGGCGGAGTCCGCGTAGCCCTGCGGCTTTTTTTTCCTCTGTACTGGGCCGTGTTTGGCTTACCTGTGACTGGAGTGGTGCTCCGTGCTTCTCCCGCGTTGGCGTCACCTGTAGCGCAGGGCGCAGTCCGCGGAGCCCTGCGGCTTTTTCTTCGCGTCCTAAAATGCTAAGGTGCCACAATGTCTCGCCTGCGTCGGATCGCTCTTACCGATCGCATCTTCTTCATCACCACAAATCTGCAGCCCAAGGCCGCGCCTTTCTCTCCGCGCGAGCGAACACTTCTCCTAGAAACGCTCGGTATGGAAAAGCACCGAACATCGTTTTACCTATACGGTTACGTCATTATGCCCGCGCACCTTCATCTTCTCCTCGATCCCGGCGAGCAAGCACTTAGCGACGTCCTGCGGAATTACAAATCAAAAGCCGCGCTGTCTCTCGTGAATTTAGGCACAAGGCACGGTCCTTTTTGGCAGCCGCGTTACCACGATTCGATTTGCCGCCACGCACGAAACTTTGGCGACAAATTGGAATATATCCACAACAACCCAGTAGAAGCCAAGCTGGTAAGCCGCCCAGAAGATTGGCCCTGGTCCAGCGCCGGATGGTACGTGAATCACTCCCATCCGCCGATTCCCGTTGACGCCATTGATATTCCGAGTGACCCAGACGTCCTCCTCTGGCCAGCACCCTGGCGCTGATCCCCGCATCAGTCTCTTGGCATTACCTGTAGCGCGGGGCGGAGTCCTCGCAGCCCCGCGGCTTTTCCAAGACGACTGCACACAACATGCCAGTGGTGGTACGGACCGATACAGACAAGACGCGAGGGAAAGGCCGCAGGGCTCCGCGGACTCCGCCCTGCGCTACAGGTATGGCTGACCCAGGCGTAGTGAGAATTATCGGACTACGCCGGATAGGGGGCTAGACGCGGCGGCGTACAGCCGCTTGGGCATGCGACCCGCGAGATACGCCTTGCGGCCGGCGATGGTGGCGTCGCGCATGGCCTCGGCCATGAGAACGGCGTCCTGCGCCTCGGCAATGGCGGTGTTCATCAGGATGGCGTCGGCGCCGAGTTCCATGGCTTCCGCGGCGTCGGAGGCGGTGCCCACTCCCGCATCCACGATGAGGGGAACCTCGGTAATGCGTTCGCGGAGGATTCGCAGATTGGAAGCGTTCTGGATGCCCAGGCCGGAACCGATAGGCGCAGCCAGCGGCATGACGGCCGCAGCACCGGCGTCGATAAGCTTGCGGGCGGCGATGAGATCGTCATTGGTGTAGGGGAGGACTACGAAATCTTCCTTGACGAGCACGCGGGTAGCTTCGATGAGCTGCTCCGTATCGGGGAAAAGCGTCTGCTGGTCGCCAATCACTTCGAGCTTCACCCAATTGGACAGCCCAACCTCACGAGCGAGCCGCGCAGTGCGAATGGCTTCATCAGCGGTGTAGCAGCCAGCAGTGTTGGGCAGAATAAAGATTTTTTCGCGATCGATGAAATCCAGCAGCGATTCCTTCGAGCGGTCAGTAAGATTGACGCGGCGCACAGCTACAGTGACCATGTCGGCCCCGGAAGCAGCATGAGCGCGAGCCATTTCCGCAAAGCTGCGATATTTCCCAGTGCCCACAATGAGCCGGGATTGAAACGCGCGTCCGGCGATGACAAGTAAGTCTGACATGGGGAACCTCACACTGATTTTAGAACGGACGGCGGGATTTCAGGTAGTGGACCGGTTTGGCTGGAAATGGCCACTTCCACGCCTGCTAACACTTATCGGAAATTACATCCGAACTTCCGCTCCCGTGCACTGGTCACAGATTCCGCGCTCGTCGAGTTTCATCTTCTCGAAATGCTTTTCTAAGTGAGCTTGCCCAAAGAATTTTGGGGGAGCATCGTGACGGTATCCCCAGCGTTTACAGGCTACACACTGCACCATCCACTTCCGCGTGCGCGGGTCCTGGAGATGCCATCCGGGCTCATGTTGTGGGTTCTTCAAGCCCAGGTAGTTTATCGGAAATTGACGCACCACAGAGTGCACAGAGGACGCGGAGAAGAGTACACTTCTGTCCCTGCTTTTCGGTGGAGGGTGGCGATGAGAATTTGGGTCGTGTGTTTGGCGGCGGTGGTCATGCTGGCGGCTGGCGCGGGGGCGTTTGCGCAGACGAAGGATGTCGATATTCCGTATCAGAAATTTGTGCTGGATAACGGGCTGACGTTGATCGTGCACGAGGATCACAAGGCGCCGATTGTGGCCATCAACACCTGGTATCACGTAGGGTCGAAGAACGAAAAGCTGGGGAAGACCGGCTTTGCGCATCTGTTCGAGCACTTGATGTTTGGCGGCAGCGACCACGCCAAGGGCAGCTACATCGAGGCCATGGAGCGCATCGGCGCTACGGACTTGAATGGCACGACCAACAACGATCGCACGAACTATTTTGAGAATGTGCCGACCTCCGCGGTGGATTACACCCTGTGGATGGAATCGGATCGCATGGGTTTTCTGACCCTGGACCAGAAGACGCTCGATTTGCAGCGCGGCGTGGTGCAGAACGAAAAGCGGCAAGGCGAGAACCAGCCGTACGCGGTATCGCGGCAACTCATCACGCAGAACACGTATCCGGCCGGGCATCCGTATTCGTGGACAGTAATCGGCGACATGGGCGACCTGAACGCGGCGGCGATGGACGACGTGAAGGAATGGTTCAAGACGTTTTACGGGCCATCGAACGTGGTCATTGTGATGGCCGGAGACATCGACGCGAAGACAGCGAAGGAGAAGGTGGAGAAATATTTCGGCAACATCCCCGCCGGGCCGCCTGTGGGCCATCAACAAGTTTGGGTTGCCAAGATGACGGGAACGCACCGGCAAGTGGTGCAGGACCGCGTGCCGCAGGCGCGCATTTATAAGACGTGGAACATTCCGGAGTACGGGAACGCAGACAGCGTCTATTTGGATTTGGTGAGCGATATCTTGACCACCGGCAAGACCTCGCGATTTTACAAGCGGCTGGTGTACGACGATCAAATCGCGACGGATGCGTCGGCGTTTGTGGATTTGCGAGAGATTGGCGGGCAGTTCCGCGTGCAAGCCACGGCTCGACCGGGCCAGGGGCTCGCTCAAGTGGAGAAGGAATTGGATGAAGAGCTGGCGCGATTTTTGAAAGACGGTCCAACCGCGGAAGAGTTGCAGCGAGTGAAGACCGGATACGACGCTGATTTTATTCGCGGCGTCGAGCGCATCGGCGGCTTCGGCGGAAAATCGGACCGGCTGGCGCAGAGCGAAGTGTTTCGCGGGAATCCGGAAGCGTACAGGGATTCGCTGAAGCTGGCGCGCGAGGCGACGGCGGAAGATTTGAAGGCCGCGGCGAATCGTTGGCTGGCGGACGGCGTTTACATCTTGGAAGTGCTGCCCTTCCCGCAATACAAGACCGCAGCGGCGGGCGCGGACCGTTCGAAAGCGCCGGAGATCGGCACGCCACCGCAACTGAAGCTGCCGAAGCTGCAACGCGCAAAGCTCTCCAATGGATTGCAAGTAGTCCTGGCGGAACGGCACGAAGTGCCGTTGGTCAGCTTTTGGATGACGAGCGATGCCGGCTACGCCGCGGATGAATTTGCCGCGCCAGGAACGGCGAACATGACCATGGCGCTGCTTACCGGAGGCACGAAGATGCGCAGCGCGCTGGAGATCAGCGACCAACTGGCGATGCTGGGAGCGGAGCTGCGCGCGAACTCGAATCTGGATATGTCGACCGTGCGATTGTCGGCGCTGAAATCGAAGCTCGATCCTTCGCTGGAGCTTTTCGCCGACGTGATCCTGAACCCGTCGTTTCCGGATGCGGATTTCAAGCGCCAGCAGAAGTTGCAGCTCGCCGCGATTGACCGCGAGAAAAACACTCCGGTGCAGATGGCGCTGCGCGTCTTCCCGGCGCTGCTCTACGGCGGACAGCACGCGTACGGGAATCCGTTGACGGGATCGGGAACGTCGGCGAGCGTGGCGAAGATGACTCGCGAGGATCTGGCCAAATTTCACGATGTTTGGATTCGGCCCAACGATTCCACTCTCATCGTCGTCGGCGATACTACGCTCGCGGAAATGACGCCGAAGTTGGAGAAATTGTTCGCGGGATGGAAGGCCGGAAAGGTGCCGGCGAAAAATGTCGGGACCGTGCAGCAAGCGCCGAAGTCCGTAGTGTATTTGGTCGACAAGCCGGGTGCGTTGCAATCGGTGATTATCGCCGGGCACGTTGCGCCGCCGACGAACAATCCGAAAGAGATCGCGATTGCAGCGATGAACGATGGCCTCGGCGGAAACTTCGCGGCGCGGTTGAACATGAATCTGCGCGAAGACAAGCACTGGTCGTACGGCGCGCAGAGCTTGTTGTGGGCAGCGCGCGGGCAGCGGCCGTTTATCGCGTTTGCGCCGGTGCAGACGGATAAAACCAAGGAATCGATGGCGGAGATGAACAAGGAATTTCGCGGAATTTTGGCGGACCGCCCGCTGACCGCGGAAGAACTCGCAAAGATTCAGGCAAATGAGACGCTGAGCTTGCCGGGTTCGCGGGAGACGATTGATTCCGTGGGACAGTCGATCGCGGACCTGATTCATTTTGGTTTGCCAGACGATTACTACGAGACGTATGCAGGAAAAGTGCGCGCGCTGAAGACCAGCGATGTGAACGACGCCGCTAAGGCTGTGGTGCATCCGGACAACATGATTTGGGTAGTGGTCGGCGACCGCGCGAAGATTGAGTCCGGCGTGAAGGAGCTGAACCTCGGCGAAGTGAAACTGATGGATGCGGACGGCAAGGTTTTGTGAACAATGCGACCAGAAAATGCAGAGTAGATGTTTGCTGACAGGACGAATTGGAATCTTACAGGGAATCGGTTGAGTGAGGCACTGGCGCGGCACCGCGCCAGTGGGAAGCGGCTGTACGATTTGACCGCTTCCAATCCTACCGAGTGCGGCTTCGCGTACGACAGCGAAGTAATTCTTGCGGCGCTGCGTAATCCGGCGGCGTTGCGCTATGAGCCAAATTCGAAGGGCCTGGCAAGCGCCCGGCTGGCGGTGACGGAATATTACTCCGCTCGCGGCATCGCAGTTTCCGCCGACGACATTGTGCTGACGACCAGCACGAGCGAGGCGTATTCCTTCGTTTTTCGTCTGCTTTGCAATCCCGGCGATGAATTGCTGATTCCCGCGCCTAGTTATCCGCTTTTCGCGTTCCTTGCGGACATTCAGGATGTGAAGCTGGTGCGCTATCCGCTGCTGTACGATCACGGATGGCAGATTGATTTGCATAGCTTGCAGCAGGCGATCACTGCTCGGACAAAGGGCGTGATCGTAGTCAATCCGAACAATCCCACAGGACATTTCGTCAAAGAAAAAGAACTTGCGAAGTTGAATGAGCTCTGCGCGGCGCACGAGTTGGCGCTTATCGCCGACGAAGTCTTTCTCGATTTTGCGCTGGGCAACTGGAAGCCGGTCAGCTTCGCCGGTAATCAGGGAGCACTTACGTTTGCGATGAGCGGGCTGTCGAAAATTTGCGGGTTGCCGCAGATGAAAATGGCCTGGCTGATCGCCAGCGGACCAGAAGAGTTGAAGAGGCAAGCATTGGAGAAGCTCGAGATCATTGCCGATACGTATCTCTCGCCCAACGCGCCGGTGCAATTGGCGACGCCAACTTTACTGGAGCTGCGGCTCGGATTTCAGAAGCAGCTGATGACGCGGGTCCGGCGAAATCTCGCTGAGCTTGACCTCCAGTTGGCGCGGCAGAAGGTGTGCACGCGCTTGGAATTGGAAGGCGGGTGGTACGCGGTGCTGCGCATGCCCGCGGTGCAGACGGACGAAGATCTGGCGATCGAGTTGTTGGACACGAAAGACGTTTACGTTCATCCGGGACACTTCTTTGATTTTGCCGGCGACGGATTTTTAGTGTTGAGCTTGATTACGCGCGAAGAGGAATTTGCGGAGGGAGTGAAGCGGCTGCTGTCTACATTCTCCTGAAAAAGAGAAGAAAAAGATTTAACACAGAGGGCACTGAGTTGGCACAGAGGTCACAGAGAAGAGAACGGCGGACAGCCAGAAATGGCTGTCCCACTTAAGGGCTATCCCACTAAAGGCTGTGCCACTTAGGAGCGGGACTTGGAGGGGACTGGGACGGAGGAGTCGGCGTAGAGATTGTCGATTACTTCGCGGTAGTTTTTTTCGACGACGCGGCGCTTGAGTTTTAGAGTGGAGGTAAGGTTGCCGTTATCGAAGGTAAAATCTTCGGGGAGCAGGGCGAAGCGCTTGATGGTTTCCCATTGCGCGAGATGGGCGGTGAGGCGCTTCACTTCGCCTTCGATTAGCGAGCGCACGGCAGGATGAGCGGTCATTTCTTCGTGTGAGGCGAAGCGCATGCCCTGATCCTGAAGTTTGGCGGAAACGGTGACCGCGTTCGGCACGATGAGAGCGACGACGAATCGGCGCTGGTCGCCGACGATCATGGCGTTTGTTATGTACGGACTCGTCTTCAGCGCGTTCTCGATGGGCTGAGGGGCGACGAATTTTCCTCCGGCGGTCTTGATGAGATCTTTTTTGCGGTCGGTGATGAAGAGGTAGTTGTCGGCGTCGAGATAGCCGACGTCGCCGGTGTGAAACCAGCCTTCTTCGTCGATTGCTTCGCGCGTGGCGTCCGGACTTTTGTAATAGCCCTGCATCACGCACGGACCCTTGGCGAGAATTTCGCCGTCCCCCGCAATACGAATCAGAACGTTGGGGATGGGGCGTCCGGAACTGCCGCTGCGATTTTGCGGATAGTTGGACGTGAGGATGGGCGAGGTTTCGGTCAGGCCGTAGCCCTGGTAAATGGGGATGCCGACGGACCAGAAAAACTCCGCGAGATCCTTGGAAAGCGGCGCGCCGCCGGAGAAAACCATGCGTAACTTTCCGCCTGTTCCGGTGCGAATCTTTTTGTAGACAAGTTTGTCGGCGACAGCCCACTGGGCTGTGAGAATCGGGCTGGCACCACCTGCGCCCGTGCGCCAGGGCGCAGCGCGTCTGGCGACGTCGATGGCCCAATCAAACAGTTTGCGCTTGATGCCGGTGGTCTTGCTTCCCTGCTCCATCAACCTGGCGTAAATCTTTTCAAAGAACCTCGGCACGGCGGCGATCACAGTGGGGTGAACTTCCAGCAGAGCCTGGGCCACTAGGTCCACCGATTCGACGTAGGCGACGCTGACGCCGTTGAAAATGTAGATGTAGTCCAGCATGCGGCCGTAAACGTGGGCGAGCGGAAGGAAGGACAACGCGACGTCCGTGCCCGCATTGAAATCGAACGTGGCGCAGGAGTCGGTGACATTGGAGGACATGTTGTTGTGCGTGAGCATCACGCCCTTGGGCTCGCCGGTGGTGCCCGACGTGTAGATGACCGTGCAGAGCTGGCCGGAGAGCACTTGCGCGGCGCGCATGCGGTAGGCGGCAATTTCCGCGCCGCCTGCGGTAGCGATCAGCGTTTCGTAACGCAGGCACTCGGTGGGCACGTCGGCGCCGCCATCGGCGACGATGACGTGCTCGAGCTCCGGCAATTGCGCGCGGCAGGGCAAAAGCTTTTTCAGTTGCTCCGCGCCGGCCACGACGATCACGCGCGCGCCGGAATGCTTGAGGATGTAGGTCATGCGGTCCGGCGACTCGTTGAAATAAACGGGAACGGTGACGCCGCCGGAGCCGCTGATAGCGAAATCGGCGGTGTGCCACTCGGGGCGATTGGCGGCGAAGAGGGCTACGGGATCGCCGGACTTGACACCCAGCTCGACCAACGCCGTGGAGAGACCCGCTACGCGGCGGAGCAGCTCGGCGGAAGAGATGGACTCCCATGCGCCATTGCGGCGCACCATTTGCGCGCGCTGGTTGGGGCGCGAATCGATGCCGTTTAGGAATCGCGAGGGAAGCGTGCCGTAAGTCATGGCGTGAGGTCACTTTACCTTAGGGAGTTTGGGGGCGCAATGCGTTCTGTGGTTTGAGTTTTTAGTTTTTAGCTGTTAGTTCTTAGTTTCGTTTTTGGCTTGCGGATTGTGGTTGATGGTTCCAGCGTCGTCGATGAAAAGCAGTGCCTTTGGGCGAAATTGTATCGGTGGAGTGCCGCTAAATGCTGTAGGCCTCTGTCTTGGAAGAGCCGTTTCCGACCAGGAATTGCATCGGTGCAGGAAGACTGGCGAAGATTGAGCTTCGTGTTTGGGAAAAGCCGCAGGGCTCCGCGGACTCCGCCTGCGCTACATGTCTTCGTTGCACGGCTGCACCATCTTACTGGACGGATTGAACCGGGAAGTGTCAGGAGGCCTCCCCGGTCTGCTTTTGTCAGGGATGTGCCCGGTCCATACCACCACTCCATAGACACCCCTCCCCCCGGTTTTTCATAAGTGTTGATTCTAAACGTAGTTAAAGTCGTTTGTTTTGATACACTTTTGCAAGTGTTGATTCTAAATAAGTTAGCTCCAAGATTAATTTTGCACCTGCAGAGACGCGCCCGATGGCTTTGCACGCGTCAGCGACATTTTAGTGTGCTTGCTAAAGTCAAAAGCGCCCGCGAAAGTCCGCGGCCGCTACATTTGCCGAGACGTTTGACAGTGCGAGGCACAGCGGCTTGTCTTGGGGCTGACGGTGTTAAAGCGGCGGCCCTTCGAGGCTCAGGATAAACAAGACCGCCGCACTCCAAAAAAGCTGCGCTCGATTGGCGATTGACGAGTCTACGGAAAGATTTGGGATTTTGGGGGAGTGTCGCAGAGGCGAGGCGCACTACTCCACGAGAACAGTCTACCAGAGCGGTCATTACCACGTCAAAAAAATTCACGACATCAAGATAGGGGGCCAGATTGGCGCTTGCTCGCCGGGCAATGCGGGGGCTAGGCTGCGGGGATGAGCGAATTTACTCCTACGGAACGAACCAAGGTGCGGCGGAAGCCGGATCGTGGGCACTACGATCGGGAAACTGTCTATCGCATTCTGGATGAAGCGTTTGTCTGTCATGTGGGCTTTGTGGCCGACGGCGTGCCATTTGTGGTGCCGACGAATTACGTGCGCGTGGGCGACAACCTGTTTCTGCACGGGTCTCCGGCTAGCCGGTTGATGAAGACGCTGGCGAGCAGGGCGCCTTTTTGCCTCAGCGTCACATTGCTGGATGGGATCGTGTTCGCACCTTCAGCGATGGGGCACTCGGTGAATTACCGGTCCGTTGTGGTGATGGGCACGGCGGAGATCGTGGAGGGTCATGAGGCGAAGCTGGCGGCGATGCGGGATTTTGTGGAGCACGTAATCCGCGGACGGTGGGCGGACGTGCGACCACCGAGCGAAAACGATTTGAAGGCGACGATGGTGCTGGCGGTGCCACTGGTGGAAGCCTCGGCGAAAGTGCGAACTGGATTTGCGGTCGATGCTGACGAGGAGTATGAGGGGCCGGCGTGGACGGGGGTGTTGCCGCTGAAGTGGACGGCGCAGGAACCCGTGGATGATCCGCGCAGCAGGAGGAAGATTCCGGTGCCGGCGAATATCGCGAATTACAAGAGACCGCAGCAGCGGTGAGCGAAACCGGATCCAGCCCCACAGATGAACTAACGGCGTACTGACCCGGAAAAAGCCGCAGGGCTGCGAAGACTCCGCCCTGCGCTACAGGACCTATCCCGCACTACAGGGATCTACACCTTGACATTCTACTAGAACGGCTTTACCGTCACCTAGGATGTCTACTAAAGAACAGAGAGAGCGGATCGAGCTGCTGCAGGGCACCTTGGACCTGCTGATTCTGCGCACGCTGCTGCTGGGGCCTGCGCACGGGCACGCCATTGCCAAGGCCATCGAGTTTAACTCCGACGATGTGTTGCAAGTCGAGCAGGGATCGCTGTACCCCGCGCTGCACAGGCTGATCAAGCGAGGATGGATTGCGGTCGAAGCGGGCATCTCGGAGAACAACCGGCGGGCGAAGTTCTACCGGTTGACGGCCAAGGGCCGGCGGCAGCTGGCGGTCGAGACCAGCAAGTGGGACAAGCTGGCGGGAGCGATCGCACGAATTCTCCGGTCAGCGGAGCGGGAGGGCGAATCATGAGGCACCGCAAGCGCATGTTGGAAGAGCTCGACGAGGACATTCGCGACCACATCGAGCGGGAGACGCAGGACAACATCGAGCGCGGGATGTCTCCGGAGAAAGCGCGTTACGCGGCTGTGCGAAAGTTCGGCAATGTGACGCGGGTGAAGGAAGAGACGCGGGAGGTGTGGAGTCACGTTTGGCTGGAGCAGTTGCTGCAGGACATTCGGTATGGATTTCGCATGCTCGGGAAATCTCCAGGGTTTGCGGCGGTGGCCATTCTCACGCTGGCATTGGGCATTGGCGCGAACACGGCTATTTTCAGCTTGATCGACGCGGTACTGCTGCGGTCGCTGCCGGTCGAGAATCCTTCGCAGCTGGTCATGCTGCAATGGAGCGCACGCAACTCACCGAACATTCATGGCTACCAGTCCGCAGGCGATTGCCTGAACGATTTGCGCTTTGGCGCTAAGAATCCGTCGGGCTGCTCGTTCTCCGAGCCAATGTTTCGCGAGATAGCAAAAGCAGACTTCTTTTCGGGGAGCGCTGCCATTGCCAACGCCGGCAGGTTGAGCTTGACGGGCAACGGCGCTGCGGCCGTTATCAACGGCCAGCTTGTTTCCGGGGACTTCTTCCGGACGATGGGGCTCAAGCCCGCCGCAGGGCGGCTGCTCGAAACAGGCGACGACACGCCGTCGGCGGCACCTGTCGCGGTGCTGAATTACGGCTACTGGCAGAGCGCCTTTGGCGGCTCGCGCGACGTGGTCGGCCGGACGATTGAATTGAACAATGTGCCGTTCACGATTGTCGGCGTCGCCGAACAGCGATTCACCGGAATTACTCCTGGCAGCGATTACGATGTGTGGCTGCCGCTCTCTGACGCGCAACGCATAACGGATCCCGTGCGCTGGCAAGACAAACAGGGCGACGCAAGTATTTGGTGGCTCACGATTATCGGCCGGCTCAAACCCGGAACACAGCTTGCTCAGGCGCAAGCGGGGGTGAGTGGCCTCTTTCAAAATGAGATGCTGCATGGGTCCGTGCCACTGTTCCATGGTGGCGAGAAGGCGGGAGCGCCTAGACGGGGAGCAGTCGGCAGCCCCAAAGCCGGGCCCAATATGTTTTTCGGTGCAGGCCCAGCACCCGCGGGCGGCAAGGGCCTAACAGGCATGCCCGGGCCACTATCGCAATCGGTCTCGGGACAGGGTCCGGTTGTGGTTCGTGGCGAAGCGCCTGACGGTCCCACGCCGCAGTCCGGCGGGAATAAGCCGGTCCTTTTGCCCGCTCCGCAAGGAGGAGTGCCGGGAGGCCCGAACGCACCGGAAATGGCTAGCGGCCCGAAGACGTTGTCGACTGCCGCCGACAATCCGCAAGTGACGCTTGTGCCGGCGCAAACCGGCCTGACGGGTGCGCGAAGGTTCTACTCCGATCCGCTGTACGTCCTGATGCTCGCCGTTGGGATTATTTTGCTGATTGCTTGCGCCAACGTCGCGGGGTTGATGCTCGTGCGCGCAGCTGCTCGGCAAAAGGAAATGGCGGTGCGACTGGCAATGGGCGCAGGGCGAGCGCGGGTAGTACGCCAGCTTTTGACGGAAAGCGTAATGCTCTCGGTGCTCGGCGGCGCGCTGGGTATTCTGTTCGCCTACTGGGGAGCGCACGCGATCGTTTCGTTTGTGTCGAGCAATCAGCCGCGACCCCTTGGATTCGCGACGGGTGTCGATCTCCGCGTGCTTGGATTCACTGTGACGGTTTCGCTGCTCACCGGGATTTTTTCCGGCATCGCACCGACTTTTCGTAGCGTGCGCGTCGATTTGACGCCCGCGCTCAAGGATGGCGCGGGAAGCTCGGCGAGTTCGGGACATGCTGGAAAATGGTTCGGCATGGGCAACGCGCTGGTGGTGGCGCAAGTCGCGCTCGCGATTGTTGTGCTTGTGGGTGCGGGACTTCTGGTGCGCACCCTGCAGAATTTGCGCAGCATCGACGTTGGATTCGATTCGCACAATATTTTGATTTTTGGAATCGACCCGACGCTGATCGGCTACAAGGGCCCGCAGGTGGACGCCTTCTATCGCGACTTGCAGGGGCGGCTCTCGGAAACGCCCGGAGTGAAGTCCGCGAGCTACTCGATGATGCCGCTGTTGAATAACGGGTTGATGGTCACCATGTTCCACTGGCCGGGCACGCCGCAGGATCAAGAATCCGAGGCGGACATGCTGGGGGTGGGGCCGAATTTCTTCGAAACGCTGCACATTCCATTTCTCACCGGGCGCGGATTCAATGCTTCCGATTTCAAGCTGTCCGCGTCGAACGACGGAGCCGCTCCCACTTTGGCGCCGACGCCGGTGATTGTGAATCAGGCTTTCGTCGAGAAATACCTTGGCAAGGAAAATCCGCTGGGCAAGCAGTTCGGTCAAGCGGAGGCTGATGCCAACCACCCGCGGAGCCCGGGCTACGAAATCATTGGCGTGGTGCGCGATGCGAAATACAACAGCCTGCGGCGGGAGATTCACGCCATGATGTACATGCCGCAGAGCGCCGGGGGAGCGTCCTTTGAATTGCGCACGGCGGCCGATCCGCAAGCCATTCTTCCCGCGATACGCGAAGTCGTGGCGCAAGTAAACACGAACTTGCCGCTCTTTGACGTGAAAACGGAATCGGAGCAGATCGATCGGCTGCTGTTTCAAGAGCGGCTGGTCGCGCGGCTGTCCGGGTTCTTTGGTTTGCTGGCGCTGGTGCTGGCGTGCGTGGGACTGTACGGCCTCCTTTCGTACGAAGTTTCGCGGCGGACGCGGGAAATTGGAATTCGCATGGCGCTTGGGGCGCACCCGGGGCGGGTGCTGAAGCTGGTCTTGCGGCAGGGTGCGGTGCTGGCCATTGTCGGAGCTGGCGTGGGCATCGGCGTGGCGCTGGGCCTGACGCGCTATCTGACTTCGATGCTGTACGACGTGCGGGCCAACGATCCACTTACGATAATTGCGGTCGCGGTGCTGCTGACGGTTGTGGCGCTGGCGGCATGCTACATTCCGGCTCGCCGCGCGATGCGCGTGGATCCCTTGGTGGCGCTGAGATACGAGTAGCGCTTCGCAGGCGACTGGTAGGCCGCCAATCCGGAGATTGGCGTTCCCGGGGCTACGTCAGGCGGACATCGAATAGCGCGAGCCAATATTGGAGGGATTGCAGGGTGAAGCCGCACAGGATGAGTCCGATGCCGAATACGCCGAGGCGACGCTCCGGGAGTTTGTCGGCGTAGTATTCGATGAAGGGATTGACCGTTACACCTACGGCGGTGACGATGCCGGTGACCAGCCCTACGCGAATCGCAAAAAGCCAGGCGTGTTCGACGTGTTTGATGAAAGCGCTGCAGATCAGAGCGGTCGCGATATAGCCGACCGTGCGGATGACAGTTCCCCAAAACTGACGACGCGTAAGGCGTGGACGGCGAGACGCCGAGTAATCGGTAGCAGGACGGATGCCGCGAGAATAGGCAAAGACTTGGCCGACGGTGATGAGTATCGCGAATGCGGCGGCGAATCCGAACCCCACGATTCTAGATAGTCCCGCCCCGAAAGCGGCGCCGCGAATGGCGGAGAACATTGCTTCCCAAGGCAAAGAGTAGTGATTCAGGCCGCGAGCTGCGCGATTGAGTTCAATGGCAATCGTAATGCCGGTCACGATACCGGCAGCCAAGCCAAACAAGAGGCCGAGGCCAAGCCCGTAGCCAATGCCGAAGACAACGGAGTACGTAACCGCACGGGTGAGCAGCCGCAACGGGCCGTGTTGACCGCCCAACAGGTCGTAAGCGAGATAGAGACTGCCCAGAACATCAAAACAGGTACCGGTGATACTGACGATGGCGAGTGTATGGTGGTCCATTTAGCGATGCGGATCTAAAAATTTGTGATCATGCCCGGGTGATGGCGCACTTTGAAGGTAGTTACGCGCCCATCCTACTAGAACGGCTTGAGTGGCTTCCAATGAATTTGTTTCCGGTGTTGGGGGAGATGGGGTGACTCGAACCACCATGGCTAAAGGCGGTCCTGAGCCTCGTATTGTGCCGCGGCGCCTGAAGGCGCCGCTCCCCTGACTAAAGTCAGGGGCTTCCACCACTCCACGGGCGCATTTCCATAAGCTGCTGAAACAAAGGTGCCGCCCTAAAGGAACGGCGCTACATTTCGAGCTGTCACGCAA
>WNFR01006363.1_pt1 | contig 19394 bp, 15 predicted proteins | sample 5400221 | NCBI WGS metagenome assembly WNFR01 (sample SAMN13153357, study PRJNA577476) | soil metagenome | isolation source: 40 cm soil under Madrone tree | place: USA:California | collected 2016-06-14 | reverse complement strand
CCGCCCGTGCGCGGTCGGTTCGTCTATGGCCATGCCCGCTTCCCAGTGCGGGCTGAACTGGGTCGGAATGCCAAACCAGCTCACCCAGTCGCCGCGCATCGCCGGCGGCTCGTCGCCCGGCCACAGCACGCTCAGTGGCAGCGGGCGGATCGGCGGACGGAAGGTCGGCAGCGGGATCCGGTCGACCGGTGTTCCCGTCGCCTGCGCGAGGAGCAGCGCCACCTGCTCGCGGCAGCGACGGCTCTGGCACGGCCCCATGCCGGCGCGCGTCAGACGCTTGATCTGGTCCTGGTTGATCGGCCCGTCGCGCAGGAGCGTGCCGAGGCTGCGCGCGCTCATCTGCGGCGACTTCCAGCTCAGGTAGCGCGGGGGCCGCGTCTCGACGAGCTCGCGTCGGGTGACCTCCTCGCACTGGCAGACGTTCACCTCCCAGCCGCCCGCGTGGATCAGCGAGTCGAGCCACGCCTGCCAGTGACCGTGCACCGCGCTCGGCGGTTCCGTCGATGGCTCGGGATCGAGCTTCGCTCGCCGCAGCTCCGCTTCGCGACGCCCGAGAGCGCCGAGCGACTCGGCGGCGGCGAGGCCGGCGAGCCGTCCCTGGCGACGCGCGAGCTCGGCGTTCGCGAGCATGCCGTCGTGGAATCCCGCGCAGTCGCCGGCCGCGAACACCGTGGCCACGCTCGTCCGCACCGCCTCGTCCAGCGCCGGCGCCCAGCCCCCGAGCGCCGAGTCGAATCGAAGCCGCGCGCCGGCCAGCGCCAGCAGCTCCACGCTGGGCGTCAGCCCGATGGCCAGGCACACGGTGTCGCAGGCCAGCTCCCGTTCGCTGCCGGCAACCGGCTTCGCGGCGTCGTCCACCCGCACGACGACGAGCGATTCGACCTCGCCCACCGGGCCGCGCGCCTCGCGAACCGTGTGAGAGGTCAGGATCGGCACGCCGCGCGCTTGCAGCGCGCGCGCGAGCTGCGCGTCACCGCGCACCCGCGGGGCGACCTCGACGATCGCGGCCACGTCCACGCCGTGCTCGAGCGCCCGCGTCGCCGTGCGCAGACCGAGGCTGCCCGAGCCGAGGACGATCATGCGGCGCGCGGCGAGCGCTCGATAGCGAGTCAGGAGCGAGAACAGCGCATTCGCGCCCATGACGCCGGCGCGCTCCCAGCCCGGAAAGCCCAGGACGACGTCGCGGGCCCCGGCCGCCACGATCAAACGGTCGTAGCCGACGAGCCAGGAGCGCCGCTCGTCGGCGAGGCCGAGCATCGGCGCGTCCAGCTGCTGCATCGTCGGGCCGTTCACGAACGCGCCCCAGACGCACGTGCCGAGCTGGACGTCCACACCCGCCTCGTACGCGCCGGTCAGCGCCGGGTTGGACTCGACCACGCGCTCCAGCATCAGCGCGCGATTGCGGACGGAGGGTTGCATGCGCTGCCCGAAATAGAGCGGCACGTCCATCGCCATCGTGTCGTTGTCGACGGGATTCTCGTCGACGAGCAGGACCTCGACGCCGGCGCCCGCCGCCTCGACGGCCGCCGCGACTCCGGCCGCCCCGCTGCCGACGACGACGACGGCGACGTGGCGCTCGGGCCTGGGCGCCTTGCCCGCGATGGAGCGCGGATCGGCCTCCCGCCTCATCGTCTCAGTCCCCACCACCGTCACCCGCCGCGGCGCCGGCGACCGGGGCGCCGGCGGACACCCAGCCGGCCCGCTCACGCCAGTCCGGCGGCGTCTCGGCGAAGCGGCCGAGCGAGAGGGCCGACAGGTCGGCGAACTGACAGCGACCGTGCAGCACCAGGTCGCTCACGCCACGGCCGGCGGCCGGCGAGAGTCCGAAGCCCACGCTCGACATCGTGGCGAGGATCACGTTGTCGGGGCTGCCGAGGCGATCGATGACGGGCAGTCCGTCGGGCGTGTTCTCGACGACGCCGCCCCACGCGCGGATCAGCCGCACGTGGGCGGCGCCGGGGAACAGCTCGGCCAGCCGGCGCGCAAGGTTGCGGACGAGCGGCGTGTTCGGGTGATCCGGTGCCGCCATGTCGGGCACGTTGATCCACTCGTGCGGCCCGCCGCCGTACACGAGATTGCCGCGCAGCGTCTGGCGGCCGTAGAGTCCGTTGCCCGCCACGCCCCCGCAGCGCATCAGGGGGATCGGCTCGGTGGCGATCATCTCGACGCGCGCCGGCGCCAGCGGCAGCCACACGCCGAGCATGTCGGCGAAGAGTCCGGTCTGCGGGCCCGCGGCGATGACGACGGTGTCGGCACCAAACGTCCCGCGCGTGGTCTCGACCGCGGTGACGCGGCCGCCGCGCTGCGTGAGACCGGTCACCGTCGTGTGCTGCAGGATCCGGCCGCCGTGATCTTGCAGCGCCCACGCATAGGCCTGCACCGTCCGCTGCGGGTTGGCGTGACCGCCGAAGTGCAGGTACGTGCCCCCGATGGCGCTGTCGCCGACGATGGGCACCAGCTCTCTCAGCTGTCGCCGGTCGAGCGCCTCCCAGCGAAAGCCCCGCATCGCGCCGATCTCGGCCCAGCGGCGGGCCAGCGCCAGCTGCGGCTCGGTGAGCGCCACGCCGATCCGGTACGGCTGATACTCGGTCGGGTACCCGAGCAGCTCGTCCATCTGCGGCCACAGCCGCTGCTCCTCGAGCCCGAACGGGCTGTACACGTGGGTCGCGCCGCCGCCGTTGCGCCCGGAGGCTTCCCAGCCCACGATGCCCCGCTCGAGGACGAGCACATCGACCCCGGCGCGAGCGAGCCACCAGCCCGCGCTGAGTCCGGTGACGCCGCCACCGATGATGACGACCGCCGCGCCCTGTCGCTCGCTCATGACGCGCCCATCATCGTTCTTCTCGGGAGGGCTCGACAAGGGCCGTCTGCAGCGTCGCGAGCTCGCCGGCCGGAATGTGACAGGCGATCCGATGGTCGCCGGCCAGGCGGTGCACGGGTGGCGGCGTGTCGTCGCAGACCGTTCCCACCTTGCGTGGGCAGCGTGACGCGAAGGGACAGCCGCGCAGCGCCTCGCTCGCGCGCGGCACCGACCCCTCGAGCAGGATGCGCGCGTATTGCCGGTCGGGGTCCGGCACGGGGACGGCCGAGAGCAGTGCCTCGGTGTACGGATGGTAGGGCGGCGCGAAGACGCTCGCGACGCGGCCGAACTCGACGATGGCCCCGAGGTACATCACGGCGACGTGATCGGCGAGATAGCGGACGACGGCGAGGTCGTGCGAGATGAAGACCAGCGTGGTGCCGCGGGCGGCTTGCAATTCGGCCAGCAGATTGACGATCGTCGCCTGGACGGAGACGTCGAGCGCCGAGACGGGCTCGTCCGCGACGATGACGTCGGGATCGCCCGCCAGCGCGCGCGCGATCGCGACCCGTTGCTTCTCGCCTCCCGACAGCTGGCGCGGCTTGCGCCGCGCCAGCTCCGGCGCGAGCTTCACGATCTCGAGCAGGCGCGCGACGCCGGCACTCGGGTCGGCCGGCGCGCCCTCGCGCAGGCGGCGCAGCGCCCGCCCGATCGCGTAGCCCACGGTGTGGCTCGGGTTGAGTGTGCTCTCGGGGTTCTGGAAGACCATCTGAAGCTTCCGCCGCAGCGCGCGGCGGCGGCGGTCGACGCCGAGCCCGCCGATCTCGGTGCCGTCGAGCATGACGTGGCCATCCGTGGCGACCTCGATGCCGGCCAGCACCTTCGCAAGCGTGGACTTGCCGCAGCCCGACTCGCCGACGATCGCGAGCGTCTGGCCACGACCGGCGACGACGTCGACGTCACGCAGCGCGCGCACCGGCGCCCGGCCGGCCCCGAAGAGACCGGCGCGCGGGTGGTAGAGCTTGCCGAGATGCCGCGTCGAGATCACCGGGTCCGACGCCCCCGCGGCGTCCGCCGCCGCCGTCGCATCTGCGCGCCGTCGCGTCCACGGCGCCAGCTCGGCAGCGCGCACGCAGGCGACGCGATGACCGCGCGCGCCGTCGCGCGGCCGCAGCGGGATCGGCGCCGACGTGCACCGCGCGCGGTCGACGTGAACGCAGCGGGCGGCAAAGCCGCAGCCGGGCGGCCGCGCGAGCGCGGGCTCGAGCTGGCCGGGAATGGGCACAAGGGGGGCGTGACGCTTGTCGCGCCCCAGCGACGGCAGGCAGTCGAGAAGGCCGCGGGTATAGGGATGGCGTGGGTCGGTGAAGATCTGGCGGACCGATCCCTCCTCGACGAGCTCGCCGCGGTACATCACCCCGATCCGGTCGCAGACGCGGACGACCGTCCCGAGGTTGTGGCTGATGAAGAGGATGGCCGTGCGACGACGCCGCCGCAGCTCCCGGACGAGATCCAGCACCGCCGCCTCGACGGTGACGTCGAGGCCGGTCGTCGGCTCGTCCATCACGAGCAGCGCGGGCTCCGCGATGAGCGCCATCGCGATGACGATGCGCTGCTGCTGGCCGCCGGAGAGCTGATGCGGATAGCGGGTCATGACCGCGGCCGGGTCGGCCAGCTTCACCTCGCGCAGCATCTCGATCGCCCGGTCGTGGGCGGCCGCGGCGCCGACGCCCTCGTGGATCATCGGGACTTCCATCAGCTGGAGCCCGACCGTCATCACCGGATTGAGGCTCGCCATCGGGTCCTGGTAGACCATCGCGATGCGCCGCCCGCGCACCGCGCGCAGCGCTCCAGCGTCGAGCGTGGCGAGATCGCGCCCCTCGAAGAGGATGCGGCCGCGCACGAGGCGGCCGGCCCGCCCCAGGTACCGCACGATCGAGAGCGCGACGGTGGACTTGCCACAGCCGGACTCGCCGACGAGACCCATGGCCTCGCCCGCCTCCATGCGGAAGCTGAGCGCGGGGATGACCGGCACCTCGCCGCCGCGCGTGGCGTAGGCGATGCCGACGCCCTGGAACTCCAGCAGCGGGGCGTCAGTCACGGAGTCCGAGCTCCCGGAGCCCGACGGCGAGCAGGTTGAAGCCGATGACGAGCGACGAGATCGCCGCGCACGGGACGAGCGCCATGTGCGGCCACACGCTCATCATTCCGTAGGTGTCCTTGACCATGCCGCCCCAGTCGGGATCCGGGGGCGGCAGCCCGATGCCGAGGAAGCCGAGGACGCCGATGATGATGATGTTGTAGCCGGTGCGCAGACACATGTCGACGAGCAACGGGCCGCGGGCATTCGGCAGGATCTCGACCAGCATGATGTAGAGCGCCGACTCGCCCCGCATCTTGGCGGCCGCCACGTACTCGCGCTCGCGCAGCTCCAGGGTCAATCCGCGAACGATGCGCGCGATGATCGGCGCCTTCGTCAGCGTCAGCACGCCGACGATGTTCCAGGCCGACGAGCCGAAATGGGTCAGGATGATCATGTAGAGGATGATCACCGGAAACGAGAGCACGATGTCGCAGGCCCGGGTGAGCACCAGATCGATCCAGCGCCGATGGTAGCCGGCGGCGAGGCCGAGCAGGCAGCCCAGCGCCGTCGCGCCGAGGACGGCGAGCGGGGCGATGACCAGCACCGGGCGCGCGCCCCACGCGAGGCGCGAGAGCAGATCGCGTCCGAGGTGATCGGTCCCGAGCCAGTGCGCCCTCGAGGGCGTCGGGTGCGCCAGCGCGGCGAGGTCGCTGGCATTCGGCGGATACGGCGCCACCAGCGGCGCGAGGAGCGCCACCGCCAGCCAGAACAGGATGATGAGGACGCCGACCGTCGCCGGCCGGGACTCCCCGACCCGCGCCAGCCCCCGCCACAGATCGCGGGCGCGCCGCCGGGACGTCGCCGGCGGCGAGACGGACAGCACCTCGGCCGTGGCGGGAGCGCTCATGGGTCAGGCGCGGATGCGGGGATCGAGGACCATGTAGGCGAGGTCACCGAGGATGTTGGTGGCGACGGCCACGAAGACGGCCACGAGCGCGCCGGCCTCGACCAGCGCGATGTCCTTGAAGAGCGCGGCCTCGAGCATCATGCGGCCGAAGCCCGGATAGGCGAACACCGTCTCGACCACGACCACCCCGGCCACCAGGTAGTTGATCTGCAGCATGATCACGGTGATCGGATTGATCATCGCGTTGCGCACGGCGTGGCGCAGGATGACGTCGCGGAACGGCATGCCCTTCAGGACCGCGGTCCGGATGTAGGGGCGCTGCATCACCTCGATCATCGAGGCGCGGATCATGCTGATCACGTAGCCGGAGTCGAACAGCACGATCACCGCGACCGGCAGGACGAGCTGGGTCGCCACCGACCAGCCGCCGCCGGCGACGAGGGTGGCCGTCCCCGGCAGCCAGCCGAGCCAGACGACGAAGACGCTGGCGAGGAAGACGCCGAGGGCGAACTCGGGGATCGAGGCCACCACGGTGCTGAACAGCAGAATGGCCCGGTCCAGGCGTGACGACTCGCGCATCCCGGCGGCGATGCCGAGCAGCATCGAGAGCGGCACGATGCACGCGAACGCGAGCGCGGCCAGGAGCGCGGTATTGCCGAGATGCTTGCCGATGACGTCCTTCACCGGACGCTTGAAGCGCGCGGAATAGCCGAGGTCGCCGGTGGCCGCCTTGCCGAGGTACTCGGCGTAGCGGACCGGCAGCGGCCGGTCGAGGCCGAGCTGGCGTGTCAACACATCCACCTGCTCCTGGGTCGCATAGGCGCCCAGCTCCTTGCGCGCGACGGCGCCGGGCGAGAACTCGTTCAGCGCGAAGACGAGGAAGGAGACGACGAACAGCGTGAGCAGGAGGAAGACGAGGTGCTTGGCGACGAAGCGCGCCATCGCGCCCGGTGGCTAGCCGGACGGGGCGCGCGCGGAACGGTAGTTGCGCCGGGCGTACTCGAGATAGTCCTGCCGCAGGCGCTTGTCGCTGCCGAACAGGATGTGCTTGGACATGTCGGGCGAGAACCGGCTGGCCGGCGGCCGCCGGCCCAGCGCCTCGGCGAGGCTGCGGATGTGATGGGGCCCGGCGCCGCAGCAGACGCCGAGGTACCGCACGCCGAGGTCGTAGGCGGCCTTGCCGAACTCGGCGATCTCGTAGCGGCTGCACATGAAAGGATCGAGCGCCGTCGGAAACGGCCGATTCTCGGGGATGCCGGCGCCGCGCGCGTCGGTGAGGCTCTGGAACGTCGGCTCGGCCGGCGTCGTGCGATAGGGCACCGGCAGCGCCGCCACGTGACACTTCACCACGGGACGGATCTCGCGGAGCAGCGGCAGCGTCGTGGCCGGACCGCGGGCGCAATTGAGACCGACCACGTCGGCGCCGCCGCCCTCGAGCCGCTTGCACGCCTCGGCCGCGGTCGCGCCGTCGCGCATCTGCCCCTCGCGCGGGACCGACAGCGTCATCACCGCCGGCGTGCCGGCGCGCTTGATCCCGCGCCTGCTTGTGCGAGGCCGCGTCGTCGGCGCCGTAGATGCTGGTGTTGCAGATGTCGCCGGCCAGCAGCGTGCCCGTGCTCCGCGCCACCTTGCCGGCGATGCGCAGCGCCGCCCGATTGATCTTCTCGAGGTCCTTCTCCCGGCCGATGATCTTCAGCTTCGCGCGGTGCGCGTAGTACGTGAAGGCCTCGACGACGTCGGAGCCCGCGTGCACGAAATCCCGATGCAGCGACTCGACGAGGTCGGGATGCTCGAGCACGACCTCCGGCACATACGCCCCGGCCTGGAGATATCCGCGTCGCTCGAACTCGAACAGGTAGCCTTCCGCGCAGATGACCGGACCGGCCTCGAGCCGTTCGAGCAGCCCGGCGGACTTCCGCGTGCTCTTCGCTTTCGTCGTCGCCTTGCTCGGCATGCCCGGACGATATATCACAAGCGACTGACCCGCGCCACGGCGACTCAGGCGAGCCGCGCGTGGGTGCCGAGATCGCCCGCCCAGACGTAGAGCGCCAGCAGCGGCTCGGCGCCGGCGCGCGTGGCGTGAGGCACGTTCGGCGCGTGATGGATCGCCGCGCCCGGCGGCTCCGTTCGCCACGGCCCGGCGCTCCGCCACCATTCGCCCCCGGGCGTGAGCGTGTAGTAGACCTCGACCGCGGGATGCGCGTGGAGCGGATAGTGCGTGCGCGGCCCCAGCAGAAGGACACCCAGGGCGAGTTGTGCGTCGACGGTGAGCGCCGGGGGGCCGTCGGCGGGGCCGGTGAGGACGGCATAGCCATAGTTGTCGAGGAACGAGGCGTCGGGCGGCTGGCGGCGGTAGTTCGGGTTCTGCGTCCACGAGAGCGCCGGCGCGAGCCGGCCGAGCATATCTGCGATCGCGCCCACCGTTCCGTGTGACGCCGCCTCCAGCGCGACCTCCCAGAATCGGCAGACAGGCAGGCGGGCGCGCGCGTCGTCCGGATTGGACCCGTCGGCGGCGGCGTCGATCGCGCCCACGCGCGCGCCGAAGTCGCCGAACGCCGTGGCCGCGACGCCGTCAGACCCCGAGGCCGCGGCGGACACGAGCGCCGTCTCCAGCTCGCGCAGCAATCGCCGCAACGCGCGCCGACGCTTTGCCGAGGGCTGCGCTATGCTCGGGTCCATGTCGGATCGCTCCCGCCTTTCCGAGCTGCGCGTCCCGGCCGTCAGCGAGCTCGACCTCGCGAAGCTGCGCGCCGGCCGGCTGGCGCGGCTGCAGACGATGCTCAGGCGATACGACCTGCCGGTGGCACTTCTCTATAGCACGCCGAACATTCGCTATGCCACCGGCGTCGACGTCATGTCGGTGTGGACCGCGGGCACCTTCGCGCGCTACTGCCTCGTCCCCGCCGAGGGCACACCCATTCTCTTCGAGTACAGCGGCTCGATGCACGTCTCGCAGAAGCTCGTCGCGGACGTGCGCCCGGCCTACACGTGGCGATTCGGCGGCGTGGCGGCGCGCGCCAAGGCCCGCGAGTGGGCGGGCTCCATCCGCGCAGCACTGCGCGAGCTCGGACTCGAGCGCGAGCGCCTCGCGGTGGACAGGCTCGACGCGCCCGGGCTGCTGGCGCTCCAGGACGAGAACATCGCCGTCACCGACGTGGGGCCGGCCACCGTCGACGCGCGCGAGGTGAAGACCCCCGAAGAGGTCCAGCTGTTCGCGCTCAACGGCAGCATCGGCGACGCCATGCTGGCCGAGTTCGAGGCGGCGATCCGTCCCGGCATCCGCGAGTACGAGCTCCTGGCCGTCCTGAGCGACTCGCTCCTGCGGCGCCAGGGCGAGGGCCTCTTCACGCGGCTGGTGGCGTCGGGCACCAACACGAACCCGTGGTTGACCGAGGCGCACGACAAGCTGGTGATGCCCGGCGATCTGGTCGGGGTCGACACCGACGCCAACGGCTATGAGGGCTACGTGATCGACGTCTCACGCACCTTTCTGTGCGGCGATCAGGCCTCAGCCGAGCAGAAGGAGGCGTATCGCGTGGCCGCCGAGTGCGTCAACGGGATGTTCGACCTGATCCGGCCCGGGATGAGCTTCGAGGACTTCGCGCGCAAAGCCCCGCGCCTGCCCGCGCCGTACGTGGCCCAGCGCTATCCCACCATGGTGCACCAGGCGGGTCTCGAGGACGAGGGCCCCGGCATTCCCTACCCCGACGACGAGCGGGGCCCGCGTCGCATCATGCCCGAGCGCGAGATCAAGGAGAACATGGTGCTGTGTCTCGAGTGCTACGCGGGCAAGGTCGGGGCGCCGTTCGGCGTCAAGCTCGAGGACCAGGTGCTCGTGACGGCCAGCGGCCCGCGGCTCGTGTGCACCTATCCGTTCGACGCGAAGCTGCTCGGCGGTTGACGGCGTCGGCGCGGAACGTCACCGCGGCAGGCCGCCGCGTCGCGTCCACTGAACGCTGCTGGCGAACAGGTACCCGGAGCCGTAGACCGTCCTGATGATCTCCGGGTTCTGCGGGTCCCGTTCGAGCTTCTGCCGGAGTCTCGAGACCCTGACGTCGATGGTTCTGTCGAAGGTCGACGCGGCACCGACGGCGTCCAGGAGGAAGTCGCGGCTGAGCACGCGATTGTTGGCACGTGCCAGGACCTCGAGAAGCTGGGCTTCGGCGCGACTGAGACCGATCGTCTTGCCGGTGGGTGACGTGAGCGACAGCGCGTCGACGTCGAACGTCCAGCCGGAGAAGTGTCCTGCACTGCCGGATCCGACCGAAGAGCTCCGCTGGAGCCGTCTCAGAACCGACGCGATCCGGGCCACGAGCTCCCGTGGCTCGAAGGGCTTGACGACGTAGTCATCCGCACCCAGCTCGAGACCGAGCACGCGATCCGTGACGTCGCCCCGGCCGGTGACCACGACCGTGGCCACGCCCATCTCGTGAAGGTTCCGCAGCACGTCGAGCCCGTCCAGGTCCGGAAGACCGAGGTCGATGATGCACACGGACGGCTTCTTCCGGGTGACCCGGCGCAGCAGCTCGCCACCGCGCCGGAAGTGCTCCGTCTCGTACTCGAACTTCCTCAACGTGTCGCAGATCGTCCGGGCCACGTCGTCGTCGTCTTCGACGACGAACACCAGATCCCTCAACTGCGCGTCGGTTCCTTGATGCGTTCCCATCCCTCGATGGCCCTCATCAGCTGTTCCTTTTCGAAGGGTTTGCGCAGGACCGCAACGTCGTCCAGCGATGCGGTCGAGCCGTCGAGCGCATCTGTAAATCCGCTGATCAGGACGACCCTGAGATCCGGCCGCACCTGCCGCGCCAGCGATGCCAGCGCCGATCCGGTGACCTCGCCGGGCATGACGACGTCCGAGACGAGGACGCTGACGTCCGGGACGGCTACGAGGAGACCGCCGGCCTCCACGCCGTCCCTCGCCTCGATGACCCTGTACCCGAGCTCCAGGAGCTGACGGCGGATCACGAGCCGTACGTCGTCGTTGTCCTCGGCGAGGAGCGCGAGCTCGCCGTGGCCCCGTGACCGGTACTGTTCCGCCGCCGGTGTCCCCGCCTCCGGCTCGGCGTCGGCGCGTGGCAGGAGCAGGGACGCACACGTCCCCTTGCCGAGCTCGCTGACGATGCGGATATATCCACCCGATTGCTTCGCGAAGCCATAGACCATGCTGAGTCCCAGGCCGCTGCCCATTCCGAACCGTTTGGTCGTGAAGAACGGCTCGAACGCCCGCGACAACGTCGCCGGATCGATCCCCGTTCCCGAGTCCGTCACATCGATCTCGACGTAATCGCCCGCCACCGCGGGTTGATCCCCGATCACGGCGCCCTCCGAGGCGGTCCGATTCGCCACGTGAAAGCGCAGCGTGCCGCCGGTCGGCATGGCGTCGCGCGCATTGAACGCCAGGTTGAGGAGCGCATTCTCGAGCTGGCTGGAATCCGCGAGCGCGGCCCAGGGCGAGCCGTCCGCGGTCGCGGTGATCGTGATGGAGCGCGGCAGTGAGCGGCGCAGGAGGCCGATGGTTCGCGTGACGATCGTCTCGACGTTCACCGCCTGCGGCTCGAGCGGTTGTCGCCGCGCGAAGGCGAGCAATCGTTGCGTGATGTCAACGCCGCGGCGGCCCGCCCGGATCGCCGGCTCCACATACTCCTCCGCAAGGTCCGCCCCCACCTCGTCCTTCAACGAGCGCAGATTGCCGACGACCACCTGGAGGAGGTTGTTGAAGTCGTGGGCCAAGCCACCGGCCAGCTGCCCGATGGCGGTCATCTTCTGCGCGTCGCGGAGAGCCGCCTCGGCCTTCTTGGTGGCCGTGACGTCGAGCGAGAGCACGAACAGGCCCAGCACCCGCCCGTCATCGGCCAGCTCGGGAATGAGGACGTTGTGGGTGGTCAGCGCGTCGCCGCCGGGGAGAGGATACGTGTGCTCGAACGTCTGCGTCGCCCCGGCGAAGGCCGGCGCCAGATGCGGTTGGAGCCGTTCGTAGAGGCCGAGGACCTCGTCGGTCGAGCGGGCGAACAGCTCGGCGAAGCGGCGGTTGGCGAAGCTGACCGAGGCGTCCTTCTCGATGTACGCGATGGAGGCCGGGATCGCATCGGTGATGAGGCGCAGCCGCTCTTCACTCTTCCGCAGATCCTCGTTCGCGGCGCGCAGCTCCGCCGTGCGCCGAGCGACCCGCGCCTCGAGCTCCTCGCTGTGCTGCCGGATGAGGATCTCCGCGCGGCGACGCTCGGTGATGTCGGTGTAAACGGTGACAAAACCGCCCTGGGCCAGCGGCATGCCCTGCACCGCGATGACCACCCCGTTGGGGCGGGTCCGTTCCAGGTAATGGCGAACGAACGTTCGCGCCGCCCGAACTCTCTCCGCCACCAGGGCCTCGACGGGGCCGGGCCCGTATTCGCCTCGCGCGGCGTTGAAGCGGATGAACTCCTCGAACGCGGTGCCGACGCGAACCATCTCGGATGGGAAGTCCATCAGCTCGATGAACCGACGATTCCAGCCGACGAGCCGGAGATCCCGATCGATGACGCTGATGCCCTGGTCGATGTGATCGAGCCCGGCCTGCAGCCACGAGCTTTGAGAACAGTCGACAGATGTGCGCTCCATTGCGACCACCCCTTGCTGACGCCCGTCAGGGCCCACACCTTAGCCAAGGACGTCGTCGCGATTCAAGAGGCTTGTAACAGTTCGTCGCAATCCGATCATATTTTCGACACGACATTTCGCTATCTACTCGGCACCACGCTGCTGCTCCGGATTGGGGGGACCCATGAAGAAGACCCGCGATTTCGAGAAGATCCTGGTGGTGCTGCTCGTGACCCTCCTGGGTCCGGCGGGCGGCGTGCCGGCCGTCGAGGCCGCTCAGGAGGCGCTACGAATCGCGGTGCTGTCGAACCGCGCGGACCTCATCTCCGGCGGCGATGCCCTCGTGGAAGTCGTGCTGCCCGGTGAGGTGGCGCCGAGCAGCGTGCGCGTCACGCTCAACGGCCACGACGTGACCAGCGCATTTGCCGTTCGCCCCGACGGACGCTTCTCCGGCCTGCTCACCGGGCTCGCCGAGGGCCCGAACGACGTGCAGGCCGTGGTGCTGCCCGCGCCCACGTCGAAGCGCCCGCCCGGCAAGACGTCGGCACGGCTCACCATCACCAACCACTCGCGGGGTGGCCCGATCTTCTCCGGCGCGCAGCTGCAGCCGTGGATCTGTGCGCGGGTCGTCCCCACCGTGGTGACCGTCACCGTGCCGGGCACGCCGCTGTCCGCGACCGCGACCACCCGCGCGAGTGGCCTGGACGTCGACCCGGTCGACGAAAAATGCAACGCGCCGGCGAAGCTCACCTACGTCTACCAGCCGAAGGCGAAGGAGGGCACCGCCTGCACGTTCACGACCACGGGCGCCAACCCCTGTCTCGTTCCGTACGATCCGAGCAATCCGCCCGTCGATGCGGACATCGCAAACTTCACGAATGACCGGGGCGACACCGTCAAGAGCATCGTTCGCGTCGAGCGCGGCACGATGAACCGCGCCATCTATCAGCTCGCAACCTTCTTCGACCCGAGGCAGCCGAACGCCCCGTGGGCGCCGCAGAAGGGCTGGAACGGCAAGCTCCTCTGGGCATTCGGCGCCGGGGCGAGCGCGAGCCGGTTTCAGACCGGGCCGAACGTCGGGACGGTGCTCAACGACAACGCGCTACGGCAAGGGTTCATGGTCGCCTCCTCGTCTCTCACCGACAACGGCACGAACGCCAATCACACGCTCGCGGCCGAGACCGTCATGATGGTCAAGGAGCACATCGCCGAGACCTACGGGCCGATTCGTTACACCATCGGCACCGGATGCTCGGGCGGCTCGATCATGCAACACGTGATCGCCGGGACGTACCCGGGGCTCCTGAACGGCCTCCAGCCCAACTGCTCCTATCAGGACCAGGTCGCCATCGAGCTCGAGATCAAGGATTGTGGCTTGCTCGCGAGCAAGTACTTCGCCACGCCGGACGGCGCGGCGCTCAGTGCGACGCAGCAGGCGGCGATCGAGGGCAAGGCCAACCCCGGCTTCTGCACCGTCTGGGTGAACTCGTTCGTCCCCGCCTACAATCCCGGGATCCTCAATCCGGCCACCGGGTCGTCGAATTGCGGCGTCGGTTTCCCGGCGGCGCTGGTGTATGACCCGGTCCTGAGGCCGAACGGTGTCCGCTGCACCCTGCTGGACAACATCGCGCCTCAGCTGGGCACGTTCGTCGATACCGACGGGCATACGAAGGCCAATCGGCTCTTCGACAACGTGGGTGTGCAGTACGGGCTCAGCGCCCTGCGGACCGGCGTGATCACGCCCGAGGACTTCGTGCGTCTCAACGAGGGCATCGGCAGCTACTCCGCCGATCTCGTCTGGAGTGGTCCGGCCGCACCCGGGTCGCCCGCGAAGCGGATCACGTCGACCGTGGACGGTCTCGAAACGGCCTATGGGGCCGGGCTCGTCGTCGATGGCAAGCAGCTCGCGAAGGTGGCGATCATCGACCTGCGCGGCGATCAGAACCCCGCCGGCGACATCCACTCCAACTGGCGCAGCTGGGGTCAGCGTGAACGCCTGGACCACGCCAACGGTCACCATGGCAATCAAGTGATCTGGGCCTCCCGGCCCGGGTTGACTCCGGGAGCCGCGCTGGCGCGCAAGGCGTTCCTCACGATGGATGCGTGGCTGTCATCCGTCGAGGCAGACGGCGGCGGCCGGTCGCTCGAAGAGAAGATCGTCGCCGGCAAGCCCGGCGCCGCCCATGACTTCTGTCTGAACACGACGGGCGCCACGGACGCGGAGGTCCTCGCAGAGCTTCCTCTGGACTCGGCCGCATGTCTGGTGAAATTCCAGGGCTCGCCGCGCCAGGTCGCCGGCGGGCCGCTCTCGGAGAACGTCTTGAAGTGCAACCTGAAGCCGCTGGACTTCTTCAGCGCGGACTACAACGGCGGCCTGTTCGATGGCAGCCAGAAGGCCCGGCTGCAGGCCGTGTTCCCGACCGGGGTATGCGACTGGACCAAGCCCGGCGTGGAACAGGTCCGCGCCGATCCGTGGACGACATTCGCCGACGGACCGGGAGGACGCCCGCTCGGCGAGCCGCCGGTGTCGACCAACGGCTGCGCTGGCAAGTCCGAGGGCAAGGGCAACGCCGCTGACGGCGAGTGTCCGGGGAACAGCGGCGGTCGCTGAGCGCGCCGTCCGCTCGGCTCAATGCCGGCGCGGCCCGAAAGCCCTGGCCGTGTCGCGCTGGGGTCGGTGCGTCCGGGAGAGCTCGCGCTGACGCGCGAGCTCCCTGATCCCCTGCGCCTCGTAGTCCCGACTCGTGAGCGACGCGAGGAACGCCACGACGGCGTCGATGTCGTCCTCGGTCAGCGCGAGCGGTTGGATGTCCTCGTCCAGGTAGGGATTCTGTACGCCGTCGCCCTTGTTGTAGTGGTCCATCACGTCCCACAGCGTCTCCTGTGAGCCGTCGTGGAAGTAGGGCCCCGTCACGAGGACATTTCTGAGACCCGGCGTCTTGAAGGCGGCAATGTCGCGCTCTCTCTTGGTGATGAGAAACCGGCCGAGGGCCGACATGTCGGTCTGGATCGCGGCGCGATCGATCTGCGACGTATCGCCCGACGTGATCGCCTGCTCGGCCTGACGGGCCAGGGCCACGACGTTGTGCCGGATGATGCCGATCCCGATGTTGTGGAAGTCGTTGTCGGTGAAGTACGTGACGTCCCGCGTCTGCTCCGTCAAGGCATGGCATTTGTTGCAGCGCGCACGCGTGTTGAAGAGCTCCCAGCCACGCCTGGCGGCGGCGTCGATGGCTCTCGAGTCACCCGCGATGAAGCGATCGAACGGGGAGTCGAACGACACCTGGGTGCGTTCGTAGGACGCGATGGCGCGCAGGAGATCGCCGCCGTTGAGCGGACCGCCGAACACCGTTTGGAAGGCGTCCCGGTATTCCGGAATGGCGGCGATCCGGGCCACGGCCGCGTCGAGGCTCGGCTGGCCCATCTCGACGGGGTTGACGATCGGCAGCGCCGCCTGCTCCTCGAGCGTTTTCGCCCGACCGTCCCAGAACTGCGTCGCGTTGTAGAGCGCGTTCAGAATGGTCGGGGCGTTGCGCTGGCCGGCACGGCCCCCGATCCCGACCGATGCGGGCCTGCCGTCGGTGAACGCGCGCGCGGGATCATGGCAGGTGCTGCACGCCACGCTCCCGTCCGCCGACAGGCGACCGTCGAAGAACAATTTCTGGCCGAGCGCGATCTTCTCCGGGGTCTGGGGATTGTCAGGCGGTATCGCGGCGCGCGTCGCGACGGCCGGGACGCCGACCTGGCGCGTGGACCTCGGCTGAGCCAGCGGCCCGGTCTTGGGGATCGGCGGCGCCGTCATCATCGCTGCCCGCGGCCGGGCCATCGTCAGCGTCGCAGCCGCCACGACACCGACGACGGCGACGCCCACCGCCATCGCGCGCATCGACGCGTCGACGAGCGCGACCCTCAGGCCGGCTCGTGCTCCTGCGCGATCAACGGTGTGTCCACGAGATGCTCGGCGACGAACCAGACTTGCCGCTCGTTGGTCCGGATCACGTCGCTCACCAGCAGGTCGTTGGTGCCGTCATCGCCGGCCTCCGCCGCCTTCCGCGCCATCGCGCGCGCCTCGTTGAGGACGATCTCGTGTGCCTGAAGCAGCCGCGCGATCTGTATGGGGACTTCGTCGCGGCCCCGTGGCGGGCGCGGGATCAGCGTCATCTCGGCGACGTCGTGGGCCATGGCGATGCTCACGCCGCCGAGGGACTGGATTCGCTCCGCGATCCCGTCCACCAGCTCGCTCTGTTCGTCGAAGTGCTTGTCGAAGAGGAGGTGGAGCTGGTAAAAGGTCGGCCCGCTGACTTGCCAGTGGTGCTTCTTGTAGAGATCCCGTAGCGTCATGGTATCGACGAGCACCTGGTTGAGATTTTCGACGCTGACGCCCCGGACGGACGCGTCGAGCGCGATAGGAACGGACACGACCGTCCCGTAGTGTTGGAGCTCCCGGACTGATCCGTACGGCTCCACCGCGTTGCGGTGTTGTTGCCTCTTGCTCATGACTCGTCCTCCCAGTCCGATCCGTGTGACGTTCAGGCGTCGAGGTGAGGGCGGAGGTTGCTCCGTGGCGCCGTCTCGGCGCCGCGGCTGCGGTACGCGCTCGGCGTCATCCCGGTCACACGCCGAAACGTCGTCGTGAAGTGACTCGGTGTTCGGAAGCCGACCGACCGCGCGATCTCGGCGATCGGCACCCGCTGAGCCGCCAGCAACCCTCGCGCCTCTTCGATCCGATGGCGAAGCAGGAATTGATGCGGTGGCACGCCGGTACTGCGCTTGAAGAGTCGCGCGAAATGGAAGGGGCTCATGTGCACCACGGCACTGAGGTCGGCCAGCCGAAGCTCTTGCTGCAGATTTTCGCGGATGTGCTGCGCGACGCGTCGCAGCCTGTACGCCGGCAGCTCACCGCCGGTCGTGGTCATCTGGGCCATGGCGACGTGATTCATTTCCATTTCCTCCGTCCCGCGTCTCATGTCAGGCCAGCGCAGTCTGGACCGCATCCAGCAGCGCCTCGGCGTGGAAGGGCTTGTCGAGGAAGGCGACGGCGCCTGCGCCGAGGCACCGCTGGCGTATGTCCTCGTCGCCGTGAGCCGTCAGGACGACGGCCGGAACGCGGGCGTTCCCGGCTGCGAGATGCCGGAGGAGGTCGAGGCCGCTCATTCCCGTCATCCGCACATCGAGCACCAGACAACCGGTGCTCTCGCGCCGGGCCGATCTCAAGAAGTCTTCCGCCGAGGCGAACGTCTCGACCCGGAAGCCCGCCGATCGCAGGAAATTTCCGACGGAGCGACGCAGTGATTCGTCGTCGTCCACGACGGCGATCACCCGCGCGTCACGCGTGCCCATGCGTTGTCGCTGTGCCTCGAGCGTCGTCGGAGTCGAATCCATCGACTATCAGGCTAGGTCGGGGGGCGGGACGCGTCTACCCTACGTTGGTCGGGTCGAGCTCCACCCTACTTTCGGAGGGATCGGGTGTAACCTTCGTACGCCGCGCGTCCTCTCAATGGCCGATCCCTAACGTCGCGCCCGGGAGGCTGACATGAGGCTTTTCTCGCCGGCTCCCCTGCCCCGCCTCGGTCTCGTCGTCGTCATGAGCGTAGCGCTCCTGCTGCCGTCCCTGGTCCACCGCGTACCTCTGAGCTGGGCCCAGGCCGGTCCGCCTCCGAGCGAGCCGAAGCGGCCCGCGTATCAGATCGGATCGGCTGGACGGTACAACGAAGACTGGTCGGTGCTGCGAGGCGTCGACCTGGACAAGACCGATGACTTCTGGGACCGCCTGAAGTTCATCCCCTTGAGTCCCGACCAGAACGTGTGGCTGACCCTCGGCGGGCAGGCCCGCGAGCGCGTCGAGTACTTCAGACAGTTCCTCTTCGGCAACTCGGCGCCCAAACAATCCGATGGGTATCTCCTCTCGAGATACCGATTGATCGCTGACCTCCACGTGACCCGCTACTTCCGCATGTTCGCCGAGGGGAAGAGCTCGTTGGCGCTGGACCGCGACCTGGTGGGCGGCCGGACGACCGCGTTCGTCGACGAGCTCGACCTGCTGAACGGCTTCGCGGACGTCATGATCCCGTTGGGAGAGCAGGCGAGCGTGACGCTGCGCGGCGGTCGTCAGGAGCTGATCTTCGGCTCCCAGCGCCTGGTCGGTCCGGGCGACTTCACGAATGTCCCTCGAACGTGGGAGGGCGGTGCGGCGTACGCGCAGATCGCAGACTGGACCATCACCCCCTTCTGGGCGCAGGTCGTGGTGATCGACCAGTACCGGTTCAACAAGTCGACCTCGGACCAGGAGTTCTTCGGTGTGTTCGCCACGGGACCTCTTCATTTCCTGCCCGTGAACCTCGACCTCTATTGGCTGGACGCCAACAACAGGTTCGCCGCCTTCAACGGCACCCCCGGACGGGAGCATCGACATACCCTCGGCGGACGCGTGTTGGGCAAGATCGGCGCCACGGGGCTCGACTTCGAAGTGGAGGGGGCGGCTCAGTTCGGGACGGTGGGCCGCGGCGACATCGCGGCGTCGATGTTCACGACCGTTCTCGGCTACACCCTGCCGGTCGCACGGCTGTCACCGCGCGTCTACGTCGAGTTCGACTACGCGAGCGGAGACGACAGGCCCGGCGGGGACGTCGGGACGTTCAATCAGCTCTTCCCGAACGCCCACTCGTTCCTGGGATACATGGACTACATCGGCCGTCAGAACGTCATCAGCCCCAACGCCGGGATCAGCATCAGCCCGATCAAGGACCTCACGCTGTCGCTCCAGCAGTACTGGTTCTGGCGGGCGTCGGATCGCGATGCGGTTTACAACAAGAGTAGTGGCGTGCTGCGGGCGGCGGGGACCAACCGCGACCGCTACTTCGGCGCGGAGACCGACGTGTACGGCATCTACAACTTCACCCGTCACCTCCTGGGCTATACGGGCTATAGCCACTTCTTCACCGGCGAGTTCCTCAACAAGACGGGCAAGCACAAGGACAGCGACTTCTACTACGCGGCGCTCCAGTACACCTTCTGAGCCGGCCGGT
>WNFR01002435.1_pt1 | contig 19406 bp, 19 predicted proteins | sample 5400221 | NCBI WGS metagenome assembly WNFR01 (sample SAMN13153357, study PRJNA577476) | soil metagenome | isolation source: 40 cm soil under Madrone tree | place: USA:California | collected 2016-06-14 | reverse complement strand
TTGAGTACGGTGCCGGCCTCATCGCGAATCTCTACGTGCCATGCTCCCTTGGCATCGGCCGGGACGGTCTTGCGGCTCCAGCTCCGCCATGGCGAACCGCCGATCGTGAGCGAGACGTCGCCTACCTGATCGCCGCCGTGGAACCACACGTGATGCAGCGTCTGGCCATTGGCTCCGGTCACGCGCATCCACAGCACGACCGTGCCCACGCTGTCGGGGAAGGCAGAGCCGGTATCCTGGGGCGCCCGGTCCGCCACGTTCCGCGCCAGGACCGCGTCGACGGTGATATTGCTCGCCGGCGCGGCCGCGGCCGCCGGTGGTGGCGCCGCGGGGGGAGCCTGTTTGGTGGTATCCTGCGCGGCGAGGGATCCTGCGAAGCCCAGCAGCAGCACCGGCATGAGCAGCGCTTTCATGCGGACACTCCCTGGTTGATGTGCGCGCGTTCCGCCGCGCGCCGGCTGCGCTTCTCCAGCCACGCGCCGACGACGGCGGCAATGAGACAGCCCAGTACCACGCCGGCCATCTGAAAGCCGAGTTGGTATTCGAGCTGAATCCAGTGACACTTGGGTGCGAAGAGGGGGCCGACCAACCGCCCGCATTTGTCTTGCGAGAACGCAAAGCCCCAGCTCGCCCCCACTCCAAACAGCAACGGCAACAGCGCGACGAAGAAATGACGGAGCGCGATCATCGGCCACGCTCGATGTGCCAGCGATCCATAACCCGATCTCCTTCGATCACCACGTATTCGTCGAAGTGCGCCTCGGTCAGGCAGGAATGATTGGGTGTGATCTCGACTTGCTGCCCGACCTTGAACTTTCCTTCGATCGCCGCGGGCGCCGCTGCGCGGATCAGACCGTGTTCCTGCGAAACCGATGCGACCGTCAGCTCCGGATGGTCCCGCACCGCGCCGAACGCCGTCTCGATACCCAGATGGGTGGGCCCAAGATCCTTCGAAAGGGAAAGCGCGCCGGCGTCCACGACGAAGTGCGATGCGCCCGGTTGATGAGACACGACCGTCGCCAGTACTGAGACCGCGACATCGCTCGGTTCGCAACAACCGATCAGGACCATGGTCCGGTCATAGAAGATGTAGTTCCCGGGCCTGGCTTCTGTGACGCCCGTCAAGTCTTTTACGGCCGCCATCGCGGGGGTCGACCCCACGCTGACACCGCGCATGGGCAGGCCGTCCTTGCGGACCAGCTCCGCGAACCATGCCATCACCTGGCGTTCCTGCTCGGCGACCTGCGCCGCTTCCTCTTTGGTACGCGTGCGGTACGCGTGACCCGAATGGCTGAGAATCCCGTCGAAGGTGAGACCGCGCTCCGCCCCCAGCTCCCGCGCGAGCTCGAGCGCGTAGCGGGATGAGGGGTCGACCCCGGCCCGGTGATAGCCGCAGTCGACCTTGAGCCAGACGTGCAGGCCGCTGCCGGCCAGCGCCTTGGCGGTGTCGAGATCGTCGAGAATCACGCGCAGCGTCACACCGTCCCGCGCGATGCGTTGCACGTGTGCAACGTGTGACGGATCGAGCGGAAACGCCCACGTCAGGTCGGTGAAGCCGCCGCGCGCGAAGGCCTGCGCTTCGAACAGCGTGGATACGGTGATTCCATGTGCCCCCAGCGCGAGCTGACGACGGCCCAGCTCGAGACACTTGTGCGTCTTGATATGCGGCCGCAGCGAGACGCCGAGCTTCCTGGCGCGGCCGGCCATGTTCTTGAGGTTCCGCTCCATCACATCGCGATAGAGCAGCAGCGCCGGGGTTTCAACGTCAAGCATCGATGCGGCGGCCGCTAACCTCCACCCGTTTCATGCGCTCGATTCGTCCGGAGCCGCCGATGAAATGTGACGCGGCCCAGCTCGTCAGTCCGACGATGATCGCGCCGAGCGTCGCCGAGCTAAACCCGGAGACGACGAATCCCGGGACCAGCCACGCGACGATGGCCAATGAAATGCCGTTCACGATCAGGATGAAAAAGCCGAGTGTCAGCACGGTGAGCGGCAGCGTGACGAAGAAGAGAATCGGCCGAATCACGGCGTTGACGAAGCCGAGCACCAACGCCGACACGATCAGCGCGCCGGTGCTTGTGAACGCGATCCCCGGAAGCAGTTGGTCGGCGACCCACAGCCCGAGTGCGGTGATCAGGAACCTGACAAGGAAGCCTCTCATGGAGCGGAAGATAACCGCTGGGAGCGGCCCGCGACGAATCGCGCTGTCATCCCGGGACGTGCCCGCACACCCAGCTTGGAGTCGAGGAGAATCGACCCGCTCAGCGAATCGCGGCCGGCCCAGGCGAGCGACAGCCCGGCAAAGGGGCCCAGGTCGGCGGGCCAGCCGCTGACAATGGCCTGCTCCGGCTGGCCGAACCAGGTGACCGCGAGCGTGTCGGCGCGCGGCGCGCGAAAAACGACGCGCCCCCGGAACACACACTCACGGCCGACGACAAGCGTGGCGGTATCGAGGGTGACGTCGCCCAGCCGGAAGCGGTCGCTCATGCCGGGGGCGGTGGGAAACGTCATCGTGTCTCCACGCGCAACCACCCAGTGACCGGTATAGGGCAGGGAGTACCGGCGCAGGCGGTCGAACTGATGGCCGGAGCAAGGGTTGGGAGGTCCACAGGCGGCGACCAAGAGCACCACGCCGCACATGACTGCGCGCATCAGCGCTCCGTGGTATCCCTCGCCACCGTGTCGCTGCTGCGGATGCGCGCGCTCATGGAGTCGGCCGCCTTCATCGCCCGTCCGACGGCATGCGCGTTGGGGATCTTCGAGTTCGCGAGGATACTGTCCTTCTGGCGCTCGGTGAGCGTATCGCGGTTGACGGTTTGACTCGATTTGCCGGAGCCACAAGCGACGAGGATGCAGAGCGGAACCAGCCAGAGGATTGATTTCATGGCTCGCAACGTTAACAATCTGCCCGGCGGTTGCAACTCCACGTGCTTCCAGAGGGAGAGACCATGCGACGTTTGGTGATCGTCCCTGCGCTCCTCGTGCTCACATCATGTAGCCAGCCATCCATCGCAGACCGGCTCGTGGCAGGCCAATGGGTTGACCTCACATACGACTTCGACTCGACCACCATCTACTGGCCGACCGCTCAGCCCTTTCACCTCACCGTCGTCTCGGCGCGGCGGACGCCCGGCGGGTGGTACTACGCGGCGAATAACTTCAGCGCGGCCGAGCACGGCGGTACACATCTCGATGCCCCGGCGCATTTCATCGAAAAGAAACGCACCACCGATCAGATTCCGCTGAGCCAATTGATTGCCCCTGCCGTGGTCATCGACGTCCGTGGGAAAGCCGACTCCAGTCCCGACTATCGCGTGCACCAGTCGGACATTATGGCCTGGGAAGCGGCGCACGGAGAGATCCCGGAGGGCAGCATCGTGCTGATCCGTACGGGTTGGGGTACGCGCTGGCCCGATCGCGCGCGCTACCTCGGCACCACGAAAACGGGCCCGGTGGGCGTCGCGCAACTGCATTTCCCCGGTCTGGACCTCGATGCGGCCCGCGCGCTGGTTCGCCGCAGGGTCGGTGCGGTGGGGATCGACACGCCGAGCATCGATTACGGCCAGTCCACGACGTACCAGGTGCATCGCCGGCTGTTCGCCTCGAACGTGCCGGCGTTTGAGAATGTGGCGCACCTGGAGGAATTGCCGCTCACCGGGGCGTTCGTGATCGCGCTCCCCATGAAGATCAAGGGCGGCAGCGGTGGGCCGCTGCGGATCGTGGCGCTGCTTCCCTAGGACGTCGGCAGTCCTTTGCGGAGGACTTCCTCCATCACATCCGCAAAGCGATCGACCTCCGCCAGCGTCGTGTAGACGTTCGGCGTGATCCGCAGGCAGTTGAACTCGGGATGCGCGATCGGCGTCACGATGATGCGATGCCGGTCGAACATGAACCCTGCGAGCTTCCCGACGTCGAGCTGGCCTGGTGTAAACGACGCCAGCCCGCACGACTGCGCGGGATCGTAGGGCGTCAGGATCTTCACGCCGGCCACCCGCTCGAGCCGCTTGGCCCAGCGGTCGCGCAGGAAGCGCAGCCGCGCGGCCTTCCGCTCGGGCCCGATGCCGTCCAGAAAATCCAGCGCTTCCACAATCGCGTTGTGATTGGCCGCCGGATGTGTCCCGATTTCCTCGAACTTGCGAATGTTGTCGTTCATCTCGGGTGGTGCCGCCATCATCGGCCAGATTTTCGCGATCTTCGCGCGCCGGACGTACAGGAACCCCGTGCCGATCGGCGCCGTGAGCCACTTGTGCAGGCTCGTGCCGTAGTAATCGCAGTCCAGCTCGTCGCGCATGAACGGAAAGTGCGCGTAGGCGTGCGCTCCATCCACGATCACTTCGATGCCGCGCGCTCGGCCCAGCTGGCAAATCTGCTTCACCGGGAAGATCTGTCCGGTGAGGTTCGTGATGTGGCAGATGTGAATGACCTTGGTCCGCGGCGTGATCGCGGCTTCGATCCGGCGGGCGAGATCATCCTGCGACGGCGGCGGCACGGGGAAGGTGATCTGCTTCAGCACGATGCCGTCGCGCCGCTCGCGCTGCTTCCAGGTCGTGATCATGCGCGGATAGTCTTGCGTCGTCGTCAGGACTTCGTCGCCGCGCTGCAGCGGCAGGCCGAGCTGCACGATCTCGAGCGCCTCGCTCGCATTGCGCGTGATCGCCATCTCTTCGGGATCGCACCCGAAGTTCGCCGCCAGCCGGCGGCGCACGGCCTCGATCTCGGGCTCGATCCAGGCCCACATCGTGATCGCGGGCGCCTGGTTCGAGACGGCGAGGTAGCGCTGGAAGGCGGCGTTCACGACGCGCGGTGAAGGCGCCACGCCGCCGTTGTTCAGGTTGATCATGCCGCGATCGATGTCGAACGCCGCCTGGATCTCACGCCAGAAGTCTTCGTCCGCCGCGATATCCTCGGGACTCCGGCCATCGACGTGCCGCGCGGCCGGAAGGATCCGCGCAAGCGCGTCACTCTTCAACGCGGGGAGGGTGGCCGTAGCGGCGAACAACGAACCGAGAAAGCGACGGCGTGTGGGCATCGGGAGCCTCGAGAGCGTCGGGTGAGTCGGACAGACCGCCTGTAGGTAATAAAGCAAAACTCCCCGCCCGGCCAGAGCCGGACGGGGAGTCGGTCTTGCTGCTGCGCGATTACAGGCCGGCGAACGTGCCGACCGGCGCGGTCAGGTTAGAGAGGGTATTGCCGAAGTTCTCGAACGCGTCGAACAGTTTCTCGAGTGCGATCAAGTCCGCGGCCGTCAGTGGTTGACCACCCGCATCGACCCACTGCGCCGTGGCGGGATCGCCGCTGATCGACGCCACCGGATGGCCGTCCACGTAGACGGTGACGCTGACGGTGACCGCGTTGGTCGCGGTGTTGAGCGTAATGTGGCCCACCGCGCGGATCGTCTCGCCATTTTGGATCAGCCGGAAGTCGGCGTTGATAACGATGTTCGGGTCTTCGAACGCCACCGACTCGTTCAGCATCAGCGTGATCGCCGGGTTGTTCAGCGCAAACGTCGCGAGCACGTTGGCGCCCGCGGCGTTGACCGAAAGCGTCTCGTCGAAGGAGAGCGTCTTGTTATCGCCGCCGCTCAGCCCGTTCGTGATCGTGCCGGTGACCGTTGCGTTGGCAGAGGACACGCCACTGGTGAACGAAGCGGTGTAGTCGACGTACGTCGTCGCGCCGCCCTTGACGAGGATCTGCAGCTGCAGCTTGGTCGGCGTGCTCTGATCGATGATGTCGAGCGTCCCGATCGCGCTGACCGGCTCGACGACCTGGCCATCGAGGCCGGTCGCATAGAGCACGAACCGCACGCCCGTGAGGTTGGCGACGGTCGCGCCCTGCCACGTGTACTGATTGAGCGACGTATCCCACTCGAATACTCGGCCGTACATCGTGTCGGGGATGATTCGGCCCTGAGCGGCGGAAATGCTGAGGTTCGGCACCATCACCTGCAGCTTCTGCGCCTGCTGCAGGGTCGGGAGGAACATGCGGGCGCCCGTCCGGACCAGCTTGGGCCGCAGCGTCTCGAGCACAGTCGCCGCCGGGCGGAACGCCGGCGCGGTCGCGACATCGAGCATGATCGACGCGGTGGAGAAGCTGCGGAAGACGTCGCTATCGAACGCGGAGTCGACCGCCGAGAGATTGGCCGTGACCGCAGCCGGATCGTTGAAGTCGACCGGGGACGGCGCGTCTTTGCCGCACGCCACCATCGCCGCTAAGCCGACCACGACTCCGGCGCGAAGGAGCAACCGCATACTACCTCCAAGAGAAATTGTGGGGGCGAGCCCGAATTCTGCACGCGCGGCGGCCGGAGGTGCTGTGACCTCCCGCACGCTTCACCAGGCTAGGCGATTACGCCACCGCCGAGCAATCGATCGTTGGCGTCGTACAGCACGCCCGATTGCCCTGGTGCGATCGCCCGGACCGGCTCGGCGAGCCGGAGCGCGATGCGGTCGTCCGCCTGCGCAGCAATCGTGCCGGGGACGGCACGCGCACGATAGCGGCATTGCACCCACACGGCGTCACCTGGTGAGAGCGGATCCGCCAGCCAGTTGACCTCTTGGAGAGACACGTCGTGTCCGAACAACTCCGCGCCTGAACCGACGACGACTTCGCGCGTCTCGGGCCGGATCGCGACGACGTACAGCGGCTCGCCTGATCCGCCGGGGAGCCCGCGACGCTGGCCGACGGTGTAGCGCGCGAACCCCGCGTGCTCGCCGATCACGTCACCGTTCGTGGTGACGAGCGGTCCCGGCACCAGCGCCGGCGCATCGGCGGGAAGATGTTGCTCGAGCACCGCGACGTAGTTGTCGTCCGGGACGAAACAGATCTCGACCGATTCCTGCTTGTCCGCCGTCACCAATCCCAACTGCCGGGCGACGGTGCGAGTCTGGTCCTTCGTGAGATCGCCCACGGGCGTCAGCATCCGGCGCACCACGGCGCGATCGATGCCCCACAGGAAGTACGATTGATCTTTCTGGCGGTCACGCCCGCGGTACAGCGCGCCGCCGTCCGCGATCGCGTAGTGGCCGGTCGCAATCGCATCGCAGTCGAGCGCATCCGCGTGATAGAGGAAGTCGCGGAACTTGGTAAATGAGTTGCAGCGCACGCAGGGAATCGGTGTGCGCCCGCGTGCGTACTCGGAAACGAAATTGTCGATCACGTCGTGGCCGAACCGGTCCTCGAGATTGAGGACGTAGTGCGGAATGCCGAGCTTGTGCGCCACCAGCTTCGCGTCGGTGATCGAATCGAGGGAGCAGCAGGGACGGTCGGGGACGCTGTCGCCGTAACAGAACAGCTTCATCGTCGCGCCGATGACCTCGTAGCCCTGTTCGACAAGTAGCGCCGCGGCAACGGATGAGTCTACGCCACCCGACATCGCAACGAGGACTCTCATCGGTGCAAGACGGTCGAGAGGGACCGCACCTTCTCGACGATTCGTGGAAGCGCCGCGCTGACCGCCTCCACGTCCTCGAGCGTGCTGTCCTTCCCGAAGGAGAAGCGCAGCGCCGCCACCCCCAGCTCGCGTGGGACGCCCATCGCGGTGAGCACATGCGACGGCTCGACGGCGCCCGTGCTGCAGGCGGATCCTGAAGAGCACGCGATCCCGGCGAGGTCGAGGTGCATCAGCAGCGCTTCGCTGTCCGTCCCGGGAATCGACACGTTCGTGATGTGTGGCGCGCGCGCACCCTGCCAGCCGTTGATCAGCGCATCCGGGACGATCGCGACCAGGCGCCGCTCCAGCTCGTCGCGCAGCTCGCCCAGCCGTGCGGCCAGGCTTTGCTGCTCCTCGGCGGCCAAACGAGCCGCGACACCCAACCCAACGATGCCGGGCACATTCTCGGTACCGGGCCGAATCCCGAATTGCTGGCCGCCGCCGTGGATGATCGCCTCGACCGCCTTGCGGTCGCGCACGATCAAGGCGCCGACGCCCTTGGGAGCGCCGATCTTATGGCCGGAGATGGTCAGGAGGGTGCAGCCCGAGTCGCGGAACGATACCGGAACCTTGCCGAATGCCTGGACGGCGTCCGAGTGAAACAGGACGCCCGCGTCACAACACCGCGTGGCCAGCTCGACGACGGGCTGGACCGTCCCGACCTCGTTGTTCACCCACATCACGCTTACGATCGCGACGCCGCGCTCGAGCGCCTTCTCGACCGCGCCGTTCTCGACCTGTCCAGAAGCCGTCACCGGGAGGATGACCTCCTCGCCGCCCAGATGCTTTACGGCATGGGCCGCGGCGAGGGCCGCCTTGTGCTCCGTGGCGGAGACTGCGACGCGGAACGGCCCGCCGCGGTCCCGCGCCGCGAGCGCCGCGCCGATGATCGCGAGGTTGTCAGCCTCCGTACCGCCGGAAGTGAACACCACCTGATTCGGCTCCGCGCCGACCGCGGTAGCGACCGCGCGCTTCGCCTCTTCGATGCCCGCGCGCGCGGCGCGTCCGAATCGGTGCGCGGACGAGGGATTGCCGAAGGCTTCCTTCCCGAGATAGGGAAGCATCGCCTCGAGCACCTCTGGCCGCACCGGAGTCGTCGCGGCGTTGTCGAGATAGGTGACGCGCTTCGTCATGGAAGGCGCAATCTACAAACTAGATGGACTGGACGCCAAGCTTCAGCACGTCATCCACTTCCAGGGTCTCCGCCGTGTAGAATGGCTCGCCGTAGCGGCGCCGGATGAGCGAGCCGTAATGAGCCGACTGGACGCGGATCAGCTCGTACAGGTCCTGCCCGGTGGGATGGATCTCACCGGCGGCTTTCGCGCCGGTGAACTGCGATGCGTAACAGCGAATCGCTTCCATCTTCACTTCAAACACGTCCGAGATGTCCACGACAAACGTCGGCTTCACCGGGTCTTCGCGATAGGCGAGAGCGTACAGCAGCTTGTACGGCCGATGGGCTTCGCCGCCCTTGCCCGGCGCATACTTCGCGAGGCCGGCCAGGTAACACGCATCGCGGCCCAGCTCCGCCGCGATGCGGTGATCGGGATGCCGTCCCACCGAGTAGGGAAGAATGACGACCCGGGGTTTCGTTCGACGAATCATCTCGACCACGTGTTTTCTTGACGCCTCATCGTTTGTCAGATGCGCGTCCGGCATGGCGGCATTGAGTCGCAAAGCGACACCGATCGTCTGCGCCGCGCGCTCCGCTTCCGCGGCGCGGGTGGCCGCATCACCGCGGGTGCCCATTTCGCCTTGCGTCAGGTCGAGGATGCCGACGCGATGTCCCGCGCGCACAGCCCGGGCGAGTGTTCCACCACAGGTGAGCTCGACGTCGTCGCGATGCGCAGCGATCGCGAGCAGGTCCACTTGTTCACTCATACCGGAGTGCCTCGACTGGATCGAGCTTCGCCGCGCGTGCCGCGGGTGCAATGCCGAAGACCAGGCCGACGAGGATCGATGCGGCGGTCGCCACCGCTGCCGGCACGACGGGTATCGTCGTGCTGAACGCGAGCAGCCGCTTCAGGGCCTCACCCACGCCTACCCCCAGCACGATACCGATGATGCCGCCCAGCAGCGTCAGGGTGGCTGCTTCGACCAGGAATTGCCACAGGATCGCTCGACGCGTCGCGCCGAGCGCTTTGCGCAGCCCGATCTCCCGGGTCCGGCTCGTCACCGAAACCATCATGATGGCCATCACTCCGATGCCTCCCACCATCAGCGCGATGCTGGAGAGTACGAGCATCACGAAGAAGAACGCAAACGTCAGACTGTCGAAGATACTCAGGACCTGATCGGACGTGAGCAAATCGAATGTGTTGGCGTCGCCGACGCGCGAGCCGCGCAGCCGCCGCAGGGTCACCGTTGCGGCATCCATCGCGCGACTGACGCTGACCTCCGGCTTCGGCTTCACGAGGATGATCAGGCTATTCCACTCGTCGATGATGAAGCTGCGGCGCGCGGATTCGAACGGCACCACGGCGGCGATCTCGGGCGTCCCCGGCACCTCGAAGATATTCGTGGGTCGTTGCCACACACCGATGACCTTGAACGGATGCCCCCCGATCCGGATGACGCGGCCAATCGGATTGACGGCGCCGAACAGCCGGTCGATGGTGCGCTGCTCGACGATCGCGATCGGCTCACCGCCCCGCAGCTCTGCCGCGGTGAACGAGCGCCCGGAGCTGATGCCCCCGCCGAGGATCTCCATGAAGCGGTCATCGGCGCCGAAGACGCCCAGGATCCGCGTGTGGTTCCCGCCGTACTCGAACCGCTGAAAGACCTGCGTCCAGATCGCCGCATAGTGGATTTCGGGCAGGCGCGCGATCGCCTCGGCGTCCTGTGGAAGCAGTTTGGGCCGCATGCGCACCTCCCGCGGCACCGCGTCGGGATTCACGCCCGTGGTGGAGAAATACCGGAGCACGCGGAACGTCGTCGGCCCGACGACCTCGAGTGTATTGACGATCTGTTCGCGGAAACCGGCGACGATGGAGGCCATCGCCATGACTGTGGCGATCCCGATCACGACACCGAGCACCGTCAGCGCCGACCGCAGCTTGTTGGCGCGCAGCTGGTCGAGGGCGATGCGCCAGCCCTCGCGGACCGAGTGGAGTGGAGCGGGCCCGGCCATCTATTCCTGGCGCAGCGCTTCGATCGGGTCGAGCCGCGAGGCGCGATGCGCGGGGTAGACGCCGAACGCGACCCCTACGACGACGCCGAGCGCCAGCGCAATGCCGATGGACCACGGCGTGACGCGCGCCGGCAGTGGTGACAGGACCTGCACCAGTCCGGCGAGCCCGGCGCCCACAGCAAGGCCGGCGATCCCGCCCAGCACCGAGAGCGTCAGCGCTTCGGCAAAAAACTGGCGCCGGATGTCGCGGCGCGCGGCGCCGAGTGCCTTGCGAATCCCGATTTCACGCGTGCGCTCGGTGACGCTCATGAGCATGATGTTCATGATGACGATGCCGCCGACCACGATGCCGATGACGACGACGGCCGGCACGACGGTGAAAATGACGCGCGTGAGCTTGGCCCAGAACGCGATCAGTCCTTCACCGGTGTCGATGGTGAAGTCGTTGTCTGCGCCCGGGCGCAAGCGGTGTGCAATGCGCATCGCTTCTTCGACGCGCAGCATCGCGGGCGCGACACCCTCGGCCGTGGCCATTTTCACCGAGATCACCATCGTCTGACGGCGCCCGTACATCGACTCGAACGTCGTCAGCGGCAGCATCACGAAACCGTCCCACGATTGTCCGAGGACCGTCCCTTTCTTCGCGATCACGCCTTTCACCATCAGCTGAATGCCGCGGACGCGGATGCTCCGGCCGATGGCGGCTTCGATGTTGCCGAACAGCTTGTCGGCGACGTCGTAGCCGAGCACCGCGACGTAGCGCCGCTGTTGGAGGTCGATGTCGCTGATCGGCTCCCCGGCGGCGAACGTGTAGTCCTGCACGAGCACGTAGGGCGCGGTGACTCCGAAGATGAAGACGTCGCCGGTCGTGCGGTTGCGCCATTGCACGTCGGCCATCGGCGTCGGCCAACCCGACTGCAGGGCGATGGCTTCCGCATCGGGGACGGCGCGCGCGATGAAGCCGACGTCCTCCGGCGCGATGATCGGCCGGCGCTGGATCTGCTTCCAGGCCTCGTCGTCGATGAATCCCACCTGAATCGGGTCGCGCCGGATCTGAAACGCGTTGACGCCGACGATCGCGCCCGCCAGCCGCTCGCGGACATAGGCGTTCATGCCCTGGATGACGGCGACGACGGCGACGAGGAACGCGACCGAGACGATGATGCCGAGCAGCGTGAAGAACGAACGGAGCTTATGGCTCCAGATCGTATCGACGGCGAGAATCACGGCTTCGAAGAGAGGCACGGCTACAAAGCTATCGCCGGCTTATTCGTATCGCAGAGCCTCAACCGGATCCAGCCGCGCGGCCCGACTCGCGGGATAGAGTCCGAATCCCACGCCCGTCAGTGCCGAGGCGAGCAGCGCCGCCACGACCGACCAGAGCGGCACGTTTGCCGGGATGGGCGTGACGTGCGAGATGAGGAACGCGAGCGCGCCCCCGCACAGCATGCCCACTGCGCCGCCCACCAGGGTGAGGGTCGAGGCCTCGACCAGGAACTGCCACAGGATGGCGCGGCGCGTCGCGCCCAGCGCTTTGCGCACGCCAATCTCCCTCGTCCGTTCGGTCACGGAGATCATCATGATCGCGATGACGCCGACGCCGCCCACCATCAGACCGATCGACGACAACACCAGCATGACGAGGAAGAACATCCCGGTCACCTGGTTCCACGAGTCGAGCAGCTTGTCCTGGGTCACGATCGAAAAGGTGTTATCCTGACTGGGCTTGAGCCCGCGGATCGAGCGCAGCGTCGTGACGACTTCGTCCATGGACTCCTGCTGCGAGTATCCCGGCGCGGGCGCGACCGCGAGCCGCATCCATCCCTTCAAGTACGGCACACTCTTCACGAACGCGCCGTGGGGAATCCCGACGAACGGCGGCGCCGCGCCGCTGAAGAGACTCGGCGGCTGCGTGTACACGCCGATGACCGTAAAGGGTGCGCCGGCGATATGGATCGTCTGCCCGATCGGGTCGCGCCCGCGAAACAGCTGATCCTCGAGCTTGCGATTGATCACCGCCACGGCTGCGTTGGAGAGATCCTCGAACCGCGTGAACGTTCGCCCCGGGTATACGTCGCCGCCGTTCACCTCGACCCACTCCGCCGACAGACCGGAGATCTGCACCGATTCGAGCCGCAGGTCCTTGAACTCCACGGTGGCGGAGCTTTCCTCGCGGCGCGTCACGTACCGCACGGACGGCAGCAGCCGGACGCGGTCGGCTTCCAGCTCGTTGATCGCCGGGTTGCGCCGCCACGGGCTGTTCTCGTCCGAACCGTCCGAGACCATCACACCGGCCTGAAAGAATCGCCACACGAGGAAAGTGCGCGGCGCGATCGACTCGAACACACCCGCCACGCTCTTGTTGATCCCGCTGATCAGCGCGGCCATCAACATCACCACCATCACGCCGATGGCGATGCCGAGGATCGTCAGCGCGGCCCTGGCCTTGCTGGTGCGGAGCGATTGCAGCGCGATGCCGACGCCCTCGAACAGTCCGGTCACGTCTCGGCTCGCAGTGCGGTGATGGGGTCGAGCCGGGCCGCGCGGCTCGCCGGGTACACGCCGGCGACGATCCCGACGCCGGCGCCCAGCACCACGCCGACCACGATGGACCACGGCGCGACGGCGGCGGGCAGCGGCGTGAGTGCCGCGACCGCCGCGGCCAGGGCGATCCCGACGCCGACTCCCGCAGCCGCCCCCACCGTGGCGAGCGTGGTGGCTTCGACCAGAAATTGCCGCAGGATGTCGCTGCGCCGCGCGCCCAGCGATTTCCGAATGCCGATCTCCCGGGTCCGCTCAGCCACTGCCATCAGCATGATGTTCATGATGACGATGCCGCCGACGACGAGGGAGATGCCCGGGAGGAAGGGAAGCGCGTAGCTGAGAATGCCGTTGATCTTGCCCCAGAAGTCGAGCACTTCGTCCGCGGTCTCGAGCGCGAAGTCGTCAGCCTGGCGCGGGCGCAGGTGGCGCCGGCTGCGCATCACCGCCTCGGCCTGCGTCATCGCCTCCCGCATGTCTGCCTGCGAGTTGGCCTTCATGGCCAGCGCCTCCACGACGCGCGGCGGATTGACGAAACGCTTGAGCGGGGCGCTGGCGGGGGCGACCGCGAACTTGTCGAGCGAGAACCCCAACAGGTTGCCCTGTTTCTCGACCACGCCGATCACCCGGTAGGGGATCTCGAAGATCTTCACCTCACGACCGATCGGGTCCTGCCCCTCGAACAGCTTCTCGGCCAGGTCGTGGCCCAGCACGAGGACCGGGACGCCGGCTTGAACCTCTTGCCCGGTAAACGCCCGGCCTTCCTCGATCGTGAGCGACCGAATCTCGAAGTAGAGCTCGGTCGCCGCGGTGACCTGGACGTCTTTGGCTGTCCGCTTGCCCGCGGTCAGGGTGCCGCGCGTGTTCGACTCCCAGGCCGCGACCACCGGGACGGTCACGTTGTGGATCACCGCCTGGGCGTCTTCGTACGTGACGCGCGGCCGGCGCATCCAGGACCGCCACATCGAGTCGGTCACGTTGCCGAGCTGGACGTCGGGAAACTGGCGCAGGCGAAACGTGTTCACGCCGAGCAGCGTGCCCGCGAACTTGTCGGTCATGTAGCGGTTCATTCCTTCCACGACCGACACCACGGCGATGAGGAACATCACGCCGATGAACACGCCGATGATCGAGAAGCTGCTCTTGAGCTTCTGTGCTCGGAGAGTCTGGAAAGCGAGGCGAACGGCGTCGAGGAAGGACACCGTTACTCGTATCGCAGCGCCTCGACAGGGTCCAACCGCGCCGCCTTACTGGCCGGGTAGATACCGAAGACGAGTCCCGTCGCCGCCGCGATCACCAGCGCGGCGACGATCGATCCGAGGGGAACGTAGGCGGGGACCGGCGTGAAGTTGTGGAGCAGGAACGCGATTCCCCAGCCGAACACCATGCCGACGATGCCGCCGATGAGCGTTAGCGTCGCCGCCTCGACGAGGAATTGCCACATGATTTCGCGGCGCAGCGCGCCCAGCGCTTTGCGCACGCCGATTTCGCGGGTACGCTCGGTGACCGAGATCATCATGATCGCGACCACGCCTATGCCGCCGACGATCAGGCCCACCAACGACAGCGCGACCATCAGATAGCGCGCAAGCTTGGTGAAGCTGTTGACGGCCTGCACGTACACTTCCTGTGTCACGGCGTCGAAGTTGTTTTTCTGACCCGGGCGCAGCCCGCGCATGGTCCGCAGCGCCATCGTCACATCGTCGATGGCGCGGTCGACCGGAACCGAATCCTGCGGCACGACGAACATGTCCATCCAGCCTGGCCAGTACCGCAGGTCCTTTTGAAACGTGCCGTGCGGCATCATAACCTCCGGTTGGTCGGACTCGCCGAACAGCCGGGGCGGGGGATTGTAGACCCCGACCACGTCGTAGGGCAGCCCGCCGATCTTGATGCGCCGTCCCATCGGGTCGCGCTGGCCGAACAGGTTCTCGGCCAGTTTGTTGTTGATCACCGCGACATGCGCGTTGGATGCGTCCTCGAGGTGCGTAAACGAGCGGCCCGGCTCGATCTGCCCGCCTTCGATCTTTGGCCAGTCGGCATTGCGCCCGCGAATCCCGATCGCGGCCATCCGGTGGCCTTCGAATTCGATGTCGGCCGAGGTGTACTCGTCGACGACGACGAACGCGATAGTCGGGAGCTGCGCGAGCCGGTCTGCCTCTTCGACCGTCATCGGCGGCCGGCGTCGCCACGGATTCGGGTCTTCCGGGTCCTGATCGTTCTGCCCGCCCCAGTACCGTCCGACCCAGAACGTCTTCGGCCCGAGCGACGCCAGCATGTCCGAGATCCCTTTATTGAAGCCGCTGATCAAGGCGCCGATCACCATGACGACCGTGACCCCGATCGCGACGCCCAGGATCGTCAACGCGGCGCGCATCTTGTGCGCGCGCAACGATGTCAACGCGATGCCGACGCCCTCGAACAGCCCGGTCATACCGTTACTCCTGTCGCAGCGCGGTGATCGGATCGAGCTTCGCGGCGCGCGTCGCGGGGTACACGCCGAAGACGATGCCCACGACCGCGCCCATGAGCGCGCCCATGAACACGGAGACGGGGGAAACGCTCGCGGGCAGCGGCGTGATCTTGTTGATCAACATCGTGAGGGCGATTCCAGCAACGATCCCGAAGCTCGCTCCCACGAGCGAGATCGCGGTCGACTCCGCGAGGAACTGGCGCAGCACGTCCCGGCGCCGGGCGCCCAATGATTTGCGCAGCCCGATCTCTCGCGTTCGCTCCGCGACCGCCATGAGCATGATGTTCATGATCACGATGCCGCCGATCACGAGCGACACGAGGACGATACCCGGAATGACGGTGGTGAGAATACCGCTGATGCCGGCCCAAAAGCGCTGCACGCCTTCGGATGTATCGAGCACGAAATTGTTGTCAGCCTTGGGCCGCAGATGACGCCGGCTGCGCATGATGCCCTCGGCTTGCGACATCGCCTCGCGCATCTCGATGTCCGAGCGCGCTTTCACCAGGAAGGCGTCGAGAATCCCTGGTGGGTTTACGAGGTTCTGAGCCGGCGAGAGGGCCGGAACCACGACGAAGCGATCCAGTGGAAAGCCCAGAATGCTGCCCTGATGCTCCACCACACCAACGACGCGGTACGGGACGCCGCCGATCCGCACGCTGTGCCCCAGCGGTGCGCGCTCGGCGAACAAGCGCTTGGCGACCGCATCGCCCAGCACGGCGACTGGAGCGCCCGAGCGGTTTTCCTCACCCGTGAACGGCCGGCCCAGCGCGATGTTCAGATTCTTGATGTCGAAATAGCGCTCACTCGCCGCGGTGAGGTCGATGTCGCGCGCTTCTTTATTGCCGTAGGAAACGGTAACCCGGTCGCTCGATTGCCAGGCGGTCATCACCGGGACCGTCAGGCCCTCGTTGATCGCCTCGGCGTCGCTAAACCGGATACGCGGGCGCCGCCGCCAGGCCCGCCACACCGAGTCCGGCACGTTCGGCGTGAACATCGGCTGACGCCGCAATTGGAAGGTGTTCACGCCGTACAGCGTCTGCGCGAACTTTTCCGTCATGTAGCGGTTCACGCCGTTGGCGATCGAGCACGAGGCGATCAGCGACGACACGCCGACGAACACGCCCAGCAGCGAAAAGCTGCTCTTCAGCTTCTGGGCCCGAATCGTCTGAATCGCGAGACGGAAGGCTTCGAAAAACCGCACGTCAGGCCGCCCGGGCCTGGTCGGTTGCCACCACGCCGTCGAGCAGCGTGATCACCCGCGCGGCGTGCGCCGCGATGTCCTGTTCGTGCGTCACCATCACCACGGTCTGACCCGAGTCGTGCAGCTCCCGGAACAGCGCCATGATCTCGAGGCCAGTGGTCGAGTCGAGATTCCCCGTCGGCTCATCGGCGAGCAGGATGCTGGGCTCGTTCACGAGTGCGCGGGCGATCGCGACGCGCTGGCGCTGGCCGCCCGACAGCTCGTTGGGCCGGTGGTCCATGCGGTCGCCGAGGCCGACGCGCTGCAGCGCATGCGCGGCTCGGTCACGCCGGCTGCGCGCCGACATGCCGGCGTAGATCAGCGGCAGCTCGACGTTGTGCAACGCGTCGGCGCGCGGCAGCAGATTGAACGTCTGGAAGACGAACCCGATTTCCTTGTTCCGGATGCGGGCCAGCTCATCGTCGGCCAGATCGCTGACCTTCTGCCCGTTGAGCCAGTACTCGCCGCTCGTCGGCGTATCGAGGCAGCCGATGAGATTCATCAGGGTCGATTTCCCCGATCCCGATGGGCCCATGACGGCCACGTATTCATTTTTCTGGATCTGCACGCTCACGCCGCGCAGCGCCCGCACGAGCTCGGAGCCCATGTCGTACTCGCGCGTCAGCTTGTGCGCTAGGATGATGACGTCGGGAAGCGGCGTATCACCCGTGCGAAAGAGCTGGACGGTGCTCACGAGCGGCGCCGGCTGGTCGTGTCGCCGGATTCCCGGCTCGGACGCACCCGCGCGCCTTCCTTCAGATCGCGGATCGCTTGATACGGTCCCGCGACGATCGTGTCGCCTTGATGCACGCCTTCCACGACCTCGAAGTGCTCCTCGCCCGCAATGCCGACCTTCACGGCATGGAACGTCGCCACACCAGCGTGAATGAGGAACACGCCTTCCGTTTCCTTCTTATTGCCGGCACCACGATGGCTCGTGTCCCGCGGTGTCGCGGCCTGAGCCTCCCCGCGCGCCGGCCGCTGCTCGGTCGAGATCGGCGTGTTCTCGCGCACGGTCAGCGCGATGATCGGAATGGCCAACGCCTGCTTGCGCGTATCCGTGACGATCCGCGCGGTGGCCGACAGGTCTGGGCGCACCTCGGTCGGCGGATTGGCTAACGTGATTTCGACTTCGTAATCGACGGCGCGGTCGCTCTGCGCCCCGCCGACGGCGGACGCCGCGGTCAGAATCGCGCTGTTCGAGACCTTCGTGACCCGGCCGATGAACGTGGTGTCGGGGAAGGCGTCGATCGTGACCTCGACCGAATCGCCCAGATGCAGCCGCACGACGTCGGTCTCGTCGACCTGGACCTTGGTCTGGATGACGGAGAGATCCGAGATCGTGAGCAGCAAGCCGGTCTCGCGCGAGAACGTTCCCGGCACCGCAACCTCGCCCTCTTCGACGGCGAGCCGCGTGACGCGACCCGCCATTGGCGCGACGAGATGGGTCTTCGCCAGCTGGTCGCGGGCTTCCTGCAGGCCGGCGCGCGACTGTTCCACGAGGTGTTGCGACGCCGTCAGGTTGGCCTCGGCGATATCGGACGCCGTTTGGGCCTGCTCGAGCTGTTCCTGCGAGATGAGGTTCGGGTTCTGCTCGTGCAGCTCCTTGGTCCGCGTCAACGCGCGCGCCGATTGGTCGCGCGTGGCGCGCGCCTGGACGGCGCCGGCCTCAGCCTGCGACATCGCCGCCTGAGCGCGCTGGAGATTCGCCTGGTAGATCGTGGGATCGATCTGGAGCAGGAACTGCCCTTTCTGGACGAAATCGCCTTCCCGCACCGCGATCCGCGTGATGCGGCCCGTGATGTCGGCGCTGATGTCCACCTTCTTCTTGGGCTGAATCTTCCCGCTGGCGGTGACGGCGGCGACGAGATCGCGGCGGCCGACGGTCTCGAATCGGACCTCGATCCCCTTTTCGCGCTTCGCACTCGCGCTCACCATGATCAGGACGACGACCAGGACGCCGATTCCGCTTCCCAACAACACTTTGTTCCGCTTAGACATGGCGGCTCGATCCTCTCGGTTAACGCAAGCTGCGGCCGACGGCGGCTTCCAGCAGCGCCAAGGCCTTGTGGTAGTCGTACGTCGCGTTCACTGCATCGCTTTCGGCACGGAGCGCGGCGACCTGTGCGTCCAGCAGCTCGAAGAACGTCCCTGATCCGACCCGGTAGCGCTCGGTGGCAAGCTGGAGCTGCTCGCGGGCCGCGCTGCGATTCGTGTCCTGCAAGCCGACGGTCCGGAACGCGGTCTGCAGCGTCAGGAACGCCTGGCTGACCTCGGTCTGGACGCCCAGGCCGCGCGCCCGCACCGATTCCTCGAGGTTGTCATGCTGGACGCGCGCTTCTGAGACGCGCAACTCACGCGCAAAGTTTGTAAAGATGGGCAGCGTCAGCGTGAGCCGGGCCTGAAACGGTTGCCGGGTGAACTGAAACGGGAAGACGGAATTCCGGTTCCGCAGCGCCTGCTCGTCGGAGGCGCCCCAGATAAAGCCGCTGCAGTCGTTAGCCGCGAGTCCCGCGTTGGTCCGGATCGTGTTGTTGTCCTGACACTCGCCGTACTGGCTCGCGAACGCGGCCTGCTGGCTGAAAAT
>WNFR01002434.1_pt1 | contig 19409 bp, 17 predicted proteins | sample 5400221 | NCBI WGS metagenome assembly WNFR01 (sample SAMN13153357, study PRJNA577476) | soil metagenome | isolation source: 40 cm soil under Madrone tree | place: USA:California | collected 2016-06-14 | reverse complement strand
CTGGCAAAAGAACGCTACAAGCTCCGCGGCCGGGACCTTTCCTCGCACGGTACTAATTTCATTCCATTTTCGGCGCAGACCCGAATGTCTGGCGTAGACATCGACGGTCGCGAAATCCGCAAAGGCGCATTGGAGGCGATCAGCCGCCTCAGCAACGGCCGCGGCAACAGCATTCCGAACGAACTTCAGGTTTGTGGTCGCGACATTTCAAATGCTGGCGGAACGCCGCTCCTGGTTGCTGAGAACGGCCGCGTGCTCGGTGCAATCGCCCTCACGGACATCGTCAAAGGAGGAATGAAGGAACGTTTCGATCACCTACGCGCCATGGGCATTCGCACCATGATGATCACCGGGGACAATCCGCTGACTGCAGCCGCAATCGCACGTCAAGCTGGCGTGGACGATTTCCTCGCTGAGGCGAAGCCCGAAGACAAGATGGCCCTCATCAAACGTGAACAGGCAAAGGGCAAACTCGTTGCCATGACCGGCGACGGCACCAACGACGCTCCTGCTCTTGCTCAAGCCGATGTCGGTGTTGCCATGAACACCGGAACGCAGGCCGCCAAGGAAGCTGGCAACATGGTTGATCTCGATTCCAATCCAACGAAGCTGATCGAAATTGTGGAAATCGGCAAGCAACTTCTCATCACTCGCGGTGCATTGACGACATTCTCGGTCGCTAACGATGTCGCTAAATATTTTGCCATTATTCCGGCGATGTTCGCGGGCGCATTCCCCGTTCTAAATGTGCTGAACGTGATGCATCTTCGTACACCGCAATCGGCAATCCTCTCCGCCGTGATTTTCAACGCGCTGATCATCATCGCGCTGATTCCGCTGGCTCTGCGCGGTGTGCGGTACCGACCATTGGGTGCAGCAGCGTTGCTGCAACGCAATCTGCTTGTCTATGGAGTGGGCGGAATTATTGCCCCGTTTTTTGGAATCAAGTTAATCGACGTATTGCTGACGTATCTTCGGGTTGTTTGAGGAACTTATGAAAAAAAATCTCGTGATCGCCTTTTGGTTCGCCTTGGTTACGACAGTGATGTTCGGAATCCTGTATCCGCTTGCTGTCACAGGTTTGGCTCAGGTGTTATTTCCCACACGGGCCAACGGACAGCTGATCGAGAAAAATGGCAAGACCGTGGGATCGAGAATCATCGGACAGACCTTCACGGAGCCTGGTTATTTTCAATCACGGCCGTCCAATGCTGGTACGGGATATGACGCTACCGCGAGTAGCGGCTCGAACCTCGGACCCACAAACAAGAAATTACTCGACCGGGTAAAAGGCGACGTGGAAAAGTTGAAAGCAGAGAATCCGACAAGCCCGATTCCAGTAGATCTGGTGACGTCGTCAGGTTCCGGCCTGGACCCTGAAATCTCACCTGCGGCCGCGGAATTCCAGATACCGCGTGTTGCCCGCGAACGCGCAATGAAGGAGGAAGATCTGCGCACGCTTGTACAGAAACATACCAAGGACCGCGACCTGGGATTCCTTGGTGAACTACGTGTGAATGTTTTGGAACTGAATCTCGATCTTGATTCCGTCCATCCCTTGCGATGAACCTTACTGCTTGCGCCGTGGCTGTTTTTCAGGCGCAACGATTGGAAGTTGGAACCGGTATCCGAGCCATGGTTCGGTCAAGATGTAGCGCGGTCGTGTTGGATCCTTCTCGATCTTCTTCCGCAGCTGGTTTATGACCACACGAAGGTTCTCCGTCTCCTCACCGTGGTCCGGTCCCCAGATAGTCTGCAGCAGTTTTTTATGCGTAAGAGGTTTCCCTTGTTGAGTAATGAGAAGTCGCAGGACATCGAATTCTTTGCGACTGAGATGGACGCGCTGGTCACGCACGTCGACTATCCTTCGCTCAAGATCGACACTCAATTGCGGGCTTTCGAACTTCGGAAGCGGCTCTTCCGAACTGGACCGTCGCAAGGCCGCTCGGATGCGTGCCAGGAGTTCCCCCATTGTGAAGGGTTTTACGACGTAATCGTCGGCCCCGGAATCGAGGGCGAGAATCTTGTCCTGTTGCGAATTTCGGACGGTGACCATGATGATGGGACCAGTGAAAGACAAGCGAATCTTGGTGCATGCCTCAAGCCCGCTCATGCCGGGCATGTTCACATCCAACAGAATCAGATCCGGGTGCTCGCGAACCACCATTTCGATCGCCTCTTGCCCGTCCTTTGCCAGTATGACGTCGTAGCCGTTACCGGAAAGCGTGGTTCGCAAGACGCGACGAATTTGCGGCTCGTCGTCCACCACGAGGATGGTTGTGTCGGCCATAGCTATACCTCCGCATGCCGGAGCGGGGAGAAAGGGAACAAGGGACTTGTGGCTCTGAACATAGCGTTCGCAACGGTACGCAAGGAGAAATAAAGAACGCCTGAGCGAATCGTAAGGAGTTCATAAGGATATGGCTGTTCTGGATCTGCTCCTGGGCCGGCCGCTTGCTTCCGACGAAGCGCATGGAAAGCAAATCGGCCCCGTCAGGTTTAGCTAATGTGTAGGCGAACTGTGACAATAGAAATGCTGCTAAAAAGGGGGTGGAGCAATGCCGGAGTCCATTGACTGGCCGAGGATGCATCCGCCACGCCGTCGCCGCCGCTTCTTTCTCCTCATTCTCGCCGTCCTCGCCGTTATCGTTTTCGGCGGTCGGACCGCGTTGTCGTATTACGTGGACGTGCTCTGGTTCGGGTCGCTCGGCTACCGGGACGTATTGTGGAAAACGCTGAACCTTCAGTGGGGAATCTTTGCTGCTTTTGCGGTCGCCACATTTCTCATTTTGTTCGGATCGTTTCTGGCTCTGAAGCGAGCGCATCGGCCCAATCTGCCGAGCGGTCACACCATTTTCATCGGCGGACAGCCGCTGAAGCTGCCGGTTGAGCCTGTCCTGCGCCTCATCGCACTTGGCCTTTCACTCGCCATTGCCGCTATAACCGGCGCCGGCATGATGATGGAGTGGCCGACGATCGCGCTCTTCTGGAACGCACCGCGCAGCGCTGGTGGCGTTGTGGACCCGGTCTTTGGCAAGCCGCTGAACTTTTTCCTATTTGCCCTGCCCGGGTGGCAACTGCTCGTCGGCTGGTTACTTACGCTGGCTGTAATGACCTGTGTACTCGCTGTTTTTTTCATCCTCATTACGGGCGGAACTCGCGCGTTCGCCAGGCGTAGCAGAAGCTACATCACATTGCCTTGGCATGGGCTCTCCATCACGTTTGCGGTCCTTTTACTGGTCCTTGCGATGCGTGTGTACCTCGGTCGATTCCAGCGATTGTTCGATGATCATACGATCTTCGCGGGTGTGACCTACACTGACGCGCACGTTACACTCACGGGAATGCTTGTTGTCTGCGCGGCGCTCGTACTCGGGGCTGTGATCGCGGCTGTCAACGGCGTGACGATGGCGCGCGGGCGCTGGATTGCGGCGGCGATTCTCCCGGCTGCGCTGTGCTTTATCTCCCTTCAAGTAGTCGGCTGGTACGTCAGCAGCTTTGTCGTAAAACCGAACGAACTGGTTCGCGAGCAGCCTTATATTGCGCACAATATCGCACTGACGCGACAGGCCTACGGATTGGACGGAGTATCGCAACATGAGTTTCCCGCTGAGACGGATGTCGCGGCAACCGACCCGGCGAATAATCAGGCTACCCTTCAGAACATCCGGCTGTGGGATTGGCGCGCGCTCCAGGACACGCTGCGTCAGATTCAGGAAATCCGCACCTACTACGACTTTCCCGACATCGACATTGATCGCTATGAAATCGACGGCATGACTCGCCAGGTGATGCTCGCCACGCGCGAGTTGAACGTGGACAAGCTCCCGGAGAGCAGTCGCAACTGGATTAACGAGAAGCTGATCTACACCCACGGTTACGGCATCACGATGAATCCGGTAAATGGGTTCACGCCGGAAGGACTGCCCACGCTGATTCTGAGCAACATGCCCGTCCAGAGCACGGTGCGTGGTCTGAACGTGACCCGCCCGGAGGTCTATTTCGGCGAGCTGACCAACACCGATGTCTACGTCAAGACACGGCAGAAGGAATTCAACTACCCGCAGGGCCAGACCAACAGCCTGACATCTTACGAGGGCAATGGCGGTATCGTGCTCGGCGGCTTTCTGCGCCGAGTCATCATTGCGCTCGACCGCGGCGACCTCGCGAAGCTGCCGTTCAGCGATGACGTGAACAAGGACAGCCAGCTGTTGATGCGACGCAACGTGCGAGATCGAGTATCGGCACTGGCGCCGTTCCTCAGCTACGACCCGGATCCTTACATCGTGCTCGGCGATGACGGCCGGCTGTCATGGATCATGGATGCGTTCACGGTTTCAGACAGCTATCCGTATTCGAGCCATTACCGCCTCGACAGCGATCTCATTAACTACATGCGGAACAGCGTTAAAGTCGTGATCGATGCCTACAGCGGTGCGACAACGTTTTACGTGTTTGACAAGGAGGACCCGATTATCGCGGCTTACTGCCGCATCTTTCCAAGTTTGTTCAAGGATGCGGCCGCGATGCCGCCCGGGCTGCGCAAGCACATGCGCTACCCCGAGTTGTTGCTTAAACTGCAAGCCGAAGTGTATGGGCTGTATCACATGACGGACCCGGGAGCGTTCTACAACCGTGAGGATCTGTGGACCGTCGCCACCGAAGTCGGGATGAGCGAAGCTGGGCAGCAGGTGACACAGGCAATGCAGCCGAACTTCGTGCTGATGAAACTGCCCGGCGAAACCGGCGTGGAGTTCGTAGAAATTCTTCCATTCACGCCGGCCAACCGGAATAATCTGATTGGCTGGATTGCCGGGCGCAGCGACGGCGCACAATACGGCACCTCGGTGGTCTACAACTTCCCCAAAACGAAACTTGTCGACGGCCCCCTGCAAATCGAAGCTCGTATTGATCAGAACGCGCAGCTTTCCGGACAATTGACGCTGTGGAATCAGCAAGGCTCCCACGTGCGGCGCGGGGCCTTGCTGGTAATTCCATCCGGGCGCGCACTGTTATACGCGGAACCGATTTACCTGCAGGCCGAGCGGAGTCCAATGCCCGAGTTGCGTCTGGTCGTGCTCGCGGTACAAGATCGGCTGGCCTACGGACCAACCTTCGAGTCGGCGATGGCGGCTCTTTTCGGTGGAGCGGTCTCGTCGCTGAGCGCTGCGCCAGTCTCCACAGGGGCGGCGGGACACGCACCGGCATCCGCCTCTTCACCCCAGCCCGCAGCCGACCTCAACGCCCTCATCGCGGAAGCTGCCAAAGACCTCGCCGACTACCAACGCCTCACTGCGGAAGGCAAGCTCGGCGAGGCGGGACAGAAGCTTGAAGAGCTCAAGCGTACACTCGACCGGCTGAACACCCGCCAAAGATAGTCCCGCGGCTGCGCCGCATTCTTGGTTCCGGGGACCACTGTGTTTTTAGCTGATTACGCACGAGCGTTTTATCGCCATTCGAAAATTGAATCGCGTTTTGATTTTTGGGCAGGCCAGCAAAGAACTCATTCTTCCGACTTTGCGACGAATTGGTAGCCGAGCCCTCGAATGGTCAGCAAATAGCGTGGTTTTGCCGGCTTCGGCTCGATATATTTGCGCAGGCGCACGATAAAGCTGTCGATCGCCCGCGTGTCGGTTTCTTCGTGCAGATTCCAAACGTCCTGAAGAATGGCCTTTCGCGATACCGGGTGTCCGGCATTCTTGATCAAGTAACGCAGCAGATCGGCCTCCATCACTGTCAGTTGCACCATCTTTTCCCCGGCGCGTAATTGCAAGTTACGAAAATCCACCAGCTTGTCGTCGAACCGAAAAATATCGGGTAGTTCCGGATCCGGCTTGGCCCGGTCCCCGGTAACGCTGTTCGCGTCGCCGGTCCAACCTTTACGGCGCAGCAGGCTTTCGACGCGCGCAATCAGGATCGCCAGGTTAAATGGCTTCGGCAGATAATCGTCCGCGCCCGCTTCGAATCCCTTCAGCACATCTTCCGGACGCCCTCGCGCCGTCAACATCAGTAGTGGAATATAATTTTTCGCCTCGCGCAATTCGCGCGCTACTGCAAAACCGTCTTTGCCCGGCAACATGACGTCCAGCACCAGCGCGTCGAACTTCTCCTTTTTCTGGACTAGACGGGCCAGCGCCTCTTCGCCGCGGTCCGTTGTCTGCACCGAATGGCCTTCCGCCTCAAAATTAAAGCGCAGTCCTTGCGCCAGATGCGCTTCGTCTTCGACAATCAGTATCCGGCTCATGCGCGATAAATTCTCGGTAGCCGCATCGTGAACGTGCTGCCCAGCCCTTCACCTTTACTCTCCGCATAGGCATCGCCGCCGTGCCTTCGTGCGATCGACCGCACAATGAACAATCCCAATCCCGTTCCCTTCACATCCCGGCTCATCGGATTCGGCGAGCGATAAAAACGCTTGAAGATCCGCTTCAACTCTTTCGCTTCTATGCCCACCCCGTGATCGCATACGCGCAGCGACACCGTATCAATATTGGGCGCCAGAATGTCCACGACAATCCTCTTTTTCTCGCCGGAATATTTTATCGCATTGTCGAAAAGATTGAAGACCGCCGTGCGCAGTTCTTCTGCATTGCCCATCACTGTAATGCCGTTCGCAGGTTCGCTGCCAAAATACATCGCTTCTTCGGAGAGATGTTGCCGCACGCGGGCCAATCCCAGCGCATCACGCACTACTGCCGCAAAATCCACTTCCTTCCAGTTCTGCCGCGAACTTCCCTGTTTCGCCTGGCTGGCCTTCAGTACTTGTTCCACCGTGCCCAGCAAACGGTCGGTGTCTTCCAGCATGATGCGATAGAATTCGTGGCGCTGTTCTTCTTCCAGCGGCCGGCTTTCCAGCGTCTCCAGATAAAGGCGGATCGACGCGATCGGGGTTTTCAGTTCGTGGGTAATCGCATTGAGGAAGCTGTCCTGCTGTTCGTTGCGGCGAATTTCGCGCACCAGAAAAATCGTGTTGATCACCATCCCCGCAATCAGCAGCCCAAAAAGAATAATTCCCAGAACCAGCGGCACCACTTGCCGCCAGTGGAAAATAATCCAACTGACGTTCAGCGCTACCGCCAGCCCTACCAGGCACACGCCCAGCGCTATAAAAAACGCCATGGCTTTCGTGCGGCGGGTAATGCGCATGCACTGTAGTTTATGTCAGACCCGAGGTTTATGTTAGAAGCGAGCCAGATGGGCAAGTCAAGCGGAGCAGGCTGATCTTGTAGCGGCGCAGCACCGCTGCGCCGCTCTTTCTTTTGCTTTTCAATTTGGCTAAACGCGAATCAATCGCCCGACAGCGTCGGCGCGACCACAACTTCTGCGACGGGTTCGAACGGTCGCGCGGAGATTCCGCTGGCCGGCACCGGATCAGCAACAACAGGCTGCGTCAATTTCGGAAGTTTAATGTCCCACGCCAACCCAAGCGCCTTCAGCGCGCAAATTCCGTACCAATTGACGTCAACTTCGTACCACGCAATTCCGTGACGCGCTGCCTGCGCATGCGCGTGATGATTATTGTGCCAGCCTTCGCCAAAAGTGAGCATCGCCACCCAAAAACTATTCTTCGAAGTGTCGTTCGTCAGGAACCGCCGCGAGCCCCACATATGCGTAGCTGAATTCACCAGCCACGTCGCGTGCAGCCCAAGAACCGTGCGCAGGAACAATCCCCACAGCAATACCGGCAATCCGCCAAGTGCGAAAAGAATCACACCCAGCGCCGCAATCGGTACCCAATGCCATTCCGTAATCCACGTGTGAAACTTATCTTTGCGAAGATCCGGCACGAAATGCAGCAGTTCTTTGGCCTTGTTGTGCATGGCGCGCCCGGTAATGATCCAGCCCATATGCGCCCACAAGCCGCCTTCGCGCGGCGAATGTGGATCGCCTTCCACGTCGGTCAGTTGGTGATGAACCCGGTGCGTCGCTACCCAGGCGATCGGTCCGCCTTCCAGCGCCAGCGTTCCGCAAGTCGTCAGAAAATATTCCATCCATTTCGGAGTTTTGAATCCACGATGCGTCAGCAACCGGTGGTAGCCCATGCCAATGCCCAGGCTTCCTGCAACCCACCACAGCACAAACGCAGTCAGAAACGCCTTCCATGTAAAAAAGAATAGAGCCACAATCGCGCCAACGTGGAACGCTCCCAGAAACAACGAAGTCGTCCAATTGATCGGCTCTTTAAATGTTTTGTCGTCTACCAATACGCTCATAGTTAAATTGTCCTCGCGCCTACTGCTACTGCTTACAAACACAAAATTAGCACGCGGCATTCTCCGTCTTTGTAATACTTGTGTAATCCTTCCAGAGTGCGTTGCGAAGCTGCAAATAGTACGAAAGAACAGGCGCAATTCAAACGCGTATTGACGTTTTCCCAAACGGGTATGATGGTTTTCAGGTTCAGCTAACGACGACTTGTCTCATATACGCCCTTCGAGGTGGCACGGCTTACGGGCTACAGAAGCATCTCTTTAGCCGTCATTCCGAGGAGCGGAGGAATCTCTCTTTCTTACGGTGTTTGCAGCTTTCGAACTCGAGGTGCTCCGTGCGTCTCCGTTTTCTTCTTCCTCTTCTCTTCGTCTCGGCGTGTGCCGCGCAGCAACCCGCCGCCACTCCCGATCACGACATGTCCCACATGCAACACGCCCACACCCACGACGGATTCATGCAGGGCGGAATGCATCACGTCACCGCACAGGGAGTCGCGCTCGATGCCAAAACGGATGAGAAATCTCACACCGTAACCCTGCGCATCGGCCCAATGACTCTGCCCGCCAACACTTCCCACATGAGAATGCCGCAGCCGCCCGATCTCGTCTGGACCATCCCAAGGACCGGCTGGCTCCTCGCCTATCACCCAAAATTAGTCGACTCCGCAGGCCATTCCGTTCCCGGCACCGTTCTTCATCACGTCGCCTTCTGGAATGAAAACCGCTCCGATTTTCTCTGCCCCAACAAGGAAGAACACATTTTCGGTGCCGGCGGCGAACTCACCGACTGGGCGCAAATCCCCGGCTTCGGCTATCGCGTGGAAAAAGGCGACCAGATCCGCATCGAAACCATGATTCACAATCCGACCACTGCATCTTATAAAGACGTGTTTCTCGAAATTTCAATTCCCTACGCAGATGACGCAACTCCCGCGCCCGTAAAAAATGTCTACCCCGCATGGATGGACGTCGCCAGTTGCGGAAATTCCGGCTACGACCTTCCGCCCGGTGCCAGCAAAAAGACCGGCACTGTTTCCGTAAAATATTCCGGCATCCTCCTCGGTGTCGGCGGCCACATGCACGACTACGGCCAGCAACTAACGCTGGAAGACTCCAGCGCCAAAGAGCCCATCGCTTTGCTCCCAGCAAAAACTGACGCGCAAGGCCACCTAGTCTCGATTCCCGTAGTGACCTTCTTTCAAACCGGCGGCTACCATTTCGCCGCAGGCGACAAACTCACCATCACCGCCACCTACAACAACCCCACCGGCAAACTCCTCCGTGACGGCGCAATGGGCATAGTCGTAGGCTACTTCGTCACCGAAGACCCAGCCGCCCTCGACTCCCTGCGCCACTCCGCAAAATCCCCCGAGCACAACGCATCGCAAATGTCCCGCGACCATTGAAAGGCCCGCTTAATGGTGCGGCGGCGGCTTTATGCCGTCGTCGGTTTTATTCTCTCTCTTCTTTTTGGTCTCTGTGAGCGCTGTGTTTTTGCTGGCGTTTCTCCGCAGCCCTCTGGCAACTCCGCGTCTCTGGGTTATCTTCTGCTCGATGTTTGTCCCGATTGCCCGGGCCGACCTTGCATTTAATGACGCGCAGCGCGACGATTCTTTCGTGGAACCAATCTTCCAACCAGGCCAACTGGTTCGCGTAAACCTCGCCGGCCTCGACGCCGGCGGAGTTTCCTTCCAAGCCGCCGTCACCGACGCTGTCGCCCACATCATCAAACAAACCTCCGACCAACCTCCCAAATACCTCGTAGAACTCCTGTTCTCTTTCCGCGGCGTCTCCCAACTAGAAGTCCCCGCCAACCGTATCCACGCTGGCAAGTAACTCCCTCACCTGGTCGCCGCACCGCGGTTCATTCTTAGGGCCAGCCGACGCGTCAAGAAAAACGCTTCGTTATAATCGACAACGATGGAAATTGGCCGCGAACTATTTGATCAACAACGCCGTCCCCGTTTCGGCAATGGAAGTCCAGAGACGATGCTGCTGGCCTTCTGGGAGTGGCTGATTCGGGGTTCGTGCCACCTCAGCCCAGGTACTCGGCCATTTGCGGCTCGGCATCGGCCTGCAGGAACTTCTTCAGCATTTCTCCGGTCGGTCCCTGGAAATCGCCCCAAAAGCTCTCTTGTAAATCCTGCACAAACCCTTCAAACCGCTGGGTGATATTCTTCACTCGCATTGGGGGTGTAGGCTCCTTTACCGGGAGATTTTGTTCATCGTCACAACAAGACCTACACCCTCTCTCTTTTTACACACGCAAGATTACGTCACCCCGGATGCATCTGCTTTCTCCCCAACCAATCCTTTGCTATACTTATTGCTCTCTCGAATTACACCCTGAACTAATAGGAAGAATTATGGCAATGAAGTGTGAATACTGCGGCAAGGGTCCGAGCTACGGCAACGTAGTCAGCCACGCCAACAATACCCGGCGCCGCCGCTGGAATCCGAATCTGAAGTCGGTCCGCGCCCTGGTGTCCGGGGCACGCAAGCGCGTGAAAGTCTGCACCGCGTGCATTCGTGCGGGCAAAGTCAAAAAAGCCGCTTAAGCGGGACAAACTCCTTTGCAAACTCTGCGCCTGAATTCCCTGCGAAAGCGCAACTCTGCGGCCAATCCATCGCGCAGGGCGGCATCTATCGTGCGCCGCGTTACAGCGACGCTGCCTTGCGCGGCGCTGCTGCTTTTTCCGCTGGTCACTTTTCTGGCGAGCGGGTGCAAGAATGCTTCCGCGCCCGCGGCCGACGTCTGGGCGGTCGTTAACGGCAAGGAAATCAAACGCGACGAAGTCGAAAAGTATTACCGCACGCGCATCAGTCCGGAAGGACAGGAGCCTTCGCAGGAAGAAGCGCTCTCGCTCAAGCTCAACGTCATCGACGAGCTGATCAACAACGAAATTCTTCTCGAGCGCGCCAAGAAGCTGAGCCTCGAAGCCAGTGACGGCGAAGTCGAGGACAAGTTCACCGAGTTCAAGAGCCCCTACACTGAAGACGAATTCCAGCGCCAACTGAAGGAGCGCGGCGTCACCGTCGAAGATCTGAAAAACACCGTGCGGCGCGAACTCTCCATTCAGAAATTGATCAATCGCGAAGTGGTGTCCAAAGTCACCATCAACGATCAGGACATCAGTGATTTTTATAACGCCAACCGCGCGCAATTCAATGTCGCCGAACCGCAATACCGCATCGCTCAGATTGTGGTCACTCCGCGCAAGGATCCGCAAATCCGCAATCGCAAAAACGACGACGCCACCAACGAGGCGGAAGCGCAACGCAAAGTTAAAATGCTGGTCGATCGTTTGAACAGCGGCGCGGATTTTTCGCAACTGGCAATGGACTATTCCGAAGACATGAATTCCGCTACCACCGGCGGCGACCTCGGCTACGTCCCGGAATCATCGCTAAACCAGTCCGATCCCACGCTGAAAAAAATCGTGCTCTCGTTGAAACCAGGACAGGTCAGCACGCCGATTGTTTTGAAAGACAGCATCCGCATCCTGAAATTGGTCACGCGAGAACCGCCGGGGCTGCGCAGCCTTTCCGATCCGCAAGTGCAGCAAACCATTCGCGACACGCTGCGCAATCGTAAGGAACAATTGCTGCGCGCTTCGTATCTCGCCGTCGCTCGCGATGATGCGCGCGTCCGCAACTATCTCGCCGAGCAGGTACTGGAATCAAACGGCAAACTCCCCAGTGCCGCGAAATCCACCCTGCCGCCGAAGCCGGTCACTCCGCAAAATTAATTTTTCCGGAGAAAATCCAACTCGCGTATTTTTAGCAAGACACAATTCTGTACTTCAATGACCATAACACGCTGCGTCATTCTGAGCGGCGCGTTTTTGCGCTGCGAAGAATCTCAACTGCCAGGTCTGCAAGAGTTCAAGCGGAACTGCGTCTGGTGAGAAACATGACCGAATCAACAGAAATTCATTCGACCCAGGCGAGAACATCTCCCGCATTCACCGCGAGTCCTTCCTTAACAAAAAGTTTCTCGACGCGTCCGCTCTTTGGCGAGCTGATTTCGTTTTGCATCTTCATCGCTTCGACCACCAGCAATCCTTGTCCCGCTTCGACGGCATCTCTTTCACGTACCAAAACCCGCACAACTTTTCCAGGCATCGGCGCCGTAATCTGCTGTCGCCCTTCCACTTGCAGCGCGCCGTGTCTTCTGCCGCTCCACACGCGCGGGTCGCTCACTTCCGCGTGATACTCCGCAAGCCCGGTGTGCAGCGTCAGCGTGCCATCGGCCCGCGGCGCAATGCGGATCTGGTGCGACTCTCCGTTCAGCAGAACGCTGAATGTGTTCGGCACGACTTCCGCAACGCTTGCCTCGAGTTCTTTTCCGTCCATGGAAATTTTCCATCCCTCGTCGGCGCGCGATAATTCCACGAGGCGCGTTTTGCCGGCCAGAAGCACTTCGTATTTCACGACCGGCGCTCCAGCTGCCGGCGGCGGCCTTCGCGCTTCCACTCGGAAGCCGGCACAGCATTTGAATTCACGGAATTTGTGTCGTTGTGGGTAGCCTGCCAGATTGCTGCTGCAATGGCCGCGGCGTCCGCGCCATGCGAATCATCGTGCGCGGCTGGATGCGGGCGCTGCAACAATTCGTCGAGCCACTTGGTATGGATTTCCGCTTTCAGGAAATCCGGTTCCACGAGAATTCTCCGGAACAAAGCAGTGTTCGTTCTAATTCCGGTGATGGAATATTCTTCGAGCGCGCGGCGCAAGCGCGCGATGGTTTCTTCGCGGCTGTTGCCCCATGCGATCAATTTACTGAGTAGCGGGTCATAGTCCATAGGCACGGTCCAACCTTCGTACACGCCTTCGTCCACGCGAATTCCCGGCCCGCTGGGCTGGTGCTGCGAAAGAATTTTCCCAGGCGACGGAAAGAAATTATTCTCGGGATCTTCCGCGTACAAACGAACTTCCATGGCGTGGCCGCGCGGCGTGATGGTTTCCCACGCAAACGGCAGGCGATGTCCGGCGGCGATGGCAATCTGCAATTTCACCAGATCGAGGCCGGTGACCTGTTCGGTGACGGGATGTTCGACCTGCAGGCGGGTGTTGACCTCGAGAAAATAAAAATCGTAATGCGCATCAACGAGAAATTCGACGGTACCGGCGTTGGTGTAGCCGCCCGCGCGCGCAATGCGCACTGCCGCATCGCCCATGCGTTTGCGCAATTCCGGAGTCATGATCGGCGAAGGAGCTTCTTCGATTACTTTTTGGTGTCGGCGCTGCACGGAACATTCGCGTTCGCCGAGCGAAACTACACGGCCGTGCGAGTCGGCCAGAATCTGGATCTCGATGTGGCGCGGCTTTTCCAGATATTTTTCCAGGTACACGCTGGCGTTGCCGAATGCGTTGAGCGCTTCGGAAGATGCGTCGCGAAATCCCGCGGCAAACTCGGAGTCTTTTGTGACCAAGCGCATGCCTTTGCCGCCGCCTCCGGCAACGGCTTTCAGCAAGACGGGATAACCCATGCTGCGCGCGAGTTCCTGCGCTTGCTGCGGATCTTCAATCGGGTCGTTTGTTCCGGGGACTGTGGGGACTTCTGCGCGGCGAGCCAATTGCCGACCGGCGGTTTTTGCACCGAGCGTTTCCATGGCTTCGGCGCTGGGCCCGATGAAAGTGATTCCGGCTTCGGCGCAAGCGCGGGGCAGAGCGGAATTTTCCGCCAGAAAACCGTAACCGGGATGAATGGCGTCGCAACCAGCGCGTTTCACGACATCCATGATTTTGTCGATGCGCAAATAACTTTCGCGCGACGGAGCGGGACCAACCGGGTAGGCTTCGTCGGCCAGGCGCACGTGCAAGGAGCCGCGGTCGGCTTCGCTGAATACGGCAGCGGTGGGGATGCCAAGCTCGCGGCAGGCGCGGAGAATGCGCACGGCGATTTCGCCGCGATTGGCAATGAGGATTTTGCGAAACATGCGTTCGTTGGAATGCAGCGGAATTTTAACACGCGTCCTGGCTTGAGAATCGGAGCCATTTCGCTTGCGTGTCCAATTGTTTCGGGTATAAGAGAAGTCTTCGCAGTAAAAGGGGAACCGAAGCCATGATTGGAACAATGCCAAGAAAATGGATGATTTCCGCAGCCGTGCTGCTGGCCGTCACTTCTTCGTTCGCGGCGCAAGAGGCAACGATCACGACACCAGAGAGTATCGTGGCCGAAAATGTTCCGAGGATTCCTGCTTCTCTAGCGGAGACGGCGGGGCGGTATGGCGCTTACCGGAGCGCGGGTTTATCGGACTGGAATCCGACTACGCGCGAAATGTTGATCGCCACGCGCTTTGGCGATACGCCGCAACTGCATCTGGTTAGCGCTCCGGGTGGGGCACGACGGCAGCTAACATTTTTCCCAGACGCCGTAACGAATGGGCGATTTCATCCGAACGGGGGCGATTACATTGTCTTCGGCAAGGATATTGGCGGAGGCGAGTGGTACCAGCTCTATCGCTATGATTTAAAAACGGGCGACATAACTTTGCTGACAGACGGCAAGGCGCGAAATCTTCTTGGTCCATGGTCTTCGAAGGGTGATCAGCTCGCGTACATGTCCACACGGCGTACGGGAAAAGACACTGATCTGTGGGTGATAAATCCCACTGATCCGAAAACGGATCATCTGTTAACGAAACTTGAAGGTGGAGGATGGGAGCCTTTCGATTGGTCTCCCGACGACAAATGGATTCTTCTGAAAGAAGAACTTTCAATCAATGAAGCTTATCTCTGGCTGGTTGATACCAACACCGGAGAAAAGACTGCGCTGACTGTGCACGATAAAGAAAAAATATCGTATGGCGATGGCGAATTCAGCAAGGATGGCAAAGGCGTCTACGTAACCACGGACCAGGACTCCGAATTCCACCGATTGGCATATGTCGATCTAGCGACGAAACAGCCGAAATATCTGACTGCAAATATTCCCTGGGACGTGGAAACATTGCAACTTTCGCACGACGGGCGGCATCTCGCATTCGTGACGAATGAAGCCGGCATAAGTGTTGTGCACGTCCGCAAATCAAACTTCGAGAAAGACGATTCCTTGCCACAACTTCCTGCCGGGGTTGTGGGCGGCATTCGGTGGCACAAGAACAGCCACGATCTTGGTTTCACCGTGACGAACGCACGCGGTCCGGGTGATGCGTACTCGATCGACATAAACACAGGAAAAATCGAACGTTGGACGAACAGCGAAACCGCAGTGAAGACGGATGCGTTTCCGGAAGCTGAGCTCGTGAAATGGAAAACCTTTGATGGAAAAGAGATTTCGGGGTTTCTCTATCGCCCGCCTTCCGCGAAATTCCCCGGTAAACGGCCGGTTCTCGTCGTCATTCATGGAGGACCGGAGGGGCAGTCGCAGCCGGTATTCCTGGGTCGCAGCAATTATTATTTGAATGAATTGGGCATCGCGCTTATTTATCCGAACGTGCGCGGCTCGACCGGCTACGGAAAGACATTTTCGCTGCTGGACAATGGATTCCGGCGCGAAGACACATATAGGGACATTAATTCCCTGTTCGATTGGATCAGCACGCAAAGTGATCTCGACGCGAGCCGGATTTGCGTCACCGGAGGAAGCTACGGCGGGCACATGACGCTGGCGGTTTCTACTTTTTACAGCGCCCGCATCAAGTGCTCGGTGGACATTGTCGGTATGTCCAATCTGGTGACGTTTCTGGAGCACACGGAAGCGTATCGGCGCGATCTTCGCCGGGTTGAGTACGGTGACGAACGCGATCCGAAGATGCACGAGTTCCTGGAAAAGATCGCGCCGATGAATAACATCGAAAGAATCAAGAAACCCATGATTGTGGTGGCGGGCAAAAATGATCCGCGTGTTCCGGTAAGCGAAAGCGAACAGATTGTGGCCGCGTTGAAAAAGCAGGGAACGCCCGTCTGGTACCTGAGGGGTAAAGACGAGGGGCACGGCTTCCGCAAAAAGACCAACCAGGATTTTCAGTTTTACGCGACGGTAGAATTTTTAGAGGAGTATCTATTGAAGTAACTGGTCAGTGGCAAAATTGTCTCTGTCAGACGAGAAGGAACGCATTTCTGGGACACTTAGACGCGAACTTAAGAGGCGTTCCCTGGCGAAAGGCGCTCCGGAATCAGATGCGGTTGGTGAGGCACTGGAGGCATTGCTGTCGCCTGTTGCCAGCGAAAGATCTGCTTATGAAGTCGCGGGTGAACTTGGCCTGATCGGTTGCCTTCGCAAAGCACGAAAGGATTTAAGCACCAACCGCAAGCACTTCAAGGGTTGCGCTGCAAGTCTTACCGGTCATAAGTGGCGAACCCGACGAAATCGCCAAGCTGTTGTCGCGCTACAGAAGCCTTCGGCCGCAGTTTGCCGATGCGATCCTTGTCTATCTAGCTCACCGCGAGAACATTCGGACGATTTTTATCGAACGGCCAAGAACTTCCGTTTCGCTTGGCGCCTGAATTTAAGGAGATCGTTTGCGGGAGGCGGGCGTTTTGTTTGCCGCCACGATCAAAGCCAGGCTTCGGTTAGATTGTTGCGGAAGAGTTCCGCGAGCGACTTGCCTTGCGCATTCACGCCGGAAATTTCGTTGCTGAAGCAATATACCGCTTCCCGCGCTTCTCGATGAGGCCGGTAATTCTCCGTTTCATATTGGAATTCTGGCCCTACAGCGGGATGTTGCCGTGTTTTTTACGGGGATTGGCGTCGCGCTTATTTTCTAGCGCGCGGAGGGCGGTGATGATGCGGGTGCGAGTTTCGGCGGGTTCGACGACGGCGTCGATGTAGCCGCGTTCGGCGGCAATGAAGGGATTGGCGAAGCGTTCGCGGAATTCGGCGATTTTTTCCTGGCGCAATTTTTCGCGACCGGATTCGGGTGCCTTGTCGAGTTCGCGTTTATAGACGATGTTGACCGCGCCTTCCGGGCCCATCACGGCGATTTCGGCCATGGGCCAGGCGAAATTCGCGTCGGTGCGAATGTGTTTTGATGCCATCACGCAGTAGGCTCCGCCGTAGGCCTTGCGAGTGATGACGGTTATTTTCGGGACGGTTGCTTCCGCGAAAGCGTACAACAGTTTTGCGCCATGCCGGATGATGCCGCCAAATTCCTGCTGAGTACCGGGAAGAAATCCCGGAACGTCTTCAAACGTGATCAGCGGAATATTGAAGGCGTCACAGAAGCGGACGAATCGCGCGCCCTTCACTGAAGCGTTGATATCGAGCACGCCGGCAAGAAACGCAGGCTGGTTGGCGACGATGCCGACGGGACGGCAATCCATGCGCGCAAATCCCACGACGAGATTTTTTGCAAAATGTTCGTGTACTTCAAAAAAGTAACCATCGTCAACGACGGAGTGAATGGCGTCTTTTATGTCGTAAGGCTTTTGCGGATCTTCGGGAACCAGCGAATTCAGGGCGGGATCGCGACGAGTTGCCGGATCGCCGGTCGCGCGGCGCGGCGGATCTTCCAAATTGTTGGATGGGAGGAAGCCGAGCAGTTCGCGAATCATGGCGCAACAGTCGGCATCGTCGCGCGAAATAAAATGCGCAACGCCGCTTTTTTCGTTGTGAGTCATGGCGCCGCCCAGTTCCTGCTTGGTGACTTCTTCGTGGGTCACGGTCTTGATGACGTCGGGTCCGGTGACGAACATGTAGGAAGTTTCGCGGGTCATAAAAATAAAGTCGGTGATGGCGGGCGAATATACCGCGCCGCCAGCGCACGGGCCCATAATGGCGCTGATTTGCGGGATCACGCCGCTGGCCAGAGTGTTGCGCAGAAAAATTTCGGCGTAACCGGCCAGCGACATCACGCCTTCCTGAATGCGCGCCCCGCCGGAATCATTGAGCCCAATCACGGGAGCGCCATTGCGCATGGCAAGGTCCATGATTTTGCAAATTTTTTGCGCGTTGGATTCCGAAAGCGAGCCGCCAAACACCGTGAAGTCCTGCGCAAAGACGTAAACCAGCCGGCCGTCCACGCGGCCAAATCCGGTTACAAATCCGTCGCCGGCGGGGCGCTGCGATTCCATGCCGAAATCCGTGCAATGGTGGCGCACGAATTTGTCCAGCTCTTCGAAGGTGCCTTCATCGAGCAACAAATTGATTCGCTCGCGCGCGGTCAGTTTGCCCGCTTTGTGTTCGCGTTCGCGACGCTCCAGTCCGCCGCCGGCGTCGGCTTCCTCGCTGCGACGACGCAACTCTGCACTACGGCTCTGCTGCGAATTCGCGTCCGCAGGAATTGATTTCTTTTCAAGCAAGCGGGGCTCCTGGAGGCGGCGGTTCTTGCACGTGAAAAATGCGGACGGCAAGGTGAGTGGCAAGCCAAACGGTTCCGAGGAGCAGCACGATTCCGAGAACCAATTCAGCGCCGATGGCTACCGCGCGTTGCACGGGCGAAACGATGGCCGTGACCTTCAGTGTGGTGTCAACGAGCACGAACATGGCAGCTAACGTCATCGCAATGATAAGAGCGGTGGTTAGGATGGAAGCAAGAATTCGTTTCATGGAAAATTTTTGCTCGGCAAAAACTACCGGCGCTTAAGCTTAGCGCAAACCGGACCAATCGTCGGCCACCAGAATCGAGTCCACCGGATTCGAAGGATCGTACTTGATGCTGGCGGGCTGCCCGGCAACCAGGCGTTCGAGGCGGACCTGGCTTTCGAGCCCGGTAATATCTTGCGCGGTGTGATAGGTCACGCCGGAAATGGCGTAACTGTAGGAAACAAGCTGACGCGCGCGATTGTTCGCGACGGGATGCGGCTTGCTGCCAAAAATCCCGCGAGAAGCTGGCGGCACAGCTTCGTGTTCCGCCAATTCGACCACCTGGCCTTCGGCGATGCGACCAATCTGATTGAGGTGAAGCCTGCGTTTGCGTTCGGCGTCTTCCGGATCCACCGTGGGACGAAAAAATGCATAGACGATCATGGCGATTCCGGCCAGCGCTGCGCCCGCAACCGCGGCGACTGTTTTCCAATCTGCAATCAAGCTCTTCAACGTTCTGACCCTCAACGGATTTTAGTTCGAATGCTGGCCACACGGCAAAGAAACGATCTACGCTTTCGCCGCCTGATCCGGCGGCAAACCCAAGCGCCACCATTTTAACCAATCCCCGCCGCCGATTTGTATCTACGCAATAGCAGCATGCACCGGATTGCGCAACACGCCAATCCCTTCGATTCGAACATCCACTACGTCGTCGGCGATGAGCGGGC